>ENA-OSET01003878-OSET01003878.1-sediment-metagenome-genome-assembly--contig:-NODE-3878-length-13477-cov-6.716567_pt1 | contig 13477 bp, 15 predicted proteins | sample MGYA00237882_ERZ534229 | MGnify/ENA primary metagenome ERZ534229 (study PRJEB26408, sample SAMN06266212) | sediment metagenome | isolation source: Hudson Canyon methane seep mesocosm | place...
TGATCCTTACCTGCATGGATGTTTGCACCGCGATCAAGCAGTAATGCTACCTCAGCAGTGTCTCCACGTTTAGCAGCAGCAATAAGATTGTTATCTAATGTAGTCATAATGGCAATGGCTTTTTAAAATAGGGTGTAAGACATTATTGTAGCTATTCTAAAATAGTTTTTTGTCTGTTAATCAACTGTTCTTAGAGGTTGTTTTAGTTTGTTGACTGACTTTTATAAGCGGTGACGGTTGATAGAAACTGCTTATCATTATCTAGCATCACGCTAGGCGTTATCACCTCTCGGCCAAACACCTTTGTTAATACTTCATAACTTACCGAAATAGTAGCGATATTTTTTAAGACATACTCAATAACGTCCGCATCATCGATAAGGGCTTTGTTAGTTACGCTGTTACTCGCGTTTAGTGCGTAGTGGGTAAGTAGGACGCCAGCCGTCGCGGTATGGCCATCTTCCGCTGCGTATCGCAGGGCAAGATCATCATTTGCATGAATGTCTGCACCGCGATCCAGTAATAGCTCTACCGTTGCGGTGTGTCCATTGCCGGCTGCCCATCGCAGGGCACCATCAACATCCGCATGAATGTCTGCACCTCGATCCAGTAGTAGTTCTACCGTTGCGGTGTGTCCATTGCCGGCTGCCCATCGCAGGGCACCATCACCATCATAATCCGCATGAACGTCTGCACCGCGATCTAGGAGTAGCTTCACCGTGGCGGTGTGGCCATTGTTGGCTGCCCAATGCAGGGCAAGATCATTATCTGCATGGATGTCTGCACCGAGATCAAGTAGTAGTTCTACCGTGGCGGTGTGGCCATTGTTGGCTGCCCATTGCAGGGCATAATCATAATCCGCATGAACGTCTGCACCGCGATCCAGTAATAGCTCTACCGTGGCGGTGTGGCCATGTTCCGCTGCCCATCGCAGGGCATGATCCTTACCTGCATGGATGTTTGCACCGCGATCAAGCAGTAATGCTACCTCAGCAGTGTCTCCACGTTTAGCAGCGTGAATAAGTTCGTCGTCGAATATACCCATAATGGCAATGGCTTTTTAAAATAGGGTGCAAATCATTATTATAGTGACTCTAGACATGATTTTTGTCTAGTAATCAACTGTTCTTGGATGTTGGTTTAGTTTGTTTGCGGACTTTTAGAAGAGATAGCATTAAACAACAAGCTTCCACCGCCTAAAAGAGGGAAAATGATTAAGCATAATCACTATCAATGTAATGCAAAACGTGTATCATGCTATTGATACAACGTGTTACTTTCTTTGTCGGCTTTAAAAAGGGTCCAAAATGACATTTAAACTTTCTACCACCGTCACTGTAATCTTAGGGGTTACATTGTTTTCAACGCTAGCACAGTCAGCTGAAATCGATCCGGAACCTTATGAACTTAGAATGCCAATTAGTGGCACCGTTGAGGCGCAAGAAGATTTATCACAAAACATTATTGCCTGGACACAATTTTTAGACGATATTGGCAACACAGTACCAAGTGATTGGAACGAAGCTAGGATGAGCGTATCATCAGGTAGCTATACCTTGATATCAAACCCAGACACAAATGCAGATTATGTGCAGGGATCGAACATGTTGCCAAATGAAGCAATACCCGCAACAGCCTTACCAACCGGTTATATGTTCTTTAGTAATTTCCCTGGGATAACACATCTGAATTTTTTGAGTCGAATAACATCATTAGGCACCATAAGTATAGCAAATAACGGGTTAACAGATATTAGCGGGCTTTCAAATCTTGTTAGTGTTTTGGGAAATACCGGAATCAAATTAAATGACAATGATGCATTAACGAATGTGGACGGGCTTTCCTCTTTGCAAACAGTTGAAGCTGATCTTAACTTGGGATCACTCGACACCCTTACATCTGTTGCTGGCCTTGCAAGCTTAACAAGCGTAGGTAGAAACCTTGTGATTCAAGCCTGCCCCCTATTGACAAATGTAGACGGGTTAAACAGCCTCACCTCAGCTTCAACCATTGATATTTCATATAATAATTTAAGTAATATTAATGGCTTATCAAGCTTAACGACGGCTAACAGAATTGTGTTAACAGGAAACCCGCTACTTACCGACATCAGTGGCATACGCAATATTAATCCAATATCATCGCGAACTAGGATCAGTGTTAATGAGAATGTATACTCAAAAATAGATGCATCCTCTAGCTTGTGCACACACTTTTCTAATGCAACAGGCCTAGTTGAGCTTACCGTTGGCGGTGCTAGACTAAGTGATGCTGCGGCCTTTACACGTTTTTGCTCATAGAAAAAGTCAAAATGCTTTGGGATAACTATTTAACCCAATAGTTGGCAGAGGACTGTAAGTAGGGTGCTAATTGGCGAAGACTCCCCACCTTGGCATCGCCACCTGAGATCTCTTCTCCAGCGGTGATAACGACATTGCCTGTACTTGTCTAGTCAGCTAATTCGACAGCGCTAAGAGAAGAGGATGCGCTAAAAATACATAAAAGCGTGAACAAGCGGATGGACGTCATAAGCGAAACCTTTTAATATGGCTATATGTAGTGTACGATACAAATATATATCTCGCAATAGTTATGACACCCCTTTTCGAGGAAAATAAATTATGAAACAAGTCACATCATTAATGGCGATAGTAATCGCGCTAACCTTGTCATGTGCAAATGCAGGTGGGTTATCTGGCTCGACAAGCAGCGGCCCGAGCATTGCTGCAGGAAATAGCTTATTTGGCGCGCCACCCGTGTGCAATAAAACAACTCAAAAAACAGCGTGGATCAATAACGCTTGGCAATGTGTTAATGACAACTATAAAGCACCAGTTGTTGCCAAAGGAAGCAGTGGCGGCCAAGGTTGTTTCAAATTCGGTGGAATAGAAGCCTTCTTATGTCAGCAGTGGAATAACAACCTTGCAAAACATGGTGGTCAGCCTGTTATCGGAACCCTAATGCGCGCGCCAGGCATGAGCTATGGTGTAATGCGACAGTGTCCAATGAATCGGTGTTATAACTCCTTTGGCTACCGACGATGAAGCTGATTTAGATCACAGTCACTCCATGAACATTATGCTCACTTATAAAAAAAGGAGACGGCTGATTTCATTTGACTAATGCTTTTTTTATTGAACCCTTTCCTTTCTAAGAGCGCTTGAAATCGGTTTACGGCGTCTTGGTTGACACTGTCTATCGAAGCAGTTTTATCAAAATAAAAATAATCATCAATCCAGCGCCAGTAGAGCTTTTGGGTTTTTTCACTTAACATTCCTTTGCGCTGTTCATAATGTGCTAATGTTTCTTCCATGACCTCACTATACCTGATGTGCATTTAAGATCTAGTTTTAAACAAAGAGGACTAAATGTCATAGATAGAATACTTTATTGATCCGCGTGATTTTTGATGTAAAACACATAACGCGAGCATGTGTATAGGTATTATAATACAATAACATCACTATAAAAAGACCACTATGGAAATCGATCTAAAATTCACTAGTGCAATAGCGCGTATCACCCAACTCTTTCTTGACGGGCACCCTATTTCCGTTGCGTTTTCAGGCGGCAAAGACTCCTCAGTCTTATTAGATCTCACTTTAGCTGCTGCCATTAAAGCCAAAGCGCAAGGTGTGACCCCATATATTCTAGTAACAAATGGTGACACCCTGGTGGAAAACCCCGAGGTAACACAATACCTTATTGGTGAACGGAAAAAAATTGAGAACTATGCCACAAAGCCATCAATCTGAAAACGCGAGAAACCTATGTTTTATAAATCATTTGTTAATCAGGTCTTATCCTTTATTGTAGAAAATAAACTCACCTATCGGCGTCACACACGTGAAGAACTAGAGGCGATCAATACTAAGATATTAGAAGGCACTATTTCCAAAGAAGATCACTTTATAGCAGGTAACGAGCCCGCTGACGACTATATGGCCAGTCTTCTTAAAGTGTCGTTGCCAGATAACATGCACAGTCAGCTCATTGTAACAAGCAACCTGCATTTTGATATTGGTGATCCTGTCCTTCTGGTTGAGTTAGAAGAAAAAGATCCATATCTGTATCGGCTTTTTAATCTTAATGTTGACACCTTAATAAGCCACGCTGAGGATGTAATCAAAGAAGCGCTGCTGGAGATAATGGAAGAAGGTCCGCCGGCTGCTATTGATGCACACATTCGCAAGGCAGTCTCAACACAACCCTGCTTTAAACATATCGTGCGCTGTTCATGCTGTGCTAAAGATGTCTATATGGAAATAAACTTAGATACATTGCAATTTCAGCCGCTAGACGTTCCTTCACTGGAGTCATGTCCTGAGTATAATAAAGCGTACGACGATCTGCTTTTTAAGGTGCCTTCTGGCCGCTTGGTGATTGCCAATAATCTGTACAGTCTGATTGAACTGGAAATGGGCGATCTTAAAGAAATGATGGTGCCGGATACCTTGTTTAATAGAAAACCTGATTCTGGCTTGGGATATTTTCGATTAGAAAAGAAAGTTGAGCCAAAATTGCGATTGATCGTTTAAATTAAAGCAAGGACGTCAGCACACAAATCTGTTTAGGTCCTTAATCCATTTTGCCTTGTTAGTCTACATTTTGTATCCCTGCGTTCATCGGCGGGGTTGGCGTCGGTCATAAATTAAGCGTAAAAGACCATCGATAAGCGTGAAAAAGGCGACAGATTTCAGTATAGAGATTGCATTTACCCAAAAAGGGTTATTAATACCTATGTTGCTTCATCCGTATTGTCATTACCCATTTTCATAAGGTCTACAGCAAAAACGGCGACAGTGTTCGTGACAGTTTGCTTCCATTACCCATCGAAGGGTTATTAAGAACAGTGAGCTGCTTTATCCTTTTTCCATTACTCTTGAAGAGTCCACTAGCTACTCGCGGGGCGAACCCCTGTTATATCAACATGAACATTACTCTACCGTTTTAGAGTCTACGAAACCATTACGTTACTATAAACCCACCTTCAACAAGATTGTCATTACCCAGTACAAGGTCTATAACGGCCAGAAACTGTTGTGGTATATAGTAAGTTGTCATTACTCTACGAAAGAGTCTATTGTATTTACGAGGCAAAGCCAACGCTTTTTTGCCTAGTTTTCATTACCCTAATACAGGGATCTATTGCGTCTTGCCTTCAAAATAGCGATCAGTATCATATTGCCATTACCCCTAAAGCGAGGTCTATCACGGCAATCACTGTCGGTGCAACATTCATTACACTATTTCCATTACCCTGAAACAGGGTCAATAACAAAAAACACCTACTTTCTATAGCTTTCATTACCCCTAAAAAGGAGTCTATCACAGCTACTCGTTACTTCGTGCCACTCTCGTACATTTTATCATTACCCCTAAACAGAGGTCTATTGCAACCCCTATTAAAGTTCACTGCTCCCTTTAGGATTTTCATTACCCCCTAAAACTGGGGTCTATTACAGCTGTCGCTTTTTCACCGGCCTATGGCTGGGTGTTGTCATTACCCCTAAAACTGGGGTCTATTACATCATGTCGCAAATCACATCACTAACGAGTGAGTTGTCATTACCCCTAAAACTGGGGTCTATTACATCGAATGTAGCTAAACGATACATGATGTCTTAGTTGTCATTACCCCTAAAACTGGGGTCTATTACATCAGACGAGAGCAAAGAGCAGTAGAAGCAGCTGTTGTCATTACCCCTAAAACTGGGGTCTATTACATCCGGTGGCCGTAGTGGTGGCATGGATGGTAGTTGTCATTACCCCTAAAACTGGGGTCTATTACATCTGGAGCTAGCTAAGTTGTTAAAGAGCAAGGCGTTTAGGGTGTCACTTAAGAGTGAAAGTAGCCTGTTTATATTCATTGAGCACCTCAATTGGCGTTGTATAGAAAGCTAATTTTGCCCTTGGCCCTCGAAACGCGCGATTATCTAGAAACCAAATATGACGCTTTGTATCGTCATCTTGGCGTTTAAGGCGGCCAACACCTTGTTTGAGCATAACGGCGGCCTCAAAAGGTGCAATATTGTGGGCGCCTGCGGTTTCATTTCTGGCAATACAACTGGCGCTTTGATTCATGCCAAATGGTATGGCGGGGATCACAAGATCGGTGAGCAATAACGCATTACTGGGATCACATAAATCAAGCCCTGTCCACGCTCTGCCCACCGCAAGCCAGATAGGTTTAACACCAGCATTGGATTGTAAGCGAAAGGTCATTTCCTGCTGCTCAAACGAGTCCGCTGGTTTTTGAGTGATAAGGCGTGGCATGACATCCAATGAAACGGCATTGGCGATAAGCTTTATGATCTGATAACTGGTGCACAACACCAGTGTCCCGCCCTGCGCCTGATGGGCAATTGCGTCCAATGCCTGTGCAATATCATCGATCCACGGATCGAGTGCTTTATCGCGACTTGGCCTTGCTAATCGCTCGGGATCGGTGTCAGGAACATGTACCGTAATATTGGTATGGAGCCATTCACTTTCCACCGCTGTCCCGTAAATAACCCGCTTTTCCGGTATATGAAGTAATTTAGCAATATAATCATACCCTCGTTGAGGAACCGACAACGTTGCAGAGACAAGTGCAGCCGCAGGAATACTATTCCAAAGCATGGTTAATTCATTGCGTAAATGCCGTTTACCAAAAATTAAACGTGGGTAAAAATACGATGGCGAAAAATCGATAGAAAGGATCGAATTAAAGTGCGATGACTTTTCTAGCAGTGTCAGATCGGCAATACTGTTTTTTAATTGAGAATAATCCGGTGTATTTTCTTTTTTATATGCCTTAAGTCCAATAAGAAGTTGTTTTTTAAATTGCACTAAGATCTGATGAATTTTTGCCTTTTCATCGACCATAAGTTCACTCGCCCCAGTTCGCTTGCCTATATTCACAACCTCATCGAAAAGTTCTTTGAGTTTTGGCAAGCCGACTAATGTCATTTTCCTAGCAAGCTGAATTAAACTAAATAACGAGATGTTGGTCGAAAGCAAATTAGCAATAGACTCCTCAAGTAAGTGCGCCTCATCGACATACAATACACGCTCACCAAATAACCCCTCAGATTCACGACCAATCACTTCAGATCGGTGTTTATATATTTCTGCTTGAACCTTCTTAACATTGATCCCGAGTTGCTCAGCCGTCTCATGAGCCTCTTCTAGGGCATGTTGAAAAAACTGCGTGTCAATGTGTTCTCGTGCCTGTCTAAAGCGCGTTAAAATATCAACACCTACCATGGTGTGAGTACAAAACAAGATTGAGGCTTGCGTGTCGGTATCATCCAGCCCACGGCGCCATTCTTTGTAGCCCCTGTCGTTATTCATAAACGCTTCATCGTTCACATGAAGGTGCGTTAAGCAAACCGACTGTGCAAAACCAGGCTTTAACCCCGGACAGCTTGCATATAAATCATCAACAAGCCATAACAGCTGTGTAATATCCTCAGTTTCACCCTGTGTACACTTATCTATCCACGTCAGCACACTTTGTGCTGCATGTGGCGTTAATTCAGGGAGCGCCTGGTTGAGTAAATGCTCAGAAACAAACGCCTGCTTACCTAAGATAACGCTGACACTGCGATCGGTATCAAAGTGCTGATATTCTGCAAGGAGCTGTCGCAGGATTTTTATCGTCGGCGCCGTAATTAATGCAGGTCGATCATCAAGCAAGGCCGCAGCAATTAACGAGGCCCCTTTACCTGAGCCTGTTGACGCCTCTAGCGAGATGATCCCACCTTGTCGGATGGCGTTATGAAGCTCTGGGACCATCTTTTCCTGGGCTGCCCTGTATTTCCTGGGCGGTATAAGCGGCACGCGCTTAGAAAGTGAGGATGGACGGATCTTAGGCGCAACAACTAACGATTGCTCCTGATCTTTAATCGATGCCCACACTAAGCCAACCAGTGTTTTGGGTGCAATATCGCCATAGCGATCAAGCTCATTGGCATTAAGGCGAATAGAAACAGCTTTTTTTCCAACAGGGACCGGATGCGGTGTTAAGTTGTTAGAAAAAGCATACGCGAGAAGTTTTTTCGCTTGCGCTCCCTTTTTGCCACCCAGTACACTTAATCGCCTATCAAGATCGTCATTAATAAATAAAGTCTTGATAGCTTCGCTCACCTCAGTCATGCAGACGCCAAAGGGGTAATGACAGGACACTCACCAATATACACTTTGGCATCTCGACGGTTATTAGCATCCCAATAAGGCCCTTTGATAGCGACAACATTACGCGCATATAAAGCATCATCAACGTCAAAGTCAGCTGCGGGAAGTGCTCGTTTTTTCCAATGCACATGTGCGGTTTCATCTTCAATAATCGTCAGCTTCGTCACAGCGCCATACCCTAAACGGACTTTGCGTCCAAGATGATGGATCTTGTTAGCAATTTCGCGGACTTGCTCAATATCACCAACACCCCATGCGACCGCTTTTTTATACCAACGAAGCGTATCACTTGCCTCCAGGGTGCCGCCATAATTCTTTAAGCGGCCAGTACCAGAGACGGGCTTGTTAATAAACCCCCCAATACGGACAGCGTCACGCAATACGCCATACTCACTTACCCGCTCAGACATCGTTAACATAAACGGCATGTGACGCGTCCAACCCCGCACTTGAAAGTTATACTGAACGTTATACGGTTCAAAGAAAACTTGAGATCCCATTTTGATGCCATGAGAGTCAGTTAAGAAGTCAACGCCATTATTAACGGCGCCAAGCAAGGCATCAAGATACAGCGGATTAAAACCGTCTAAGACGGGAGAACCCAATGTAAACTCAATGCGAAACCCCACCCCATTATTATCGGATCGCAACACCGAAAGCCTCCATTAAATCATCATACGTCACGTTCTCAATATAATCGCGAGCATGTTGAAGGTGCAGCTCAGTATCATCATCACTTGAGTTGAAGGCGATACTTGTTGTGATATTGCCCCATCCGTTACGAATCATGCCGCCGATTTGAGTTTCATTCATATCATTGATCGCTAACAAAATAAGCCCCGTCATCACAGAGTGAGTGTGCAAATCAACATCATTGTCTTTAACGAGTATTTGACCAATAAACGGCACACCCGGATTAACAACTTCAACGGCCATCATGTTACGAAGCGCCATTTTTTTATCCGAATCCTCAGCGTCATCGCCTTTGTCTCGGGCAGTATCTTGATTTTCAATTTTAAACCACGCTTCTAGTTCTGCTTTATTGCTCACAAGTGACGGGTTACGCAATACATCATCGTTTTTAATTGAACCCACCAAATCACTAAGTCGGTAAGCGGGTACATCAACAGGTGCTTCCTTAAAATAAGGAACCAACGACGCGTTAATAAAGTTATCCGTGTTGAGTGAACTGATGTTAGGCATTAAGTCCGAGGTTACAAGACGAGAAGGCCAAATGTTAGGGCCACCACCAAAGAGTGCGACAAACGGATCAGAGGTCATTTTTTGAATATAGTCCAAACGAAAATCGTTCGCGCTACACTCACCTTTTTCAATGCCTTGTTTTTTTGCATAAAACCCAACAGGATCACTTTCCTTCATCGCATTGGTCATGTTTTTAGCCGCCGACGGCGCAGCTGCTGTGGCAAGACACGTTAATAAATGAACCATATCAATAGACAGCCCAAGATCACGCTTGCGAAATGAATCCATGATCCTGTTGGCAATATGGGAGCGCATTCGGCGACGGATTAAGTTTGCATTAATGACTGAGACCGACTGCATAGAAACTTTCGGCTCATCAGCGGAATAATCCATTAACGGCATCGACAGCTTAGTAACAGGTGTGAACTTAATCGATCTTTTACCAGTGCGACGCACGCTTTGACTGTTTGCACTGTCAGCGATATGTAATCGAGATCGCGGTGTAACGCTATAAACTAGTTGTGTACTCATGTGTCTTCCTTAATAGTGAGAATAATTGGGTTATTTTGTTTTCTTTTTATCGTCAAGCTCAATGCTTGGATCTAAACTTTGTTCAGGCTTAATCTTGTCGTTATTCATAATGTTGAAGAAATTTGACTCTAATACGGTCATATCGCCCATGGCGGTTTCGGCCAGGATCCGATCGAGACGTAAAAAATGGCTGCCAAAATCATCACAATAAAAAAAGGCCTTCTTATCCATTGAAACTCGGCATTTCCAGATATGATGCATAAACATGCTCGGTTTTCGCCAACTATCCATAAACAAGAAAGGCTCATCTGGAAGGTTTTGTAACATATACTTAAGACGGGCACGATTTCCAATGCGAAATAGTTTGCCGCTTTGCGTAACCAGACAGCGTCTAAGGCGTGACGTGTACATTTTTGCTATCTTACTAGGGTGGTTAGAGCTTAACATCGCACAGGCTTCACAAATAACATCCTGTGAATGTAGGTCGCCCTGACACTGTGCGAGATCGGTAAACGTTTTATTGAAGGTAAAATTTGACGCGCCTGTAAAACCAACCTTGGTATCAATACCACAGGTAATACATTGCCCTGATTCTGATCCAGGCTCAGGTGTCATTCCTAATGCATGCACAAGGAAATGGCTTGGACTTGAATGTATTAATTCGCTCATGAATCAATTCCCTTATTGCGCGTGTAGTCATAATAAATACGACCAACCCCCTTATTATTCATGCGCCCTACCGCCCAGTTGCCTTCTAGGTGTAAAGGCATTGTAAAACGCACAAATGCGCGAGGTAGATACCGCATTTCAGGTGACATCATCGAGACATCTTTTATCTCAATGCTGTCAATAAACTCTTCAATTGAACTAAGAAGCACTTCGCCATTTTGATCGAGCCGACCTAGGCCAGCGGCCTGCGACCGCAGCATCTTCTTGTCTGCAACATAGGCATGAAACTGGCGTGCAATGCCGCGAGCTATTTCTTTTTTGAGGTAAGCCGTTCTGTAAGCAGGATCGTTGACGATTTTTGTATTGGTCTCGTGGCCAATCCTACGCCAGTACCCTTCTTTCCCATCGTGCCCTTTATTAAAGCTATTAGATTTACCAAATACGATAACGCCGTGATAATAAAACGAAGAAACAGTTTCCTTTAAGTCACACGATATCTGCTTAACATCGAGGGAGCCGTCATTATCAAGAGCATACTGCATAAAGCCACGAAGCAGAGATGCCTCAGTGTCAGGTTCAATATCATGAATAAGCGTGACATTGAAACCAGAAACACCACCACCAAAACGAAGTGGCGATCGTGTTTGAATAAGCTCACCAGAAGCAGAGTGGTTAAAGATCCCCGGATCTAAATCAGCAACACTATTACTTAATGCCTGCCTGGCTAGCTTTCCTGACCATTTCCCCCCTGTCGGTGGCGAAACACCATTGACACTAATTACACGCTGCTTCATTAAATACTACTCCCTTAGATAGATTGATTTAGACGCAATATGACATTGTAGGATGTATACGTCAAGAATAATCAATGTAAATGTAGGATAAATATTTCTTAGCGAAATAAATATATTTCGCTGGGCAGGCTCTCTCTGTAGCCTATACCTGCTACAATACATGCATCCCCACAATCCAAGGCTTATGATGTTATCACTTTATGCGTTTATCTTGACCTTTGTTTTTTCAGTGATGAATGTGATATTGCTGGGTGTGGGCGGGAGATTGAGCAATATGCTCTTTGAGCTGTATGAGCGCGGGTATATGGGGGTTAAAATAGCATTATGGGCTGTGTATTTAGTAACGCTGAGCACCCTTATTTACTTTATCTACATCAGTGCACCAGAAGGCATGTTTTGGTGGTATTGCTTACATGCTGCAGGCATGAATCTATTCTGGATAGCCATTGCAGCTAAAGCCATTGACGGTGAGGCCACTTATTATTTACGTCCGTGGTGATAGAGGTGCTATGTCTCCGGGCGAGGACGAGGCGAAACCTCTGCAGCTTCAAGTTTTCGTTCGGCCTCTAGAGCGAACTGAAAATGGAGATCTGAGCTAATTTTTCATCCACATGTTATCGACCACTTGTTGCGCTGGTTCATCGCTTAGATCAATGCCATTCGCTGCCGCCACACCTAGAACTTCGATTGGATCGAGTGTGATTATTTTGGTGTAAATTCAAAGTCACTCATAAGGCACCTGCTCTAAATAGTTTTTTTGTTGGGCAAGACGATCGTAAGGTGACAAGCCACCGCCTTGTTACGTCAAAATCACCTTTAGGATCGATAAGAAAGCAATCAGAATCGGTTAACTCTTCGGGATCTTTGATAGTAGACAGGTAGTATTTCTTTGTTAAGGTTTCATCCGAAGGCGTGTAGATAACACTGCCTTGCCCCCCTATTCCATTCATTAAAGTAAATGCAAAATACTGCCGCCTTAATAAATCAATGAAATCAGGATCAGATGAAACCTGATTAAAAGCATCTTGCGTTAACGGCAGTGAGCGTTCTTCTTGTTCAGATAATGGCGTAAATGTTTTTGTAAAAATATTCATGATAGACCACTTAATGTTATTGCCTGGCGGCTTGTTATAGTATGGAGTTCGCTATTTGGGTTGATCGTTTGCAGACTAAGATCTAATCGTATTTCTAGTATTTCCCTAGCACCTAAATCACGGCGACTAATTTGTGATTTTACGATATCGATGAAATCATCAGAGCTGCCTATGCGCATAGGTCGCTCACCTGTCGGCGCGCTGTTAATGTCGTCTTTAAAGACGCTGGCAAAGATATAAACGCCATTGTCAGTAGCTTGTGTTATTACATCACCTTCCTCTTTTAATGTATCGCCTCTGGTGCAATAAATATAATCTTGCTCGAGTATGGTAAAGCGTTTTTTTACTTCAAAGGCGCGTCTGAGGGTACGCTCTAGATGTGCAAGTTGAGCTGATAAATGCTCTGGATTCATAATAGCCGCCAGTAGAGTGGGGAGTGTATATACTACACTTGTTAAATGATCTGTGCCAAGAAAATTCTCATGCAAGACATTATCGTATCTAAGATAATATGTAATTATCGTTATTTACTACACACTTCGAGGAAGTGCTACTGGTATAATTGTGAAGATCCCACTCAAGATTATCCGGAGAGACCCATGATACAAGTTATTTTTACCGCTGGTGAAACATCAAAGATCCTAAAAGCAATAGAGACAGAGGACATCAACGAGGTGAGGCACTACGTGAACGAGCTTGGTCACGGTGAGCCTATCTCTGTGCGCAGCTTTGAGGATATCGATTCAGCGCTTAATTTCATTGTCGAACACGCTCAGCAGCAAGGCCGTTCTCAGCTATTACAAGAACAGGCCAGCAGTGCAATCAACAAGCTGGAACCCATAGCAGCTAGAAATGAATATGAAGGCGGTCATTGATTTTTGTCTGGAACAAAAATCCCAATAACCCGAACGTGTTCGAGAATCATTATGAGCGTGCGAGGAGGATGTGTTATTGCCACTCTATCATTTTTATTCGCTAAACTTACCATTGACATGACGGCCGTAA
>ENA-OSET01003879-OSET01003879.1-sediment-metagenome-genome-assembly--contig:-NODE-3879-length-13474-cov-3.915056_pt1 | contig 13474 bp, 12 predicted proteins | sample MGYA00237882_ERZ534229 | MGnify/ENA primary metagenome ERZ534229 (study PRJEB26408, sample SAMN06266212) | sediment metagenome | isolation source: Hudson Canyon methane seep mesocosm | place...
AGACTTGGTATATATTGACCCTATACTTGCGTTTCAATTAAATGATGGCACTACACTCTATAAAATAAACCTTACTAGAAATGACATTCAATTAAATGAAGTAATTAATGCTTATCAAGATATTAAAACCAGTTTAACTCACCATAGCTTACCTACATAAATATATATTTTTATGAAAAACTCAGCCCTCACCCCCCGTGTCACAGTATTTATTCCAATATATAATTCTGAAAAGTTTTTACATGAAACTATAACTGGCGTACTAAACCAAACTTATAAAAACTTCGAGCTTTTAGCTATAGATGATGGCTCAACAGATAGTTCACTAAACATACTTAATAGCTTTAATGATCCAAGAATTAGAATTGAACGAAACAAAAAGAACATGGGCCGTCCTTATACGCGAAATAGAGGTGTTGAGTTAGCTAAGGGAGAGTATATAGCTATCTTAGATTCCGATGATATTGCTATGCCTGACAGGCTATTAGAACAGGTCAATTTTTTAGATAAAAACCAAGACATTTCCGGGGTGGGTTCTTTTGCTGAGATAATTTCTGATACGGGTAAATTCATCAAAACTCTTGAACTTCCTTGTGATACTAAGTCTATAAACTCAAAAATTTACCAGTCTAACTGTTTTGTACATTCCAGCATAATGCTACGGCTACAAACTCTTGTGGACATTGGAGGATATAACCTCGAATACCCACAAGCTCAAGATTACGAGCTGTTTTTGAGGCTCTGTCGAAACCATAGTCTAGCAAATATTCCAAAAGTATTGGTAAAATATAGAATCCACTCTGGTCAGGTATCACAAACCCACATTTCTAAACAGCGACACTTGGCTGACAAAGCAAGGTTATCAGCATTCAACAACCGAAATAAACCTTCTAACTCTCTATCACCAAACCTCACGTTTATACATAAACTGCGCGGAGGTGAGTCTACATTAGGTGCCGATTATTTAGGGTGGATTGATTTATATACTATAATGGGGCTTAATAACCAAGCAAGAAAACTTATCTTCCCTGCGCTCCTCGCTGCACCTTTTTATGGGGGCTTATATCGCCGATTATTCCGACCGGCAACTAATTCAAAGGTCATGAACACTTTACTCTGGTACAAAAAGAAAATATTGCAACTTATCAATAGATAATTAAATATGACTCCTCTCGTTTCTGTAATCATCCCCTGCTATAACCAAGCCCAGTTTCTTCCTGATGCAATAGAAAGCCTTATTGTACAGTCATACAAAAACTGGGAATGTATTATTGTTAATGATGGTTCAACTGATAATACGGCAGATGTTGCTGAGGAATTAGCTCTTACAGATAATAGAATTAAAGTTATCAATCAAAAGAACAAAGGTCTTTCTGGTGCTAGAAATACAGGTCTCAATGAGGCCAAAGGAACTATGCTCCAATTTCTTGATGCGGATGATACGCTAGAAAAAGATAAACTCCTCACTCATGCAAATTTCCTCAAAAACAACCCAAGAATAAGCATTGTTTTTTCTGATGCACGTTACTTTACAACGGACAAGCCTATGTTGCGCGACTATGGTTACTATGCAACTATTGATTCACAAAACTGGATAATTGATCGCTGGATTTCAGCTGAAGAAATATTGGTAAAATTACTTTCATTCAACCTATTCCCTGTCAATTGCCCATTAGTCCAGCGTTCTGTTTTTGATCAAGTGGGTGCGTGGAATGAAAACTTACAAGCACATGAGGATTGGGAGTTTTGGATACGTTGTGCGGCTAAAAATATAAAAATAGAACTACTCAATCAGCCCAACACGCTTGCATTGATAAGAATGCACAATACAAGCATGACTTTCGAAACTCCACGAATGCTACAATCTGAGTTTCAAATGCGAGTATTCATAGGCCCATTGATTAAATCTCCCTCTCTTCGAATACTTAATGTTAAAAATGGTCTTAAAACACTCCGCTTACTTGAGCATAGAAACTTACTAAAACAGCTACCCAACCTTGTTTACGCAAATTTTTCAGTGCGTGCTATACACATGGCCTTGTTTTTTTATTTAACTGAATGCTCTATGTCTCGTTATATCGTAAAACGATACAAACTATTTGTTCCTTGGCCCATACAAAAATTTCTTACGAAACTAACCACTCGGATTTAAGATAAATAAATTAAGATGACTGATTCTTCTAATATAAACTCTGTAACTGCTCGTGCAATCGCTTTCTACCTGCCTCAATTCCACCCCATTCCAGAAAATGATGAATGGTGGGGCAAGGGTTTTACAGAATGGACTAATACAGCTAAAGCAAAACCTCTGTTTAGGGGGCATCATCAACCGAACACTCCGACCGACTTAGGTTTTTATGATCTAAGAGTTCCAGAATCAAGAATAGCTCAGGCGGAAATGGCTAAAAAATACGGGATTGAAGGTTTTTGTTATTATCATTATTGGTTTGCAGGTAAACGCTTAATCGAACGTCCTTTTAATGAAGTACTTGAATCTGGTGAACCAGATTTTCCTTTTTGCTTATGTTGGGCAAATCAAACTTGGACAGGTATCTGGCATGGCGCGCCTAATCGTATTCTAATTGAGCAAACCTATCCTGGCATGCAAGATTATGAGGATCATTTTTATGAATTGCTTAAGGCATTTACGGATAAACGGTATATTACAGTCGATGGTAAACCTGTTTTTTTAATTTACCGCCCTACTGAAATTCCTGAACTTAATAAAGTTACTGACTTCTGGCGTGAATTAGCCGTCAAAGAAGGGCTACCAGGCTTACATTTAGTAGGAGTATCGCACTTTGAGACCTGGAACCCCGCTGATTTTGGCTTAGATGCTGCTGTTGACCAAAGACTACAAGGTAAGAACAACCATATATCTAATGCCTTTCCACTATTAAAACTTCAAGCTTTATTTGGTAAACAACTACCAACAATTTATAATTATGAGGAGATAATTACGACCCTAGTTAGAACAGAAATGCCTGATTATGAAAGTTATCCTTGTGTTATACCTAACTGGGATAATACTCCAAGATCAGGTACTAATGGTGTTGTTTTTAAAAATGTCACTCCGGAGCTATTTCAGCAACAACTACAAAGAGCCGTAGAAAGAATCAAACCATTACCCGAAAATAGAAAATTTATTTTTCTAAAAGCGTGGAATGAATGGGCCGAAGGAAACTATGTAGAACCTGACCTGAGAAGTGGAACCCTATTTTTAGATATTATTCAGAAAGCACTCAAAGTACCGACATAAAACCTTCAAAATACTTTTAAAAACCTATCTAAATAGGTACCTATAAAAATAAGGCTCCATAATGTTTAAAAAATATCTTTTATTTATCACTTTATCGCTCGTTGTAATTAAAGCATCTGCTGAATACCCTAAAACTGACTTTGATTTTTCATTGCTGCCCCAGTATTGCAAAGCAAAACTTAAACCTAGCTCTCCAGCTGAGGTTAAAAAGTGGTCAAAAAAGTTAGGGCATGATTTCGGCCATACCCACCATTATTGTGCTGCCTTACACTCATTAAGACGGGCAAAAAATATATTTTCAACTACACCAGATAAAGCGCAATATAAAAGACACTTACTTGGCGTCGCTATTGGTGAGATTGACTATATGGAGGATAAAGCGTCCCCTTCTTACATATTATTTCCTCATATTTATACAACTAAAGCTGAGATATACTTAGAAAGTAAGCAACCAGCAGCAGCTATAGAGTATTTCAATAAAGCGATTACAGCCAATAAAAAATTCACTAAGCCTTATGCACTACTGTCTGATTACTATGTAGAAATAAATAACAAAAAAGGGGCACGTAAAATTTTAGAGGAGGGGTTAAAATATTCACCTAAATCAAAGCACCTAAATAGAAGACTCAATAAATTAGTAAAGAGATAATTAATCCCTATGTTAATAGACCCTTTTTCAAAAAAATTACTAGAAGGCGAAGGGGATTTTAAACCCATTTCTTTAATGTACCATTCCATTTCTAATGGAAAGTCACCAGTAAATTCTCCTTGGAACATTTCTTTACAGGAATTTGTTCAGCAGCTTGATTTATTACAGGCTTACGGCTGGACAAGTCTTTGTGCTAGACAGCTCTCTAAACCAGCAAGCCAACTTCCCAAAAAAACGGTAATTATTACTTTTGACGATGGTTATGCTAATAATTTTTGTGCTTTTGAAGAGCTCGTAAAGCGTAATATGTTTGCTTCTTGGTTTATTGTCACTCATGACATAGGGAGAATATCATCATGGTCTGATTCTGATGCTCCCTCAACTAAATTGCTAGAGTCTAAACAATTATTAGATATGCAAGCCGCAGGCATGGAAATTGGCTCACACTCACTATCACACTGCCGACTGACTGAAGCCTCTAGCGAACAGGTGAAAGCCGAACTGGTGCAATCCCGTCATTATTTATCTGATTTATTAAATACATCGGTGACTAGCTTTGCGTACCCATACGGGCTTTATAATTCCTCTGTTTTATCGGCGACTAAATCTGCTGGCTATCAAGTTGCATTTACCACAAGTTCAGGCTTTGGTTTAGTTAACAACAACCCTTTAGAGGTCAGGCGTGTTAGTATTATGGCTACAGATTCTTTATCAACTTTTGCTCGTAAATTAACTTTTGCTAGTAATGATGTTAGTTTGAGAAAAATGGGCTCTTATGCATTTTCTCGCATGAAGTCTCGGTTAAGTCTATCATTATGACAAGTCTTCCCCTTATTTCAGTTATTATGCCTTGCTTTAATGGGGCCAATTTTTTAAAACGAAGTATAGATAGTGTGTTTGCTCAAAGCTATACACATATAGAGCTTATTGTTGTTAATGATGGTTCGACAGATATATCTCTAGAGATTCTTAACACTATTCAGGACTCTCGATTAGTTATTATTAATCAAAAAAACACTGGCGTTTGCAAGGCAAGAAACAATGCTCTTATCCAAGCTAAAGGCGAATTCATTGCTTTTCTTGATGCTGATGACACATGGAACCCAGAGTGTTTATTTAAACTTCATCAGGCATTTTTAGTTCAGCCTAATGCTGTCCTTGCTTATTGTGGGTGGCAAAATATTGGCTTATCAGGTGGTAATGGTGCTCCCTACATTCCTCCTGATTACCAAAAACTCAATAAACTTGAATCAATATTTGAAAATTGTTGCTGGCCCATTCATGCAACGTTAACTCGTCGATTTGCTATTGATAAAATAGGAGGGTTTGATGAAAGTCTGTTAACATCTGAAGACTTTCTTTTGTGGTTAAAAATTGCTAGTCAATATGTTATCTGTTTAGTTCCTGAAGTATTAGCGCACTATCATTTTCATGGGGAAACACAAGCAACCCAAAATAAAGAAATGATGGCGATAAATCATTGGCTTGCACAAAAATCTTTTTTACAGGACAACCCATCTATTAGGCATCAATTTGACAGTAAACATCTTGCCAAACTGATGCATGGTGGGCTTCTCCATCGTGGTTATAATTGCTATTGGAAAAGAGATTTAAAAACTGCACGTACTATTTTTAAAGCCGTTATGAAAACGGGTTATGGTTCATTACGAGACTGGAAGTATATGCTGCCAGCGCTACTCCCTTATTCAATGCATGTTGCCTTACTTAAAAAAATGGGTTCATTAGTATGAAACACTTAACCGATACTACCTGTAGTTATAATCGAGCTGACTAACCTCCTGTTCTGAATAATGCATTATGCCAACAAACTTGCCCGTTTATTTTTAGTTTGGTAACAAGAAAACAACAATAGTTAAGTAATACTCTCAGTATATTTCAACAATTGAAAAAATAGCAATGACCCTTAGGAGTGAGAATTAAATAATATATGACAATATGGGATGCGCTAAGGCACGAAGCGCATCTCATGCAAAGGTATGCAACATTCTACAGAGGTAGTTTCTGGTATTATTAAATCCCGAGTCCTTAGTGGAAATTAAAACAAAAAATAACATTTGACATAAATTAAACCATCTTATTTGTGTCCGTTAATTACCATATTAATCGTTTAACCCTATAGAGCTCCCATTATGGATATAAGCCTTATCATCTGCACATATAATCGAGCAGACTCTTTAAATGAAACCCTTATTTCTCTTGCCAATCAGAGCTATGAAAAAAAAAATTGGGAACTGATTGTTGTAGATAATAATTCGACTGATCACACTAAGGAAACCGTCAACTCATTTCATGACCAATTTCCAAATTTAATATATCAATTTGAAAAAAAACAAGGACTTTCCTTTGCTAGAAACACGGGGATCAATTTAGCTAATGGCGAAATTATTGTTTTCACTGATGATGATGTACTGCCTGAAAGCAATTGGTTAGAAAAAATTAAAATTAACATGGAAAAATATCATTGCGCTGCCTGTGGAGGCTATATTGCTCCTCAATGGGAATCTCCCCCACCTGCATGGCTGACAGAAATTTTCTATGGTTTTTTAGCGATTAAAACAGACTTAAATGGCCCTCGTCAGCTAACTACTTCTGATGAGTTACCTTTTGGCGCTAATATGGCATTTCGAAAAGAAATTTTTTCTACTTATAGTTTATTTGATACGCAAAAAGGCAGAAAAGGTAACGAGCTTTCAAGTGGAGAAGACAGTGATATGTTTCAAAACATATTGGATGGTAAAGAAACTGTTTTTTATTTCCCAGAAATAAAAGTAAAACATAAAGTTGAAGCGTTGAGAACCAAGAAAAATTATTTTAGATGCTGGCGCTACCAATCTAGTAAAAATATAGCTTTAACATCTGATTTTGATGGTACTAGAAAAATATTAAATATACCAATTTATATAGTAAAACAAACAATACAAGCGATTATTACTGCATGTAAATCCTATTTTATTGACCCCGTCGATATTTCCTTTAGAAAAGAAATGATAGTTTGGCATTTCTTTGGAATAATAGCAGGACTGATGTCTAAATAAGATCGATTGCATGAAGTGAATCTTCCCGATTCCTAAGATTACCCCACAATTAAAAACAAACCATAGAGCTTTTACAACTGCATAAAATATTGGAATGACTATAACTGCGCTAAATAATAACACCCCCATCTTTATTGTCGGAGCTGCTCGTTCAGGTACAACATTATTACAATATATGTTGCGATCTCACCCTGATATTTCGCTCCCTACTTCAGAGTCACATTTTTTTATTCCCTTTTATGGTCGACGTGACGAGTTTGGTGACCTGAGCCAAGTCGAAAATTTATATTCTGTAATAGAACAAATTTATCAAGCTCAAACAGAATTTTTTGATGATGATTTTCATGGAATCAAATTTAATGTTAGAGACCTTGCTCTAGGGTGCAAAGAACAAGGCATCACATCAATTCCAGGCATTATTTCTTTTATTTTTCAAAAAAATGCCACTGCTGAAGGAAAAATACGTTGGGGCGATAAAACGCCTTATTATATTTTACATTTAGAAACTATTCTTGATATGTTTCCAAATGCTCAGATTATTCATATTATTAGGGATGGCAGAGACTGTTCTTTGTCAATGCTTGAAAGAAAGTGGGATTTACGAATTTTTAACACTTATCATTCTGCTTATATTTGGGATAAATACGTAGTTGCTGGGAAAAAATTTGGTCATAAACACCCTAAATCCTATATTGAAATACACTATGAAGATTTATTAAATCAACCAGAATCCTCAATTCATAAACTTTGCGCATTCTTAAAGATTGAGTTCAATCATTCTGTTATTAATTTTGAGTTATCAGATGGGTCAGGAAAGACCCCCCTATTGGCAAAACCATTATCCAAAAACAATCAACAAAAATGGAAAAATAAGATGCCGAAAAGGCAACTCAAAATATTTGAATCCCTAGCTGGTAATGCACTTGAACAGTGTGGTTATAAATTAAGCTGCAACGCCCCTAAGATAGCTAAATGGGAGTGGTTTTTTAATGAGCTACATATTAGGATATGTCATTTTTACTGCAAGTATTTGTTAAAAAAATAATTTTTCTTACAAGGTATTTTAATGAAATTAACTGTTCTTATCTGTACTCATAATCGTTCTGATTTATTGATGCAATCAATAGATTCACTCAATAATGCTATTTTACCTAATAATTGTACGGTTAGCATTATAGTTGTTGCGAACGCTTGCAGCGATGATACGACAAATAAACTGGTTAATTATCAATCAAATTCATCTGGGAAGTTGACATTATATGTCTCTGAAGAACCTAGAGCTGGGAAATCTTATGCATTAAACCATGGGATTAAAATGATAGAAGATGGTTTTATTGCTTTTATTGATGATGACCAGCGTGTAAATAAAAAATTTTTAACCTCTATTCAAGTAGCCATTAATAAATACCCTAAAACGTCTATATTCTGTGGTCAACTTATTCCGGACTGGACAGGCTTAGAACCCAGTTGGATCCATACACAAGGACAATATAAAATTTACCCTGAGCCAGTCCCTCACTTTGAACTAGGTCCTCAAGATATTGAAATATCAAATAAAACAGCCCACCCTAGCGGTGGAAACTTAATTATTGGAAAAGATATTTTTACAAAAGTTGGGACATTTTCTACTCAACTAGGACCTAAAGGTCACAACTTAGTCGGTGGCGAAGATAGTGATTTTGTTTTACGAGCACTCAATAGAAATGTGTCAATTATGTACATACCTAGTATTCTTCAATATCATTATGTTGACCTTGCCCGCTTAAAATTGTCATATCTTATCTTAAATAGTTTTCAGCGGACACGCTCATTTACTTTAGTCAATAACCCTACTAGAATGCCTATCCCTTTATATATGTGGAGAAAACTATTCAACTACACTATAGGAATATTGTTTTCATTTGACATCACTAAAATACGCTTTTATTTAATGCGCTTTGCCTCAACAGTTGGTGAAATAATTGGACTCACAAAAAAAGGTATTAATTAATAATATTTACTTTTCGGTATCAACTACACTTTCTTAAGGTTAATCGTTTTATAAATTTTGTCACAAAAAAATACTTAGCTACTAGGCCGCCTAAAACATATAAGAATCCATGATAAAAGAAAGCCTATTTGTAGGTTTCGAGGTACTCATTTTAGGTTCTACTAAAAAACTCTAAAGTAATAATTTTAATTGCTTAATAGCTAAAAACACAGTTCCAAGTACAAATTTTTAAAAAACATTATTCACAAAACTGTACACTTATTTGGGGTTCAGTTGAACACTACAAATTTTCCATTAGAAAAAAAACCTTAAATGAGGCCTAAATATTTTAACTTAGCATTTAGTGCACTCAACATACTTTTTAAATAAGCTCTAATTATTTATGCGTGATCTTGTTGTTTTAATTATCCTAACGGTCTGTATCATTGCAGCCATACGAAAGCCTTGGCATGGTGTTCTCTCACTAGCCATTTTCAGTTATATGAATCCCCATGCATTTGCTTGGGGATTTGTGCGAACGCTGCCCGCTTTTCACATTTTATTTCTCATTGTTGCTTTCTCTACTTTTTTTACTAAGGAGAAACAGCCCATACCTAAAGACTGGCGTATTATAGTTTTTATCCTACTTTATATTTATTTTTTCATCACTACTACTCAGGCTTATTATTTTAATTACGCATGGGAAAAATTTATATTCAATACTAAAGTTTTTTTACCATTCATTTTTACATTAATACTTATAAATACACGAGAAAAACTTTATTACCTTATAATTACTATTGGTGGTTCAATTGGTTTTCTGGCTATAAAAGGAGGGATCTTCGCACTTCTAACAGGCTTCTCAAGTCGAGTTTATGGTCCCCCAGGCACTATGTTCTTTGAAAATAACGCCTTTGCAGTAGCAGTGCTTATTTCCATCCCTCTTCTACTTATATGGCGCCAACAATCACCTAATCAATGGATTAAAAAGGGGATTCTATTTTCTATTCCAATTATTTATGCTTGCTCTATTTCCTCTTGGTCACGTGGAGCACTATTAACTATGGTAGCTCTTACATTCATGCTAATTTGGCACAGTAATAAAAAATATCTCGCCTTACCAGTCGCATTAATCGGTCTAGGGTATGCGGTTCAACACCTTCCAGAAAAATGGATAAGTCGAATGCATACACTAGAAACATATGAAGAGGATGCATCCGCTATGAGTCGTATTTTAGTATGGCAAGATGGCTGGAATCATACCCTTGAGCACCCTTTTTTAGGTGCTGGTTTTGAAGGTTGGCGTCATGTAAGTATACGTGACTGGCATAGCTCTTATGTAGAAATGTTTTCTGAACATGGTTTTATAGCTTTTGGGCTCTGGCTATCACTTCTATTAGGAACTCTTGTCAGCCTTACCCAACTACCAAAACTCACAATGCATATTGAAAGTATGAATTGGGTAAAAAATTACTGCTTTATGCTACGTACCTCTCTCATATGTTATATGGTGGGAGCATTATTCTTAGGCTTATCGAACTGGGATTTACTCTATCATTTGATATTTATTTCTGTTTTAGTTAAGAAATTTGCACTAGAGGAATTAGAAGAAATTAAACTAAATAAAACTAACCTTAAGACTTACTAATCCCTTCATTACCTAAAAAACTTACTAATAAGTTGTAGACTATGTTGAAAATCATGGGTGATTTTTAGCCGCTATCGGTAACAGATTTACTGCGAACCCGAAGTGTGCTGGTAGCGCATGAGGGAGGGCAACATTATATTTCGAGGGCCTTCAAGTCATTGTGGAGAGCTTAACTATGTCTATTTTGTGCATGGTGAGTATTAACGCAGGACATACTGGAGCAGTATTAATTCTCTGTGTGGCAACAAAACAATTTTTGCGAAAGGATTTCATTTGGCTACATGGTAGCTACACCAAATATCAATTTAATCATATGGGCTCTTCTCAAAATATTCATAGAATGGAAAATCAAACTGATTAATAACACCCATTAAATCACGATACTCTCTTGTATCTATTTTTCCATACCACTTTTTTATTTCACCTTCAGAGCTCCTTGACTGTCCATAACCAGGTCCATTTTTTCTCCTATTTTCTGATAAAAATGACTGCAATGAACTATTTTCAATCAAATTTAACTCATTAATTAACCAACGTATCCTCTCATTAGGGTTCTCACAATACCACTCATGGGTCTGAAACAGTCGTTTATCCTCTTGTGCATGATATTGCATATAGGTAGATGCCCCCCAAAATGCCCCCGCCTTTTCCCAAGGTGTTTTTGCTGAAGTCATAAGATATTGATAATTTTTCAGTGGCCCTTCCATTAAGCTTTCTTGGGTTAATATAGTCGTAAGTGCATAGGATGGGTCCCAGTCTCTTGACGCTGAAGCCCAACTTAAAAATAAAGGGACAGGATGACGAATTATTTGAACAAATACTAGGTCTGGAAAAGTTGCTTTAATCCATTCTAAACAAAATGAAAAACGTACCCATTTCACTAAAAGATTTTTTGCTACCATAGAAGCAAGAATTTCTTTAATTCCTTGTTCTGCTATTACATACTCATTTACTATATCACCATTAAAAGTTTTTAATATATGCTGCTTTAAGCTAGAGTTTTTTTGATTTTCATGAACATAAGGGTATAGACACTTTTTATCGTACTCCTGGTCTGGTTCAAAATAATAGGCTGTTTTTTCTGTCAAACTAACTGCCTTGGCAAGCCAGGATGTACCACTCCTAGGTAACCCAACAATAGCTATATTCCTTTTTTTGTAACATTTTGGGAGGCTCCTTATTAATAGCTGCCTTCCATGCGCTCTAATGTGTTGTTCATATATCATTTATTTTAACTCTCCCAGTTCGGAAAAAATACATCATACAAATCTACAAAGGAATTTCTCGAAATACCCTAAATTTCAGCTAAACCTACCAAAAAACAAATATTCTAAACCTTCCTAGCACTTTTTGAAGCTACATAAGCGCGCCAAAAATAGCTACTCTCTAAGAATCTGGTTTTATTCTACTCCCTTGAAGTAACTAGTATTAATTACCCCAAAATTTCTTGCAGGATATTTTGTCACGACTTTATCAATGCATACAATATAGAAAACGGCGTAGCCATTTGCCGAAGTATCCACCTGAGGTAATAAATATACAAAGCTGATTACAAGTAAGTATTCAGCCCCCCCCCCTAGAAATTTCATCAATTTTTTTGTGAGGTCTCTCAATATTTACATTTTTCAACTCGTCATTCCTGCGTGTTTTTAGCAGGAATCTATAGTGACTGCATGGATCCCCGATAAAAGACCTCGGGGATGACGAGTGTTTATATGAAATTTAAGGGGAGTATGTGAACGATTGCGATTACAACTGGAGATTAATCACTCCCAAACAAATCACGCGTATAAACTTTATCAGTCACATCCTTAATATCATCAGATAATCGATTAGCAACAATAACATCTGACATTTTTTTAAAGTCGTTAAGATTATTAATTACTCTTGAATTAAAAAACTCTTCTTGTTCAATAACAGGCTCATAAATTACAATCTCTATCCCTTTAGCTTTAATACGCTTCATAATTCCTTGAATTGAAGAGGCGCGGAAATTATCCGAACCACTTTTCATTATAAGCCGGTATATGCCTACTACTTTGGGGTTTCTCTTGATTATTGAGTCGGCTATAAAATCTTTACGCGTACTATTTGCATCAACAATGGCGCCAATTAAACTATTCGGAACTTCTTTATAATTAGCCCGAAGTTGCTTGGTATCTTTAGGTAAACAATAACCACCATAACCAAAGGAAGGGTTATTGTAGTGACTGCCTATACGCGGGTCGAGCCCAACACCTTGAATAACCTGTTTACTATCGAGCCCATGTGTTTCTGCATAGCTATCGAGTTCATTAAAATAAGACACTCGCATAGCTAAATAAGTATTAGAAAATAATTTAACCGCTTCGGCTTCTGTTGAGCCTGTAAAGAGTACGTCTATATCTTTTTTAAGCGCCCCCTCAACTAATAAGCTGGCAAATTTCTCTGCCCGCTCTGAGTGTTCACCAATAATAATCCGTGACGGATGAAGATTGTCATATAACGCGCGACCTTCTCTTAGAAATTCAGGAGAAAATATAATATTATCACAAACAAATTCCTTACTTATTTGTTCGGTATAACCAACCGGCACCGTTGATTTTATAATCATAACGGCCTTCGGATTAATGACCATTACATCTTTAATAACGGCCTCAACAGACCCAGTATTGAAGTAATTTGTTTCTGTATCGTAATCAGTAGGTGTAGCGATGATAACAAAATCTGCATTTTTATAGGCTTGCGCCTTATCGAGAGTTGCCGTAAAATTGAGCACTTTGTTTATTAAAAAGTCTTCAATTTCTGTATCGGCAATCGGAGATCTTTTTACATTAAGTAAATCAATTTTTTCTGGGATGATGTCTAATGCGACTACTTCATTATTCTGTGCAAGTAGCATTGCATTAGAAAG
>ENA-OSET01003880-OSET01003880.1-sediment-metagenome-genome-assembly--contig:-NODE-3880-length-13472-cov-3.247032_pt1 | contig 13472 bp, 12 predicted proteins | sample MGYA00237882_ERZ534229 | MGnify/ENA primary metagenome ERZ534229 (study PRJEB26408, sample SAMN06266212) | sediment metagenome | isolation source: Hudson Canyon methane seep mesocosm | place...
TGCGGCTGATGTGCTTTATGACCGAGATAACTTCTCGCTTTTAAACCAATTTACAGACATCGCCAATGAAGTGTTATTAGCCGACTCACGTGTAAAAACCTTACCGGTGAATCACTATCAGCTTCAAACGACCGTTGAAGCACGCACATGGCCTGATTTGAATGAATTTGAAGAGTTTAATCAGGTACGGATTTATGCTTCATCCCATTAAAAAACAAGTGATTTAAAGACACCGCAACCGTTTGATAATATAGCACCGCCCCAAAGATATCAGCACACCAATCCCATAATGAGAAATCACGATAAGGCAAATACGCTTGTATAAGCTCTATCATTAAACCCAATATTGCTAGGCCAATGATGATGTGCATTTTTTTAGCATAGGGGTGAGCTAAATGTGCCAGAAAAGCCATCACAAAAAAGCCGGTTATATGTAAAAACTTATCATTTAACTGTGGCTGTAAGCCTGCCTCAGCGGGTGAAAAAGCAATCACACAGCCCACAATAACCGCGATATAAAATAACAATTTATTCAACCAAATGGTTTGAATTAAAAAATTTATTGAAGTATGTAACAAATATAAGGCTTTCAAAACTGTATAATCTCTTTTGCTGGCAACGTAGTTGAAGCCGCATTATATAGGAATTTAATTATCTATGGAGAAGCTAACAAAATGGTAAGTACACTTCATAGATATCACACCAAGGCATGTTCATGAATGGCAATTTATTTCGAGGTTTTAGCTACCTCATTCTAGGGTTCAAAATCATTTTTCAGCCAAAGTTTCGACTATTTTTACTCGTCCCTTTTTGCGTCAACATCGCTTTATTTACGGTATTAATCCTCTGGGCAAAAAGTTTATTCTCAGGCTGGATGGCTTATTTGTTAAGCTGGATGCCTGAATGGCTTGGCTTTTTAGAATGGTTATTTTGGGGCATTTATTTAATCGTTATATTAATGACCTTGTTCTATGGTTTTATCGCAGCGGCTAACCTAATCGGCGCGCCATTTTATGGCTATCTCGCGGAGATGACAGAAAAACATCTAACGGGAAAAGACAACGAAGTTGCGTTTTCCTGGCTAGAGCTTGCGAAGCTCATTCCAAGTACAGTGAAGCGCGAATTACAAAAAATCCTTTACTATTTACCGCGTGTGCTAGGGCTTTTTATTCTGGGACTTATTCCGGGTTTAAATGTTTTTGCTGCGCTTGGCTGGATCGTATTTTCAGGCTGGATGATGGCTATTCAATATATTGACTACCCCGCGGATAATCACAAAATGAGTTTTTCTGAGATGAGAAACTATTTATCTACCCACAGACTTACCGCACTTGGGTTTGGCGTGGTTGTTTTTGGCGCAACACTGGTCCCCTTATTAAACTTCTTGGCGTTACCCGCCGCAGTGTGCGGTGCAGTGGCTTTTTGGGTCAATGAAAATTCAGGTTTAGGCAATATAAATATGGAAATAAATAGCAATACGACAGACAGACTACGGTAAGTAAATATTACGAAGGCTAGTATAAAAAGAATGGATTCCGGTCGAAAAGCACACCGGAATGACAAGTTTTTGCGTTAATAGCGGCCGTGCAAAAATCTCACTTAATCGCCTCATGTCTTTAAACTAAAGAGCCATGAGGCGATCACCCAGTTTAGTGATCATTATTTTACGGCGTAGTCTAAAGCGAGCCCTACAAAAATAACTAAGCCTACCCAGTTGTTATTTAAGAATGCTTTAAAGCATTCCTCACGATAACGTAGCCGAATAAGGTGTTGTTGATAAATAAAGAGGATCGAAGCACTCACAACGCCCAAAAAGTAAAACTGACCTAGTTTTAATTGGTCACCAATCATACAAAAAGTCAGTATGACTAAAATCTGTAAGAAGGCGATGATGCCCCGATCTGCCTGCCCAAATAGTATGGCCGTTGATTTTACGCCAATTTTTAAATCATCTTCCCGATCAACCATCGCGTACATCGTGTCATAAGCAACGGTCCATAAGACCGTCGCAGTATAAATTAACCAAATAATCGTGGGGAGTTCATTTGTTTGAGCGGCATAAGCCATCGGAACAGCCCAAGCAAAGGCAGCCCCCAAGACAACTTGCGGCAAGTAGGTATAGCGCTTCATAAAAGGGTAAGCAGCCGCCAGTATTAGCGCACCAAACGAGAGATAGATGGTGAGTTCATTTGTTTGCAGCACCAGCAAAAAAGCGATTAGACACAAAGACGAAAAGAAAATCAGTGCATTTTTAGCGCTTATGTCACCCGTCACTAATGGGCGGTCTTTCGTTCGCTCAACTTCACCGTCAATGTTTCTATCAGCAAAGTCATTAATGACGCACCCAGCGGAACGCATCAACACCACACCGGCAACAAAAATAGCCAGCACATCAAGCGAAGGTACACCTTCTGCTGCGAGCCATAATGCCCAAAGTGTTGGCCATAACACCAAAAAAATACCGACAGGTTTATCCACTCTGGCGAGTTTTAAGTAGTTATTTATATTCGAATTAAAAACTTTAATCACAAGCGCTCTCTCTTTCCCTGCTTACTCAAATCTTGATATGAAAAATAACCCACTTATTAACACCTATTGCGGCGTTTTATTCTTCAATATTGTTTCAAACACACGAGGCATGAATAATTCACTCACCAACAGTGGTTTCTCATGTAATAAGAATACCGAACGACGACCATAAATACCTTTCAGTTGCTTCGAGATCGGCATTGAAATTTCAAGCGGCTTTCTGTGCATGGTTCTAGATTTAAACAAGAAAGCACCTAAAGGCCGATTACCCATAAATTGTAGCTGCTTTTCAGCTCCTGATAAGGTTGAATTAGGAATCACGCTTCTAGCGGTCACCCACACATCACCAAAACACAGCAATTCAACCTCTCGTATGAGTGCTTTTTGTCGAACGGGTATCTTCAGTACTTTCATTTCATCTCGTGATGGGTATCCCCAGCCTTGAAAGGTCACCCGAACGGAAAAATCACCCTGAGACGCTTTCACTAAACGCTTGGTGAGCGAACCCGCATCTAATACCCACGGTCGTCTATCTCTGGGTAAAGCGCTTTCCGGTACGCGCCTAAAACGACGCCATACCATTTCTCCTTGCTTAGACCACACCGTTTACAATCCCTCTGTCGTATTTATAAGCCTATTCATACCCGCAGCCATAAACCCGATGCCAGCAGCAGAATGCTGTATGACTTGATGAATATTCGTGTATGACATGAATCGACCTAAATTAGAGAGGGAAATGCTCGGTAGACAATTATATCTTCAAGTACAAAGTGGGCAAGGGCTATCTTCCTTATTACCAACAAATAGAATAGAGAGATGCAGAAAACCCAATGAAAAATAATACTCCGTACTGTTAGACGGATTTTTTATTCATAAAATTTATACCTAGTATTGATTTGATTCCGTTACCAACTCGGCACTAGATCGATGATAGGTCAAACGACTTTGTGAGACACCACACCTTATTAAAGACTGAAGGGAGCAGACAGCAGCATATGTAGGATCTATTACGGGAACAGAGAGGTTAACCGCTCGTAAGCCTTTTGTAACTGCATCAACCACTCCCATCATCGCAGTACACCCTAAAATTATTGCTTCTGCTCCATCTTCTTTAATCGCTTTTATACTTTGAATAAGAAGATGCTCAATTAGCTTATCCTGATCAGTTAAGTCCTGAACAGGAATGTCCACATGTCTAATCGAAGCAAGATTATCGGTAATACCTAGGTCTCTAGCTTCTGATTCAAGCATTCCCATTACATTCGGCAAGACCGTTACAATCGAAAATTTGTGAGCAACAGATAGTGCCATTAGCGCCGCACCATCAAAGCCACCCACTACAGGAATATCTACTAACTCTCTAACTATAGAAACGCCTGGTGAACCAGCACAATCTACAAAGACACCATCAAAACCATCTTTCTCTGCATCTTGAGTCAAACTAATAATACCTGCAGTGTTTAAAAATTCTGCATAACGACTTTCAATGAAACATGTGCCCTCTTTTACATTTTCATACTCCGCAATGAAATCAGGCGCAAGTACTTTCTCTACTTCTTGCTTGATTGCAGCATTATATTTAGTCTCAACGATCGGAATAATCACTAGTATCTTTTTTTGTGAATTCATTATTATTTTCTCCTTTATGCATTAATTAAAACTTGAGTGTGTACAGGTTGTAGATCGTATTGAATCATTCCGAATTTGTCTGAAAAGCCTTGAAAAAGTTGCTCAATATACTCCAAGCCCTCCCCCCATTTTTTATAGTAAGCGATCAATGGCTCGTCACCCATTATTGAAGGCATAGAAGTAAATAATGCCAACTCTTTCAGGTAATATTTCACACCTTCAGAAACTGATATATTTAAAACTGAACGCGAGGCTAATCTCGACTCTAGATACTGATAAGTAAGGGTATTAACACAATGTTTAAAATCAGAATTTACGGTATACGCCTCTAAAATCAAATTGTAGTTATAGAGATATGTTTCGTTTATTTCGACATCTTTGGACCAGTTAATTACTGAGACATTAGTAATGCCTAAATCATTTTTTAATACTTCAATCGCTCTAAATAAACGATTATTCGTTTGATTATTATCTTTCTTTGCTTTTTTCTTCGCTTTTTCAAAAGAGTAACCAATCCCCATATAATTATGGATATGTGGCTCATCAGGTACTAAGAGGTAAACTTGGGGCGATATTTGGCAAATTCCTTGCACAATATCGACCATATTCTGCTCTGTAAAGTAGCCATTTCCTGGACTCATACCAATTAAAACACTTCTTTTCCCAACATTGTTTAATCCAGTACGATAAAACTTAGTACTTTCATTGCTTGAAATAATTAAAGTATTCGTTAAAGCTTTTTGCATAGCTCTTTCCTTAGACTAAAAATTTAAGAGCCGAAGTCTATCAGCCGATAACAGAATAAGTAACCTGCAGTTTATAACTAAACATTATATAATTAATTGACTAATAAAATTATAGATCTCGCTTTCTTCAAGGGGCCACATTTATTGAGGGCAAAAATTTTTGTGCTTATACCCTCACTATTTGTTCACTTTTGACTACACTTGTTGAGTAGATGACATTCCCCCTATGATTAAGAATAATAAAAGAGAATTATGATGCTAAGTTCAAATTATATAGCAGTGAAGAGTAGCATTAAGAACGGCTTTAAGAGCCTTTTACCATTAGCCTTCATTGCGACTAATACCGCTTTCGTTACAGCTTCAGAACAATCATTAGAAAATGAGTCTCTGTCGGCACTTCAAGAAGAAATTCTTTGGCTCCAAGAGGAGACCTTTGTATCAACAGCGACTAAAACTCTTGAGAGTATTAAAAAAAGTGGCGCTACGATCTCGGTTATTACAGCTGTCGACTTAAAGAACATGGGTGCTAGAAACTTGATGGATGCATTAAAACGTATCCCCGGTATAGATATACAAACATCAAGTATAGGTATTCCAACCATTTCAGTACGAGGTGTGAAAACAGAAAGCTCTGAAAAAGTGTTGTTCTTAATTAATGGTCACTCAATCAATAACAACTTAGTTAATGGTGGCGCCACTTGGGCCTATGGTGATTTTCAAGTTGATGAGATTAAACAAGTAGAAATTGTGAGAGGCCCTGGTTCTGCACTTTACGGTGCGAATGCTTTTGTCGCTATTATTAACCTTGTCACTAAGTCATCAGAGGATATTAACGGCAAAAAAATAACTTTAGGCGCGGGTAGTAATCAAACAAAAAAATTGAACATTCAAACTGGGAATACTGCTGGCCTCATCAAATATGCCTTCAACTTTAACATGCTCGATACTAATGGTATTGAAAAGCAGGTCGCCTCTGATGGTCCTGGTGATTCAGGGAAAACACTCAGTTGGCAAGAGCGATATGATATTGGTTTTAACATTAGTTCTGGAAACTATAACCTACAGGGAAAATACCTTGATCGTACAAGCGGGCCTTTTATTGGCATAGGCAGTACACTTAATGACGAATCTAAACAAGATTACAAAGAGTATTTTTTTGAACTCACTTATTCAAGAAATATCACGGAACAATTTTCTATCACAACAAAGCTCTATCATGATCATTTTGAAGCGAATAATTTTTGGGAAATACTTTCAGAAGGGTTTGGAGGTGGGGCATTTCCAAATGGCGTTTTAGGTAGCCCTACCGTTAAAAATGAAAAAGCGGGTGGTGAAATTCAACTTGAGCATTCACTTAACTCGGGACATAAGCTTTTATTTGGTGCCACATTTGAACATCAAACACAGTTTGACGTTCAGCACTTCACTAACTTTGACCCTATAAATTTTACACCCGAGCCCATATTTACTGATGTTTCTGGTAAATGGAACTGGAATGATAGCCATCGCCGAGACCTCAGTGCTATTTACATTCAAGACATTTGGGATATTAGTCAAGAGCTTCGCTTAATTTTAGGCGCTAGACGAGACAACTATAGTGATTTTGGCCATTCCTTTAACCCTCGTTCAAGTTTAACCTGGGAACTCACAGATAATTTCGTTCTTACTGCAGTATACGGGCAAGCATTTAGAGCACCTAACTTTGGAGAGTTATACAATATTAATAACCCCGCTATTACTGGAAATCCAAACCTCAACCCTGAAGAAATTGAAACCTTTGAACTGAGCTTAGACTCACAAGTTAATAAGCGTACGAATATTCGCGTCACGACGTTTAAAAATAACATAAAAGATATAATCAAATATGTTGGCAATGTTTCAAGCAACGCAGGCAAGCTTGAGACAACAGGTATAGAAATAGATATTGACTCACGACTCCGAAACGGCTCTAGCTTTGATCTAAACTACACCTATCAATACCCCGTTAACAAAGAAAATGATAGTCGTGCACCGGATATTCCGTTACATCAAGCCAATGCTGCATACAATTACCGACACTCAAAAACTTTAAATACTTATCTTGGCTTGCAGTACCGAAGTAGCTTGGGACGTATTTCAACAGATACACGTTCAGATGTTCCTAGTACCTTTACTGTTGACTTAGCCGTTAACTGGCAAGACTTTAATAACAACCTTGAAGTAAAGGCATCAATATATAATCTGCTAGATAAAAACTATTATGACTCAGCGCTTGATAACTCGCCTAACTTCACCGTGTCATCGGACTTCCCGACACTAAGTCGTAGTTTTATGCTAGAAGTCAGCTACAAGCTTTAGTATATAGCACAGCCCAGACATCTATCAGGGCTGTGCTAACAACTTTAGAAGTCCTTTTATATCGAACATTGATCAGGACTAGTAACAAACTTTGCATCAGACTTATAGTAAGTCAATCGACTCTGTGAAAGACCACATCGAACCAATGATTGCAACAAACAAATAGCCGCATAACTCGGATCAATCACAGGCGCTGGCAACTTCATAGCTTTTAAACCCTCCGCGACAGCTTCTACTACATCAACCATCCCTGTACACCCAAGTACGATAGCTTCAGCCCCATCAACCTCTATCGCTTGCTTGCTTTGTTCCAGCAAATGTTCGGTTAGCTTTTTCTTATCGTTCAAATCCTTTACTGGCATATCAACATTTCTTATTGATACTAGGTTATCCGTTATACCTAAGTCCCGAGCTTCTGACTCAAGCATTGAATCCACACTTGGTACAACCGTTACAATAGAAAATTTTTGAGCTATAGCAGAAGCCATTAATACTGGACCATCAAACCCTCCTACAACAGGGATATCAACGAGTTCTCGTACAATTGAAACTCCGGGAGAACCAAAACAATCGATATAGATACCATCAGAACCATTTTTTTCTGCCTCTTTGGATAACCGAATAATATCAGCTGTATTTAAAAACTCAGCGTAACGGCTTTCAATAAAACATGTGCCTTGCTTAACGTTGGCGTATTCTGCGGTAAAATCTGGCGCAAGCACATGACCTACTTCCTTTTTCACATCCTCTAACACCTGAGTAGTCACAATTGGAATGATTACCATAATTTTTTTATTTGTACTTGAAGTCATTCTTTTCTCCGGCTCTTTCTCTATCTGCTATAAATATAACGGGTGGTTGAAATTTTATTCTGTTTTGACACCAATAATAGTAGACCATCCTTAAAAATAGCCATAGATAAGGAATAATAAGAATGCGAAAATTAGACAGAGAAGCAGTAGAAAAAATTGCCAAAGGTGCCTGTTTTTTAGGCAGCGGCGGAGGCGGCCCTCTATCAATCACCCCTACGATTATTGACAATATATTTAAACATACGGATGCCATCGAGGTAGTCGATATGCATGAGGTTCCCGATGATGCCGGTGTAGCTATTGCTGCTGGCATGGGTTCACCACAACACTCCGCAGGTATCACCTTCGACACTGCCCCAAGTGCAGCTTTTGATGCTGTCGCAAAACAGTACGGCAAGCTTAACTATGTTGCCGCAGTTGAGGTAGGAGCAGCCAATAGTGTAATACCTATGTTAGTCTCGGCTCAAAATAATATTCCTTTAGTCGATGCTAATGGTGCCGGCAGGGCCGTGCCGACCTTACCATCGACAACCTATGCACAGGTCGGCGTTCCGGCTACACCTGCTGTGCTTTCCGCCGTAGGAGTTGAAGGAAACCCTATAGAAACTTGCCCCGACGGTTACGATGCAGAACAAGTCGAAGACTGGGCTGGAAAAGTACTCACTACTAATCCTAATTTTACAAAATATAATGCCGGAGCCGTTGCTCTTTGGGCATTTAGTGGCAAAAAACTAAATGAAGGTAAAGGCGCCGATGTGACAGCAATCGGAGGTTCTCTACGACTGGCTGAAAATTTAGGTGAAGCTTTAAACTCTTTGACTCCGATTGACAGTGTTACCGAGGTACTCACAGCATCCGGCAAGAAATACAGTTATCTTGGGACAGGCAAAGTGGTTGCCATAAAAGAGGAATCTGTTGGTGCTTTGGATGGAGGAATTGTAGAAGTTGAAATGGCGAATAGTATTATTGAACTCCCTTATTTAAACGAGTTTTTAGGCGCCTTTAATTGGGATGCCGAAAAGCCGACCTATATACTAGGGCCAGACATGATCTGCTGTATGACCCCTGACGGTGAACCACTTTCAAATCCTTCAATTAGTAGTAAGTTTGAAGCGAGTGGCTCTTTTGAAATGGCTATTTTCACTATTCAAGCGGATGCACCTATGCGTAAGCCGGCGATGTTTGATATGTTTGCTGGTCATATTAAAAGCCTATACCCAGCGTTTACCGGTGGTTTTGAAAAACCAGGAAAACTAACAATGGAATGGGCTTGGACGTAGCCTCCTCCTACCTACCCAATATTATACGCTCTGTTGGGATTCACTTCGTTCATCACCAACCTACGGCTAGGTTATGAATCATCAGGCGCTGAACGAAATTAGAACACAGTTCTGGTAGGTTGGGGTGAGCAACGCGAACCCCAACAAAGGTCAAATTTATTATGTAGCTTCGTTCAAAACCTGCTTGGCAATAATAATACGTTGAATCTCACTTGAACCTTCATAAATAGAGGTTACGCGTACATCGCGCGCGTGGCGTTCTAATGGGTAGTCTGCAATATAACCATTACCGCCCATTAACTGCAACGCGGTATAACACGCTTTATTCGCCACTTCAGATGAATAAAGTTTGGCCATTGAAGCCTGTTTGCCAAAGTGCTGCCCTTGCTCTTTCACATAAGCCGCGTTCATTAACAACAGTCTTGCGGCTTCCAGTTCGGTATAGGTATCCGCCAACATCCATTGAATTCCTTGAAAGTCTGCAATGGCCTGCCCAAATTGTTTACGCTCTTTAATATAGTCTCGGGCAAAGTCCATCGCTGCGCTCGCGATCCCCAACGCCATTGAACCGACACCAATCCGCCCTCCAGCAAGCTCTCCTACTGCAACTTTATAACCTTTATTTAAGTCACCTAAAAGTGCTTCTTTCGGTATTCGACAGTTATCAAACAAAATTTCGTTGGTTGCCGAGGCATGCTGCCCCATTTTATTTTCGGCTTTACCAATGATCATACCCGGTGTATTTGCTTCAACCAGAAAACATGAAATACCTTTGCCTTTTGGTAGTGTTTTGTCCGTCACCGCCCAAACAACAAATATACCGGCGTACTCCCCACTGGTAATAAATTGTTTGGCGCCATTTAGCACCCATTCATCGCCATCTATGGTCGCTGTTGTTTTCATCGCAGAAGGGTCTGAGCCCGCACTCACTTCCGTTAAACAAAACCCTCCAGCCGAATATTCACCACTACAAATTTTAGGTAAGTACTTACTTTTTTGAGTTTCATTACCAACGGCCTGAATCACTTCAGCCACCATATTTGTGACAGAGGTGGTTACTGCCGTTGAGGCACACCCTCGCGCAATTTCGGTAATTGCTAAGCTAAAAGCAACGCTACCAGCCTCTGTTCCGCCATAAGCTGCGTCAATATTAATCCCCATAAAACCAAGATCAGCCAATTTTTTAAGGTTAACCAGCAGCGTTTCACGATCATTTTTTTTATCCAATTGCTCAGCGACTGGCATTAATTCAGTGATCGAAAATTTACGCGCCATGTCTTGAATTATGCTTTGCGCTTCATTTAATGATAGGTCCATCATTCATCCTTAGTAAGTAGTCGTGTCTGCAAAATCATGCGGCCAGATTTGTTAATGCCCCAGCACATCACGCGCAATCACTTCTTTCATTATTTCTGATGTGCCGGCATAGATTTTTTGTACCCTAGCATCGACAAATGCTCTGGCAATCGGATATTCCGCCATATAACCATAACCACCAAATAACTGAAGACACTCATCCATCACCTTACATTGCATTTCAGTGGTCGATAGTTTCACCATGGCGGCCGTGGCAACATCCATTTTTCCCTCTTCATACTGGCTGACACACTGGTTCAAATAGGCCTTATTGATTTCTATTTCAGTCTTCAGCTCCGCTAACTTAAAACGAGTATTCTGAAATTCACTGAGTCGTTTACTAAACGCTTTTCGTTGATTCACATATTCAACCGTCCACGCTAGCGCTCCTTCCGCGGCAGCAACAGCCGTTGAGCCAATCGCCAAACGCTCTCGGGGTAATTCTTGAATCAAATAAAAGAAACCATGATTAAGCTGGCCTAATAGCGCACTGGCAGGTACGCGTAAGTCTTCAAAAAATAACTCTGCGGTATCCCCCGCATGTTGCCCAATCTTCTCCAGCAATTTGCCTTTTTTAAAGCCTGCTAGTTTGGTATCCACCAAAAATAACGAAATGCCTTTGCCACCCGCTTTCGGGTTTGTTTTTGCAGCAACCACCACCATATCGGCATTTGTGCCATTGGTGATAAAGGTTTTAGAGCCATTAATAACGAATTCATCCCCATCAGCAATGGCAGAGGTTCGCATACCTTGCAAATCACTGCCGGCACCAGGTTCTGTCATCGCAATCGCGGTGACAACTTCACCCGTACACATGCCCGGTAACCAGTGTTTTTTTTGTTCGTCACTGCCAATGTGCAAAATATACTGCGCCACAATATCCGATTGGATTGCCACACTCCCCGCCAGAGCAACAAATCCTAAACGCGCAATTTCTTCAAGAATTAACTGAGAGAAACGGAACGTCACACCACTACCGCCATATTCGACAGGTAGATCAACACAGAGTAGCCCGGCTCTTCCTAAGGTATTCCATATTTCACGTGGTAAAATACCTGCTTTTTCCCAGTCAGCATGTAAAGGCGCGACTTCTTTTTGCAGTGCTTTTTTTACCATGTCTCGAAAAATATCGAGTTCTTCGTTGTTATTTTCACTCATGTTCTAGCAGTCTCTACTTAGGTGCCATTCTTAGTGCGGAATCAATACGAATCACTTCACCATTCAAAATAGGGTTTTCAACAATGTCTTTCACTAAACGACCAAACTCTTCAGGTTTACCTAAGCGAGATGGGAAAGGTAAAGTTGCTGCAAGGCTATCTTGTATTTCCTGAGAGAATGAGCCCATCATTGGGGTCATAAAAAGACCGGGAGCGATGGCTAAAACACGCACACCAAACTGAGCCAGTTCACGCGCTGCCGGTAGAGTCATCGCAACAATGCCTCCTTTGGATGCCGAGTAAGCGGCTTGCCCAATTTGGCCTTCAAATGCAGCAACGGATGCCGTTGAAATAATCACGCCTCGTTCACCATCTTCATTAGGCTCACGTGTTTGCATATCTGCAGCCGCTAAACGCAATATGTTAAAGGAACCAATCAAGTTAACCTGAATCACTGTGCTAAAGAAATCTAGCGACATCGGTCCTTTACGACCTAAAATCCGACCTGGATTACCAATCCCGGCGCAGTTAACCGCGATACCACAGGCACCATGTGCTTCTCGTGCGGTCGCCATTGCTTGTTCAGCACTCTCTGCACTGGTGACATCACAATGCACGGCAATACCACCAATTTCTTTCGCAACGACTTCTGCTTTATCCATTTGAACATCAAACAAGGCTACTTTAGCTCCCTTACTTGCCAAAAACCTTGCTGTTGCTTCACCTAAGCCCGAAGCACCACCTGTTACCACTGCTGGAACACCATTAATATCCACTTAAATCTCCTCATTAATCACTAAGGTTTTCAATTCATGCACAAAACCATTTCTATATATTGATCTTGGCGTAAATAACAAGTCGGAGCAATGCCCTAATGGGCTAATTAATTAACATAATCGGACATATATTTTAAATTATGCGCTAAGATAAGCATAATAAGTAACCTAATCGGACAAGCAACTTAAGCTCAGTCAAGACCCTTATGACTTCAAAAAACTATAGCATTTCACCTTATTATTTAGCGGTCATATGCCAAGGCGCTAAAAGACTCAACTATGACACAAGGCGTTTATTGCTTGAGTCTGGTTTTGATGATTCTTTTCTAAAGAGTGAATACAAGTACGAGCGTGTTTCAGCGGATAAAGTCACCCAACTCATCCGTACAATTTGGCAAACGATGGATGATGAGTTTATGGGTTTTACTCAGAGCGCTTGTAAGCAGGGCGTGTTTGCGATCATGGCAAGGCAAGCCATCACCTGTAAAAACTTGAAAGAAGCATTAATACAAGGAACATATTTCTATCAACATGTTCGCAATGACATCACCTTAACGTTTGAAGAAAAAGAACAGGAAGCCGTTTTAACCTTCGGTTTAATCGACGCATCGTTAGACCCCGATCATTTTTTAGTCGAGTTTTTTCTACTGATTTGGCATCGATTCTCTAATTGGCTCGTGGGTCAACGTGTTCCATTGAAGTATGCAAACTTCTCTTACCCTGCTCCCGCTCATGTTAAAGAGTACAGCCTGCTTTACCCCTGCCATTGTCGCTTCAACCAATTAAGTAACAGTATTGTCTTTGACATACAGTCTCTTGAACTGCCCATTAAGCAGCATGAACGTGAATT
>ENA-OSET01003882-OSET01003882.1-sediment-metagenome-genome-assembly--contig:-NODE-3882-length-13465-cov-2.494099_pt1 | contig 13465 bp, 9 predicted proteins | sample MGYA00237882_ERZ534229 | MGnify/ENA primary metagenome ERZ534229 (study PRJEB26408, sample SAMN06266212) | sediment metagenome | isolation source: Hudson Canyon methane seep mesocosm | place: USA:Hudson...
CACGCCAAATGACAAATTGTTTTTAATTCTTTTTTAAATGCCACAAATCCTACTTTTTATCGTTGTCTAAAACTAAAGATTTTTTACCTCAAAGGGCACCGGATGCCGGGCACAGTGAAATGAGAAAACTTAATAAGTATTTTGCTTTTCTCTGTGTAGCGAAGCGTTCGGCGCCCGAGGCACAATATTTTATTGCGAAGCTACCGGTTTAAAATGGTTGGATGTTGACGTTTTCACTTACTTGAACATCCTTGGCGTCCTGCTCTAATACTATATAACAATTAGCATTGGCGATAGAACTCATAATGCCCGATCCTTGTTTACCATTGGGCTTTACCCATAGTTCACCATTTTCGTCACGATAAAATATACCTCTTTGGTAATCTGCTCGTCCAGGGCGTTTACTAATAACATTGGCAGCTTTAGCGACAAAGTGTGGCGCAGGCAAATATGTTTGACCACTTAATTTTTGCAATACAGGGGAGACAAGCTGCTGAAATGTCACGTAAGACGAAACAGGGTTCCCAGGTAATCCGCAAAACCAAGCACCACTAATTTGTCCAAAAGCAAAAGGTTTGCCAGGTTTAATCGCCACCTTCCAAAAATTGATGGCGCCTAAGCTATCCAATATTTCTTTTACATAATCGGCATCTCCAACAGATACTCCACCACAGGACAATACTAAATCACAGTGATTTCCAGCTTGCTCAAAAACCGCTTTTAAATCTCTTTTGTCATCTTTTACAATACCAAAATCAAACAGCACAACGGGAAATGTATTTAGCAATGCGGTAAGTGCATAACGATTACTTTCGTAAATAGCGCAGTCTCTAAGGGGTTGGCCTGGGGTTGTTAACTCATCACCAGTGGCAATTAAACCAACTTTTATTTGGCGAATAACTGATATTTCAGCTGTACCCACTGACGCAATAAGTGCTAGGTGGGCAGGTAAAAGCTTAGTACCTTTAGTTACGACCGTCTGACCTTGCAGAATATCCTCTCCAGCTCTTCGAACACTATTACCCAATTTGGGTATTTGATTAAAAGTGACATAGTCGCCGTCAATCTCGGTGTTTTCTTGCATTACAACTGAATCAGCCCCAGGAGGGATCACTGCTCCTGTCATTATCCTGATACATTGGCCTGACGTTACCTTTTCTTTAAAAGGCTTTCCTGCCAGAGCTGTGCCCACTAACTTAAGTTGTTTAGTATCCGAAAGATCTTCACAGCGCATAACGTACCCGTCCATTGCTGAATTATCATTAGGCGGCACATTAATATTCGATATTATATCCTTAGCTAATACTCTGCCAAGTGCCTCTTCCAATTCTATTTGCTCACTTTCTAATACTGAAGTGACTTGCTTTAGCATATTGGAAATGGCGGATCGTATGGGTAAAAGTCCGGGGCTATCGCAGGTTTCGATCATAGGTTTGTTGTTCATCTTTGTTTATAAGTGATTCAATAAAAGTGAATAAATGATTATCGCAAAAATAACATACAGGGAATACACCAATTAAAAGACAGAAGCACTAAGGCCTGTTTTTTGACTGATGTTATTTAGCTACAGTTTTTCGATTCTGTAACCTTTATCTTTTAGTTTGACTAAAACACTATCAGGTCCTGCAAGGTGCAATGCACCGACTAAAATGAACTCAGTCGGCTTGTCATTCAACATGTTAATAATTTGCGGTATCCAATTGTTATTGCGTGTGACCAATAAGTCTTGATAGATATCTGAATATTCTGCTTTAAAAGGCGTGATGCCCACGTCAGTCATACCTTGCATATCCCCTGAAAGCCATGTGGAATGCAATTCACCTAGCATCTTGGGCATTTTTTTAATATCTTTTAGGGTGTATTCGATCATTAAATTAGGATCGTCACCGCCTAAATTAGCCATAAACGAAAGTTGTTCGTCAGGTGTTTCTAACCAGCCCTGTTCTTTATCTTGAAGTTGAGCTTTATTAGCAAAAAACATATCCACACCTTCACTGGTATAGCCCATTTTTTGTAGTTCAACAACGGACAATGTAATAGCCAGTAAGCTAGGTTTGTAAGAGGCAAACGCTTGCATAGGTATATTTCGCGATGATAAATGTATTGCTAGGGCTTTATAGGTTTCAGGTTTTAAAACTCTATTAATCGTTGTACCGTCGCTGTACATCATTTGATTCATCATTTTTTGAGCAAATTCTGGCGAACGGACTACTTGCATGTCTGTTTCGAAAATTACTTTATCTGACGCGTCGAATGCTAAATCATACTCTTTTGCTAATGGGTAATCATTAGGAGTGAGAAAATGAATAGTGCCTCCAATATAAAGGCTGTGCTGATCGTTAGACACTTTCCAAACCGAAGCCGCTTGAAGTCCCAGAGTAAATAATAGGCTAGTGCTCAGTGTGAGCGTTTTCATTAAAGTCATTTTGTTACTACTTCCTTTTGTATATGGCAAAAACTCTTTGGAGAATAGCCTTGCTCCGTTAATGAACGCAACCGCAATAGGTTAATTTATTGGTGCCCCAAATTGGTGCTGTTGCATTGAATGAGAGCAATATTTTTGAATTTATCAACTTGATGTATAGCTAACCAGTTGAATTATATAGGGTTAAAGGTTGGCATTATTTCTGTATAAGCTAGTGCACTAAGCAACGAAAATGGTTGTTAAATATATTTCTCATTTTGTAGACAAAATAGTTTGCAAGGTGACATGGCAAAGAAGCCCACATGTTCCTTAACAGGAATGGTGGGTTTTTTTTTGCGGACAAGAAAAAGCAGGGGTGACTCATGTCGAACTTAATTAATGTACACAACGGGAATAACATGCGGATAGTAGTAGTAGGCAATGGCATGGTGGGTCATCATTTTGTCGATCAACTGATACAAGAAAACAATTCAGATAATGATACACAGGTAGATGTTGTAGTGTTATCAGCAGAGCCAAGGCTAGCCTACGACCGTGTACATTTATCTGAGTACTTTTCTGGCAAAACAGCTGACGAGTTAGCATTAACCACACCAGAATATTATCAAGAGCACAATATTAAGTTTGCATTGAATGCCAAAGTTATCAATATCGATAAGTTGGCCAAAACCGTTACCACCGAAGCGGGCGACGTATTTGAATACGACAAACTGGTTTTATCTACAGGGTCTTATCCTTTTGTACCGCCTATTCCTGGAAACGATCAACCTCATTGTTTGGTATACCGTACCATTGAAGATCTTGAAAATATCAGCGCTTCATCAGCGGTCAGTAAGGTAGGTGTGGTTGTGGGGGGCGGCTTATTAGGTTTAGAAGCGGCCAATGCATTAAAAGAAGCTGGTTTACAAACTCACGTAGTTGAATTTGCCCCGCAACTAATGGCTGTACAAGTTGATAATGGCGGTGGCCGAGTATTACGCAGTAAAATTGAATCACTTGGTGTACAAGTTCATACTCAAAAAGCCACTCAAAGCATTGAAGCCGGTGAAACCTGTCGCTACAAAATGTGTTTTGCTGATGGTGAAGTTTTAGAAACTGATATGATTTTATTCTCAGCAGGTATTCGCCCGCAAGATGCATTAGCCCGTGAGTTTGATATTGCTATAGGTGAACGCGGTGGCATAGTGGTGAACGATCAATGTTTAACCAGCGATGCTGATATTTACGCAATTGGTGAATGTGCATTATGGAATAACTTTATCTTTGGCCTAGTGGCTCCTGGTTACACTATGGCCAGAGCTGCCGCTAGTCATATTATTGGTGGCGATGTGACGTTCCAAGGCGCAGACATGAGCACCAAGTTAAAACTAATGGGCGTAGAAGTAGGTTCAATTGGTGATGCTCATGCTCGAGCCGATGGTGCTTTATGTTACACCTACGAAAACCAGCCTCTAGAAGTATATAAAAAGATTGTGGTCGACTCGCAACAGAAAAAATTACTGGGTGCTGTGCTCATTGGTGACACCAGTGATTACGATACATTGTTGCAATATGCGTTAAATGATATCGAACTACCTGAACAACCGGAAACCTTAATTTTACCTGCTGGAGCTGAGGCTGCACCAGCGCTGGGTGCTGATGCATTGCCAGATACAGCGACAATTTGTTCATGTCACAACGTATCAAAAGGCGACATTATTGAAGCCTTTGATACCGGCAGTTGTAACTTAGCGGATATTAAATCCTGCACCAAAGCTAGCACAGGTTGCGGCGGTTGTACGGCACTGCTTAAAACCGTAGTGGATAGCGAATTAACCAAACGCGGCGTTGAAGTGAAAAAAGATATTTGTGAACACTTCGCTTATTCGCGCCAAGAAATGTTTCACCTAGTTAAGGTCGGCGGCATCAAAACCTTTGATGAGCTGGTAGAAAAACACGGTAAAGGTTTAGGCTGTGAAATATGTAAGCCAGTGACTGCGTCTATTTTTGCTTCAGTATGGAATGACTTTGTACTTAAGCCAGACCACGTCAGTCTGCAAGACACCAACGACACTTACTTGGGTAATATGCAAAAAGACGGCACTTATTCCGTTATCCCACGTATTGCTGGAGGCGAAATTACGCCCGAAAAACTCATTGTTTTAGGTCAAGTTGCTAAAGATTATAAGTTGTATACCAAAATCACAGGCGGTCAGCGTATCGATTTATTTGGCGCTCGTGTTGACCAACTCCCTGCTATCTGGCAGACCCTTATCGACGCTGGTTTCGAAACAGGTCACGCCTATGCCAAGGCGCTTAGAACCGTTAAATCATGTGTAGGCAGTACTTGGTGTCGTTACGGTGTGCAAGATTCAGTAGGTCAAGCCATAGACTTAGAAAACCGCTACAAAGGTTTACGTGCACCGCATAAAATTAAGTTTGCTGTATCAGGTTGTACTCGTGAATGCGCCGAAGCCCAAAGCAAAGACATAGGCATCATCGCCACCGAAAACGGCTGGAACTTATATGTCTGTGGTAATGGCGGTATGAAACCACGCCACGGCGATTTGTTTGCTACCGATTTAGATACTGAAACCTTAGTTAAATACATTGACCGAGTACTGATGTTTTACGTTAGAACTGGCGACCGTTTACAACGTACTTCAGTGTGGCTGGAAAATTTAGAAGGTGGCTTAGAGTATTTGCAACAAGTAGTGATTGAAGACTCTCTCGGTTTATGTGAGGAGCTTGAAGCGCAAATGCAAAACGTGGTTGACACCTATCAGTGTGAATGGAAAACCGCCATTGAAAGTGAGCAGTCTCGTAAACGTTTCCGTCAGTTTGTTAATAGTGATAAATCTGATTTGAATATTGTATTTGTGGAAGAGCGTGAACAAATTCGACCAGCAACAGAATCAGAAAGACAGCAGTTTAGCCAATCACAAAGCACTGAATCGCAAGAAACTGAACTAGCGATAGAACTGGTTTAAGGAGACATATAATGAGTACATCAAATAATTGGATAACAGTATGTAGCGACGCAGATTTAGTCGCCAACTCTGGGGTTTGCGCTTTGTTAAACGAGCAACAAATAGCTTTGTTTAAGATTAAGAGTGTTAATGGGGAACAGGTATTCGCAGTCAGTAACTGGGATCCTATAGGCAAGGCCAATGTGTTGTATCGTGGTCTATTAGGATCAGTGCAAACTACTAAGGTGATCATTTCGCCATTATACAAACAGCGCTATTGTTTAGATTCAGGCCAGTGCCTAGATGACGATGCCATTAAATTAGTTGTTTACCCAGTGCGTATTGAACAAAACCAAGTGCAGTTGAAGTTGGTTGACTAATAGATGCCTTCTAGTCGCCCCATGCCTAAAAGTAACACTGGTAACACGCCTTCTATGCTTAACACAACTTGCCCATATTGCGGAGTAGGCTGTGGAGTGGAAGTGCAAATTACTGGGGATAACAAGTTAACAGACTTAAAGGGGTGTAGTGATCATCCTGCTAACTTTGGGCGTTTATGTGTAAAAGGTAACAAGTTATTAGAAACCAACTCAGCATCAGGCCGTTTACTTAGCCCGATGATTGCCGGTAAAAAAGTCGATTGGGATGACGCTATTGATCAAGTGGCCAGTAAATTTAGCCAGCTAATAGCGGATCATGGTCCAGATTCAGTCGCGTTTTACGTTTCTGGACAGTTGTTGACCGAAGACTATTACGTTGCCAATAAATTGATGAAGGGATATATCGGTAGTGCCAATATCGATACCAATTCGAGATTGTGCATGTCATCTGCGGTAGCCGCTTATAAACGCGCCTTTGGTGCAGATGCGGTACCTTGTTGTTACGAAGATTTAGAACAAACTGAACTACTGATATTGGTTGGCTCTAATGCTGCTTGGACTCACCCTGTATTATTTCAACGCATCGAAAGAGCAAAAAAACTCAACCCCTACATGCAAGTGGTCACAATAGATCCACGTAAAACCGCTACCTCTGAATTGGCCGATATTCATTTAGCGATTAAACCAGGCACCGACGTGGCGCTATTTAATGGTTTGTTGACTTATTTAGCCACGCACAACGCTTTAAATACCCAATACATCTCAGCCAATACTCAAGGCTTTTCAAAAGTGCATGGCCATTGTGAGTCTTGGACCGTGAGAAAGGTCGCAAGGCAATGTGACCTTAGTGAATTTGAGTTACTTAGTTTTTATCGATTGTTTGCAAAAACCGATAAAGTGGTCACTGCTTATTGTATGGGCGTGAACCAATCTACTTCTGGTACAGATAAAGCCAACAGTATTATTAACAGCCATTTAGCCACAGGTAAAATTGGCCGCGAAGGGTGTGGACCTTTTTCGTTAACGGGGCAACCTAATGCCATGGGTGGGCGTGAAGTCGGCGGTTTAGCTAATATGTTGGCTTGCCATATGAACATCGAAAACCCCAAGCATCGTCAAACCGTACAAACTTATTGGCAGTCACCTACTATGGCCAACAAACCAGGGTTCAAAGCCATAGATTTATTTGAAAACATCAACAATGGCAAAGTCAAAGCTGTGTGGATTATGGCAACTAACCCTATGGTAAGTATGCCCAACAGACAAAAAATTGCCGACGCACTGAAAAAGTGTGAGCTGGTGGTAGTGTCTGATTGTGTGGCGAAAAACGATACCCTCGATTTTGCCCATATTGCATTACCGGCAACTGGGTGGTCAGAAAAAGACGGCACAGTGACCAATTCTGAGCGGCGTATTTCTCGTCAGCGTGGTTTGTTGCCCGCCACTGGCGAAGCAAAACACGATTGGCGAATAATTTGTGACGTAGCCAAAGCCATGGGGTTTGATAACGGTTTCAATTTTGATTCGCCAAGCGAAATATTTGCCGAATACACAGGTTTAACTCAAGTGGACAATCATGGTACTCGTGATTTAGATCTGTCTAATTTGTGTGATTTAACAGAAACACAATACAACCGATTAAAACCCGTGCAATGGCCAGTGAATCAATCTGCACCCTATGGTACAAAACGATTATTCACAGACGGAAAATTCTATACCAAAAGTGGCAAGGCGCAGATTGTGTTAACCGAGTTTACAGCGCCTGAACAACTGACCAATATCGATTTTCCTTTTGTATTGAACAGTGGGCGAGTACGCGACCAATGGCATACTATGACCCGCACCGGCAAAACATCTGAGTTAACATCACACGTTAGTCGCCCGTATTTAGCAATACACAGTAAAGATGCAGCTAGCTTAGATTTAAAAGATGATGACTTAGTAAGTCTTAATGCCGTACATAATCTAGGAAAAAACGCAGAGAAAACGACAGTATGTTTACCGGTAGTGATTGATGATAATCAACGCCAAGGTGAAGTGTTTGCGCCTATTCATTGGAGTGCTCGCAATGCTTCAAGTGCCAATATTACTAATCTTTATACCGATGCTAACGACAAAATATCGGGTCAGCCTGAATTGAAACATGCTGTAGTTATGCTTCACAAGGTCAATTATAAACATCACGGACAACTGTTTATCCAGCAAGATCTTAACGTCGAACTATTAAAGAAATATTTTGATTATTTTGTCACAAGTCCCATAGAGAAAGGCCATTTAGTATATTTTGCCACCAATCAAGAGCCGTCAAGCATTAAACGCGATTTGCAATTGCAGTTGCCCTTGTTTGACGAATGGATCAATGCAGTAGGCCCAGACTTAAACATCAGCTGCGCCATGCGCCAAGGTGTGATGTCTTTAATTATGTTTATTTCACCTAGCAATATTAAAGTTGATCATAGTTGGATTAACAGTTTGCTCAATAGCGAAAATGTGACACCCCAGGAGCTACACGGATTATTAAACTTGCAGCCCGATGAGCAATTCAAACAAGGCAAATTGGTGTGTAGTTGTTTTAAAGTGGGTGAAAACACTATCATTGACTCGATTACAGCGGGCTGTGACTCAGTAGAGAGCTTAGGGCGCACACTCCAATGTGGCACTAATTGTGGTTCTTGCAAATCAGAATTAAGTCAAATGGTAAAACAACATACAACAAAGAAAATTGCCATCGAACAAGACCATATAATTGCATTGGAGGCTGTATCATGATTATCGAAAAGTCAGTCATGCCATGGGGATTAGGACGTATACAACAGTTTTTTGCTAGCCATCACTTAAATCCAATTAGTCAGCTGCCTAATTGGTTAAATCATCATTTCACCAACAAGCCGTTTGAACCTCGTGGTAAACGGGCCGACTATGGCCATGTGTATTTGATTGGTGCTGGGCCAGGTGATGCAGAGTTATTAACATTGAAAGCCCATCGCTTAATTAAGCAAGCCGATGTGGTGATGTACGACTGGCTAGTTAATCCAGATATTATCAATATGATTCCAAGCCACGTTGACAGGGTGTTTGTGGGTAAAAAGTGTGGGCAGCACAGCATGCAACAGGCCGATATTTGTCAGTTGATGGTTGAAGTGGCGTTAACGGGTAAAAACATTGTTCGATTGAAAGGAGGCGACCCAGCTATTTTTGCAAGAGCCGCTGAAGAATGTGATATTTTAGCTAAACACCATATCGACTTTGCTATAGTACCGGGCATCACAGCAGCATCAGGCGCATCAGCGTATGCAGGTATTCCGCTTACACACAGAGAATGTGCTCAGTCAGTGCGATTTATTACCGCGCACTTAAAATCAGCCAGCGACGAACCAAACTGGCAAGCTTTAGTAGCTGGTTTAAGCGCATCAAACGGTGAAACCTTAGTATTTTACATGGGGCTTAAACGCATTCATACGATTATGCAACGCCTTAAAACTCAGGGGCTGCAGCGCAGTACGCCAGTAGCCGTGATTGACCAAGCGTCTACAACACAACAACAAGTGTGTGTTGGTACGTTAGATAATATTGCCCAGCGAGTCACCGAGCAAAATTTTCAAGGCCCGGCAGTGACCATTGTGGGTGAAGTGGTAAATAAGCGTCATAACGTAAATTTATCGCTGTTATCAAAATCTGTAAACCAGTCAAACGCAATAGCCTAACTAATTCTATTTTACGCTGATAGCTTTGCTTATTTAACGACAAAATTCAGGGTAGAATACCCAGCACAGCATATAAGAACTTTACTTCATGTCAGACACCCCATTAGATTTCAAACACTTTATTCGTATTATTGGTCGTGGCCAAAGGGCAGGGCGCACCTTAACCATGCAAGAAGCAAAACAGGCCATGAGTATGATCATTAATGGCCAAACTACTGCTGAACAAAAAGGTGCTTTTTTAATGTTAATGCGGGTCAGAGAAGAAACCGCAGAAGAGTTAGCAGGATTTAGTCTGGCGTTTCGAGCGCATACACCAGTTAAACTAACTGACTTCAGTGTAGATTTAGACATGGGTTGCTACGCCGGTAAACGTAGACATCTTCCTTGGTTTTTATTGTCGGTTTTAATACTTGCTAATAGTGGTAAACGAATATTCTTGCACGGCACCCACGAGCCAGATTCAAAACGATTGTATTTAAAAGAGGTGTTACCACAATTGGGTTTTGATGTTGCCCAAAATTCACAACGAGCAAGTACTGCATTAGACACGTTTGGTTTTACCTATATGGATTTAAAACACATTAATCCTCAACTCGACGATATTATTCAATTGCGAGAACAATTTGGTTTACGCTCATGCGCCAACACTTTGGCCAGAATGTTAAACCCGTCAAATGCCACTAATAGTTTACAAGGTGTTTTTCACCGTCTGGTAGACGAAAAACACCGTAAAGCTGCAGCGTTATTAAATGATAAAAATGTATTGTGCTTTCGAGGTGAGGGCGGGGAGATTGAATTTAACCCATTGCGGGATGTAACCTTACATATCAGTCGCGACGCAGAGCAACAATGCAGTGAAGTGCAAGCTACTTGCGAAACCTTTATTACCAAACCTCAAGAATTAGACCCTAAACAACTGGTCAATGTATGGACTGGACAATCAGACGACACATACGCTGAACAAGCCGTGGTTGGTACTTTGAGTTTGATGTTGATATTAGTGAATCAACTTGAATGGGCAGAGGCCTATCAACAAGCAAAATCCATGTGGCAAGGACGTGACAAAATATGGCCAGCTGCGTTACCCGAAGAAGATTTAAAGACTGAAACTTTTGATACATCAGGAAAGCATTACGCTCACTAATATTTAAAGCTAAGAAAAGGGAACTCAAATCTAATAAGTACCCTTATTAATACCCACGATAATAGATTTTGTGTTGACTTACGCATGATGGATTATTAACCAAGACCAACGTATTTACCTTTCAATGATGTCAACTTTGATAGGGACATTGCTAGATTTGTTGTACTTTGGATTTTTACTTTAAAACAATGTATTGTTCTTAAGTGTCGCAAAATAATCGAGTGATAATTTGATTAATGTTTCAGGCAATTTCTTTATTAACTTTAGAGTTCAAAAAGTAACTATAACTACGTTGTATCTACTTGTGTGCATATTAGGGCTTGGATTTACTCTGGAATCTAGAGCCATTGATACGATTAAAATGCTGAAACCGATACTTGCAGCCGATAAAAGAGCCGATCACAAAGATGAGGTAATAACCCGAGCACTTGAGTTAACCGTATCTGAATTTGGTCCTTTTAACTTTGAGACTGTAAATGTAGACATGACGCCAGGGAGAGCTCTCTCCGCGACTAAATCCGGTAAATTAATTAACCTATTTATAGCCCCTCATAATGAAACATGGGACGAGGGAACTATTCCTATAAAAATTCCTATTAGGCAAGGGCTTCTAAGTTATAGATTATTGTTGGTTAACAAACGAAACCTGCATAAATTTAGAAATGTTGAGGACATGGATGATTTGAAAAAACTCACAGCTGGTTTACAAGGGCATTGGGTTACCACAAAAATTTTTAAAAACTTAGGATTCAATTTACAAATTGAAAATAATTTTGAGGGGCTTTTTTACATGTTGGATAGAGGGAGATTTGATTATTTCCCTCGGGCTATTTACGAAATTTATGATGAATTGCATAGTCGTAAATCTGAGGTGCCAAATATTGTGATAGAGCCCACTTTAGCCCTATATTTACCTATGAAATCCTATGTTTATGTATCGCCAAATGCTCCTCGTGTTGCTCAACGCATGGAGTCTGGTTTGAGTAAGTTATTATCAAGTGGTGAAATGAAGCAAATTTTAGACAAGTATTATGGTGAAGACATTCGTAGAGCAGGCTTAAATAATCGTAAAATTATCAAGATAAAAAATACTGACATGCAAATTGATGAAGACATGGATGAAGAATACATTTTACACAGCACACCTAGTCATTAACGTATCTGAAACTCTAATCTAGATAAAATAGTTGTATCGAAATCTCTAAACATTTTGAATAGCCCATTGAAAAACTAAAAAACATGAGTCCCTAAGACACTATACGCTTGTTGACTAGACAATGATTGAGTACCTTATTAATCTGGATGTATAGATAAATTTCATTGAATTTACAAATAATGATTAATCATCATAAGTGAGCTTTTAGCTTGGGTGATGTAATTAGAACCTGGCAGGGAAAGCTGTGTTATGTGTAATTGGCCCAAATGTTCAATGCAAGACTTTAAGAAACGTTCGGATTTACTAAGGGCGCCATTGTAATCTATCGGGTTACTGTTATCCCGGCTGATAAATTTAGATTTAGAGACAGTTCAGAACGATTCATGAGGTTTCACTTGTTGAGGGAACTGTAATTGGGTCTTTAGCTATTGCCATTTTGATAAATGTTTTACTTCTTAACTTGAATGATTTGTGGGCAAAGGATGTGTTATGTGGATGTACCAGTGTTGGGGATTAATATTAGTTGGTGGATTTCTCTTTTTAGGCTGCGGTGGTTCTTCATCTGAACGAGCTTTAATTGCGCCGCCTCCGTCATTTTCTGCCCCTTTACCTGACAGTGATGTAGTTATTGATACTGACAATACCCGACCCGTAGTGACTTTATTGGGCGAGGGTGTAGTGATTTTGTCTTTGGGGCAAGATTATATAGAGAACGGAGCAGAGGCTATGGATAAAGAAGATGGTAATCTGTCGGCTAGTGTTTCTATTGTTGGGAAGGTGAATAGCAACCTGGTGACTGACTATTTGCTTCGTTATCAAGTCACAGATTCAAGTGGTGCTGTTGGCGAGGCAAATCGTTTAGTTAGAGTTTTTGACTCAGAGCCCGTGCGACAATCATATCGTCAGTCGAGTAATACGCCAGCCGAATTAGGTTATCTTGAACATCTACCCAAAGATTATAATAGTGGTGTTAATTATGCTGCACCTTTAATCATTTTTAGCCATGGCTCTGGTGCTACAGGTACAGGTAATCTCTATGACGTTGAGTGTTGTGGTTTACCGGCAGCTATAAACTACGGCTCTTGGAATACCGAATTACCCTTTGTTATTTTGTCGCCACAACGAAGAAGTGGTTTAGATACTCAAGCGCTTGATGACTTTATCGAGTATGCCTTATCAAATTATCATGTTGACTCGCAGCGCGTATACCTGGCTGGTTGGAGTCAGGGAGCTAATATATCCTTGCGTTATATTGCAACCTATCCTCATAAAATAGCGGCGGTTGTACCTATTGCAGGAGGCTGGTTTCAAGGTGTTCCAAGCAATGTTTGCGATGCAGCTGACATTCCTATGTGGAGCTTTGTAGGATCTCTAGACTCTAGCCTAATTACTAATACAGGAATTACGGCAGCAAGTGCCATAAATGGCTGTAATCCTAGTGATAAAGCGAAGTTAACCAATTACCTCGAGGGCACACATTTTACGACCTCACTTTGGCCTTTTATTCCCAGTGAAACTCATAGCATTACGGGGGCAAGCGATCGAGTCGAACCTAACTTATTTGAATGGTTGCAGAGCCAGAGTAAATAATCTATTCGATTGCACTTCGGAGCATCGATACAGCTAAAAAATCTAAATGCTATATTGGGGGGAGCAACTCTGGATGTCTGGTTTTATTGGTGTAGACTTTACACTCTGTATTGACGTG
>ENA-OSET01003884-OSET01003884.1-sediment-metagenome-genome-assembly--contig:-NODE-3884-length-13464-cov-4.667140_pt1 | contig 13464 bp, 11 predicted proteins | sample MGYA00237882_ERZ534229 | MGnify/ENA primary metagenome ERZ534229 (study PRJEB26408, sample SAMN06266212) | sediment metagenome | isolation source: Hudson Canyon methane seep mesocosm | place...
AAGTATCATACCACGCAAATAAATTGAGAGGCATTTATGCGAGTAGTATCAATTAATGTAAATGGGTTGAAAAGAGCGGCAGAAAACGGATTTTTTGAATGGATGCGTGAAATTGATGCAGATGTAGTTTGTGTGCAAGATATTCAAGGCAAAGTGTATGACTTTGATGATGAAATTTTTCATCCAGAAGGTTATCAAGCATATTTTATCGATGCGGAAAATCCAGAAGATGGTGGTGTCGGAATTTATACACGACATTTCCCTAAAGCAATTATGTATGGGTTTGCCTATGAGTCGGCCGATCGCGAAGGACGTTTTATTCAAGCTGACTTTGAAAATGTGAGTGTAGCATCGATGCTGGTGCCTAATGCACTAGGTAGACCTGAACAGCAAAAAGCGAAAGATGACTTTCAGGAAGCATTTAAAGGACATCTTGAAAAAACCTTAAGAAAGCGTCGACAGTTCATTTTTGCGGGCAGTTTTAATTCGGCACACTTAGTAATGGATGCTAGTAAAAAGTATCATGAGATGGACGTAAGTGGCTTTAAGGCGCATGAACGAGAATGGTTTGACACAGTGTTTGACGATTTTGGTTACATTGATACCTTTAGGCAAGTGGATATTAAAAAAGATCAATATACTTGGTGGCCTGAATGGGCAAAGGGGTGGCGTAAGAATTCAGGTTGGAGAACGGACTACCAGATTTCCACGCAAATGATGAAGAATTTGATTGAAGATGGCTTTATAGACATGGACACGCGTTTTTCTGATCACGCACCTGTCATTATGGATTACGATGTAATTATGTAGTGTTATCTTACTGAAAAGGTTGGGGGCTAAAAATGAATTCGGCCCCCAAATTTTTATTTTACTGCGCTTGTCTGAAGTTCAAAAATTTCATTAATACCTTTTTTTGCTAACGTTAGCATGGCATTAAACTCATTTTCTTCAAACGCTTCGCCTTCGGCAGTGCCCTGTATTTCAATAAATCCGCCTTTATCCGTCATGACGACATTCATATCTGTTTCGGCATCTGAGTCTTCCGGGTAATCCAAATCTAAAACTGCTTCACCTTTGTACATACCCACTGAGATGGCGGCTATTTTTTGCTTCAGAGGTGAGTTTTTTAGTTTGCCCTTCTCGACAAGCCCTTGCAGCGCATCCATTAGCGCAACACAGCCACCACTAATTGACGCTGTACGTGTGCCGCCATCCGCTTGAATAACATCACAATCAATATAGATGGTTCTTTCACCTAAAGCTTTCATATCGACAGCAGCGCGTAAGGAGCGGCCGATCAGGCGTTGAATTTCAACTGTACGACCTGACTGCTTGCCTCTGGATGCTTCGCGGCCCATACGTGAACCGGTAGAGCGAGGTAGCATTCCGTATTCTGCCGTGATCCAGCCTTGCCCTTGACCTTTCAGGAAACGGGGAACCTTCTCTTCAATAGAGGCGTTACAAATAACTTTGGTATCGCCAAATTCAACCAGCACTGACCCTTCAGCATGTCTTGTATAATTACGTGTGATCTTGATATCGCGGGCTTGGTCTAACTTACGTCCACTAGGTCTCATGAAGCAATCCTGTTAATAATTCAGTTGTAGCATAAACGGAGCGGGAGTTTATCATTTAAATGGTGGGTTTCTAAGACCCTAAAGCGTAGAATTCGCAGCATAAAGCTTGAAAGACAACAAATTATGCGTTTTAAGAGGGAAAAATAAATGCTAAAAAGTATGACTGCATTTGCGAGGGTGGATAGTGACAGTAAAGAGGGTGTTTTCACGTGGGAGTTGAGAACGGTTAATCACCGTTATCTAGAGCCTCATATTAAATTACCTGACTTATTTCGTGAAATTGAGCCGAACTTACGCACACTAACACGTCAATACTTATCCAGGGGCAAACTGGATTGCATGTTGAAGTGGCAGCCCTCTTCAACTAAGGCGGATACACTTCAACTTAATGAAAGCGTACTTGAAAGTTTAAGTAATGCATCAGCATCAATAAATTCTATATTTGAAAATGTCGCACCAATCGATGTAATGTCAGTTCTAAATTGGCCTGGAGTGATTAATTCAGAGTCAGCCGATCGAAAACAGATATGCATTGAAGCCGTAAAATCATTCGAGTCAGGCTTGAAAATTTTATTGGAAAACCGTGAACGTGAAGGAACTCAACTCGAGCCATTATTTGAAGAGCGTTTACTTGCAATTGAAAAAATTGTGACAGATGTAAGAGCGTGGTTACCAGAAATTCTTAAAAAACAAAATGAGATGGTGAAGAAACGCTTTGAACTTGCATCTGTAGAATTAGATTCAGAACGTCTTGAGCAAGAAATGGTTTTGTTAGCGCAAAAAACAGATGTCGCAGAAGAGTTAGATCGGCTTGACGCGCATGTTACCGAAGTACGGTCTGTATTGGTCAAAAACGAACCTGTCGGAAGACGTTTGGATTTTTTGATGCAAGAACTTAATCGAGAAGCAAATACCCTATCATCCAAATCTATTGTCACCGACACCACCAAAGCTGCCGTTGAATTGAAGGTGTTAATAGAGCAAATGAGAGAGCAGGTACAGAATATTGAGTAAAGTGTTTATATTGCCCTCAATTTAAGTTAGTTATTACTCACTATATAAAGAAATTTGTTTAAAAGCGGCTTCCATATATTGGAAGTTGAGCTCTTCCTTACTCGGGCGATTTTGTTGATCCAGTATTTGGTAATTCCCGCCTGCGCCTATTTCAACAATATAATTATCAGTGACTAAAGCATAACCACTATACTTAGCGGCGATGACCCAATCTCGTTTAAGGGGGGCTGCAAATAAATCTACACCAGTGGAGTAGTCTGATATCTCATTTGAGACACCTAAATAGTTTTTCATCAGAGTCGGTGCAATGTCTTGATGAGCTGTGAACTTATCAGCGCCCCATTGGTTTGGTTCAGCTTTAATTCCAGGGCCAAATATGGCTAAAGGGACCTGTATTTGAGGCTTTGTATAGTTGCTATTATGCCCCCAGAAATTGAGTTTATTATCATTGATTTCTTGTCCATGATCACCTGTAATAATGACGACTGTATTATCAAGTTGACCGCTTTTTTCAAGTTGTTCTAGTACTCTTTTGACTTGACTATCGGCATAGTGAACGCTGGTTTTATAGCGATTAAGTAACAGCTTTGGATCGAAGTCATTATCAAGCTCTAGATAATTGACTTCATCTGCCATGGGATGGTATTGATGAGGGTAATCCTTCGGGAAGTCATACCCATGAGGGGCATCATAAAACAAGAAAGAGAAAGCGGGTTTGGTTTTATCGCGCTGTTGGTCCCAAGTAAGCCAGTCGTCTGTGAGGTTTTTATCGCGTTTATAGGGTGACTTTCCCTTTGATCTAATTCTCAAGTTCTTTATACCATTAAAAATGGTTTGATCGAATTCAGGATTGGTCAATTTTGCTGCTGCAAAAATGCCCGTATCATATCCAAGAGATTGAATTCTATCCATTAATACCGGCGTTCGAGTGTTGGCCATGACGGAGTGCCAATAAGTACCTGGTAGCCCATAAAATAAGCCAAACACACCTATGCGTGTTGCGTTGCCTGAGGATAAGTGATTTTCGAACACCAGACCTTTTTGCGCGTAGTGCCACATAGCTGGGGTATTTCCTTCAGTAAAAGTATCGGCTCTCCAAGAGTCGACCATAATAATCATGATGTTTACCGGTTTGGAAATACTGTCAGCTTGGATCGGTTTCAAAGGATATTTCAAATCACTTTTCCGTGTAAGCTTCATCTCTTTTTGGCGCTTGATGGCTTCTCTATCGACAAAGCCATATTTAGCCATGGTTCGATTTGAGGTTGCCGGATAGAACAAGGGTAGGTAACGTTTTACCATGGTAACAGGCTGATAGGCTTGCGCTGCCGCCCATACGTGTATTCCATGAGAGCAAAGAAGGCTAATGAAAAAAAACATACTATAAAATCGAAAGAATTTATTTCGCGGTTTAGGTTGGTCATTTACGATGATTTTTTCTAATTTTGAAATCAATAAAAATTGAAAAATAAAGAGTGCAGTTAATACTGCAAAAGCACTTATCCACATGGTGAGCGGAAACACAACAACATCGTCAGACATGACCAAATCGACCACAATTGCATTTATATGAAAACGATATTGAGCAAAAACCATAGTGTCGTTGAGAAGCGTAGCAACGCCAATAGTGGCAATAAGGGCTTGTGTGAGTATTCTTATTAGCCGTGGAAGAAATATTGTAGGAATAGTAACCAAAGTCACCAAGCCAGCTAATAGCATCATATGGCTGATGACACTTATGATAATAAACACTATTGCTAAGCTACTTTCGGGGAAAGCAGGTAAAAATGAAAAATAACGTGTTGAGATTAACATTAAAATGATGGCATTAATGGCCATCAGAAAACCATGGCTATGTAACCGTTGTCGTATGCTTAAGTCGTTCAAGTAGTTACCTTATATCTTGATAAGAAGAAATTGATTTTTGCGGTTATCAATACGAGCCATACTACCTCAAATAAGGCTATATTACTTTTCAAATTATGAGACTGGATGTTGTTTAATCTATTATTTTGTAAATAATACATTTGAAGAGCAGGCTGGTTGAAAGCATTTAGGCATGATTCAATAAAATTTCTACAATACGGTTTGAAGCCTTTCCATCCATATTTCCCATGATGTCATTTGAATATTTCATTCTTGTTTCAGATAAAGCGTTTGGATGTTGAATATGAAAGTCGACTACTGACTTTAGCTGTTTATAGCTTGACGCTCTAGCCGCTACATCTTGAAAATGAAGTGTGGAATTGTCTAAACGTTTTCTAAGCCTGAATTTAAGAGGCCCTCGGTAAGTCCACCTTAAGCGAGGAAAGTCACAAATCACTACCGGTTTGTCAAGCGAGGCAAACTCAAATATCGCTGAGGACGTATCAGTTACCATTAGGTCTGCGGTGGCCATGAAGGGGATTAAAGAATATTGCTCTCCATCGGCAAAATATACATTGTCATACTTGGACCATGACTTTAATTTTGCTAACTGATGTTTGTATTTTGCTTTATTAAGTGTGAAATCATGTGCCTTGATTAGAATATTATAGTTTTTGAACTCTTCTGGAAAATGCTTATGCATGTTTCCTATCGAACTTGGGTAAAAAGTGGGGGAGTATAATAGAGTTTTTTTATGTTTATCCAAGCCTAATTTTTCTAGATCAAATTTTAGTGAGTTTGTATTCCTCAAAGGGTCTAGTTTTGCAAATCCGACTTGATAAAGTTTAACTGAAGGATACAACTCAGAAAAAAGCTTCATTCGGCCGGGCCCAGATACAAATCTAATATCAAAGTTTGCTAGTCCGGGTGATAAAGAAGCATTTTTTATTCCTGTTCCAGAACCATGAAATAATAAAGCACTCTTGGTTTCTGAGGATAGTCGGTGCAGATGATGGAAATCATTACCGAAAATAACCCAACTTGGCGCATTTTGTTGGTAAGAATTTGTCGCGTTTTCTTCGGAGCTTGCCCAATGAACCACCAACTTAAGTTCATTTGCTGCTTTCAACTTTAAGTCATTGTCAGTGCTTTCATACAGCATTGCGTGACACTCTATGTTTTGTTCTTGGAGTATCTCAATGACGGGTAAATACTGTGGTAAATAGTAAATATGTGGAATGTCAAAATAAACAGAATTCATAATTGTGATGCCAGCGCATGTTTTTAAGCTAATGACTACCCATCAAGACAGAGATGGGTAGGTGTCATTCCAGGGTGGGTATTCATTACCTAGTAGATCATTCAACTTTATAACATAGAATATTTTGAGTCTATTGATAAGGTTTATTTACCTTTCACATCAATGGTAATATTGTGGGTTATGTACGTACTTAATATTTAATAGGTAATGGCCTTTAATGAATGATCTAATTACAGAAAACAATGGCATTGGCTATTTCATTTCCTCTAATATCCAGCATATCCCCCCGGTCATCCAACTTTTCCCTCATTTGAAGGGTACAATCATTACCGTTAATAAAGACATTAGGGACTTGGTCGAAACAAAATATGTAGATATGAATATACCGCTTATTTTCTGCCAAACGATTAAAGAAGCACGAAGGAAAGCGCGAGAGCTTCAATTAAGGGTTATTATTTATACTGGTTTTAGATTACTTAACTGTGGAAAAGCGGTTCAAATCTTTCATGGTGGGCTTTCTGATAAACGCTATTTAGAATGCGCTAGACTAATTTGCTATGACCTAGTGTTGTTTCCGGGCCAAAAATCACATGACAAAGTTGAGCTAGCAACTACTTTACCTTGGATAAAAGAATGGAAAATCGTTGGCTACCCTAAATTTGATCCTGTTATTAGAGGGGAGTGTATACCGGCAACGTTATTTTCTAATGATAGAAAAACAATTTTGTATGCACCTACTTGGGTTAGCCAACTGACGCGAACGACCATAGGTGAGAGGTCCGAGCATGGAGAGAGCTCTTTGCTAGTCTGGAGTTTGGCAATTATTGAGAAATTAGCGGATAAATATAACCTGATTTTGAAGTACCACAGCCATCTACACGCAGATAAATCAACAATTTATCAAGAAATTTCTGAACTGATTGAATCTAAAAATTTACAGGAGACCGTTAAAACAGTCGTAGATGATAATATTGTGCCTTATATGGCAGCCTCAGACCTTATGATTTCGGATATATCTTCGGTCTGTTATGAATGGCTACATTTTGATAAACCTATACTGTTTGCAAATCCAGCACCTGGAAAATATGTTGTCGGAGAGACTATTACCGACAATACCTATGTTTGGCAGTCAGGCGATGTTTTCGATACTCCTGACCAAATCCCCTTATTTGTCGAAAGAGCTCTTTCTACTGATGATAAAGGTTTAATCCGGAAAAAAATATTTGAGTATGCTGTTTTTCAAGCTGATGGCCATGCATCAGAAAGGCAGGCTTTATACATTTCGAATTTATTCGAAAGCGTTAAAGATAAAAATTGGCCATTTTTCTATTTAGCGTGTTTCATAACGCTGCGAGTAAAACGATTCTTGGCGAGTATTTTTAGGTACACAAAAGATATTCCAAGATAACTGGTTGATACCTATTACGGTTTGGTTTGAACCAAACCGTCTTTTCAGTAAAAGAAGATACATCCGATTCATTCCCATTCCAGCAAGTCAATGACTTTGCGTGCCTCTACTATAGTACAGTCGGTCTCCGACATTAACTTCGTCACAGTGCTGGCGCTGGATTTTCTGGCATAACTGAGTAATTCGCTTTCAGTCCAGATGTATTTATTGTTAGAAAAGAGCTTAATCAGCCACAACCAGCTAACTTCATGTGCTTCGATGATTCCAGTAGATATGATATTTATCTGTAGTATATCTGCATGTAGAACCCAGTTTCTTGAACGGCCTCTACGCGTCATAGTCGCACCACTAGATTTGATGAGTACTTTGAGTTCATTGGTTTTGTCTGTTCGTCGAACTAAGGAATTTAGCATGTATTGCTGTTGTTTTTGAATGGCTGTTAGTTCGGGCATGCTTTTCACTAAAGAGATAGTTAAATTATGTTCTTGATCTAGTTTCTCAACTAAATCTTAGTAAGTCATTTGCTGTTATTTACTACTGGAAATGTTTCCCTATAATAGATTTCTTTGATTATCCAGTCTTTTGAGGAAACCCTCTTGTTTAATACTTATTTCAATTTCCGTTCGAAGCGATTTTGGCTGCTGTTGTTATTTTTGAGTTACAACTTATTTGCTTTGCTGTTGTTGCCTTACATTATTAAAGAGCAAGTGGGCAGTGTACTGAAAGAAACAGCAAAATGGGACACAGAATTACAAAAGGTTTTTTTTAACCCTTATACCCTGGCTCTTGAAATAGAAGGCGCGCGTATTCAAGAGGCCGGTGGTAAGAGCATCATTGAGTTTGATGCTTTCTTGGTCAATTTTAATTTACTGAAGACGCTAACAGGCACCATTTCATTTGATGAAATTAGTCTGTCAAAGCCAAGGATTCAACTTGATATTGACTCTAATGGTGTAAGTAAGTTCCAAGCAGCTTTCGCATCAGAAGAGGAAACAGTAACAGCAGATTCTGAGAGTAGTGAGCCCTTGGCACTATTTTTTGGTGCGATAGTTATCTCTCAAGGGCAAATAAATATATCGGATAATAGCCAAGGAGAAAATTTTAAGGTTTCCATGCAGCCCCTAAACCTAAGTTTGCAGGATTTCTCAACGGCAGATAATGAAGGTGGTGAATATGCACTTTCTATTTCAATTGGTAAGGGCCAATCACTCGACTGGAAAGGACAGCTTGGAATAGCACCACTACAATCGAAGGGCCGTCTTTCAGTCAATAATATTCGTTCAGAAACATTCTGGCACTATGTAAAAAAACAGTCGCCCTTTTGGCTAAATAACGCATTGGTAACCTTGGAAGGTGACTATAACTTCTCTATGTTAAATGAGACGACCGAGTTGGTTATTCAAAAGGCTAAAGTGTCTCTTAATGATGTCGCATTAGCAGAGCATCATGACTCGCCTGATTGGTTGAATCTTAACAGCATGACTATCAGTCCGATAAACTTTGACTTGCATAAGCAAATATTATCATTAGGTACCATTACGCTCGATACACCTGAAATCTCTTTGCTTAGGTACCCAGATAATCAAATCAATATACTAAAAGCGCTTAACCGTCAGACAGTAGATGAAGTAAATACAGAAGGGACAGTTGAGGTAGAAAAAGCCGTTAATACAGAAGAAGTCAGTCAACAATCGCCCTTTAAATGGGATCTTGAACATATTGTTGTGAACACCGGACAATTCAACTGGCAGGATCAAAGTCTCGTCACTCCAGCCAATCTGACTGTCACTGATATTGAAATTAAGCTTGGAAAAATCGGCCATGATCTAAGCCAAATATTTCCATATCAAATAAACTTTAAAACAGATGAAAGTACCCAGGCCTTTTCCGGTAGTTTAAGTCCGGACCCTTTTACTCTAAATGGAAAATTGGCCGTGTCTAACTTTCCCTTAACGTGGTTGCAAAGTTACTTAAGTGAAAGTGCGAATATTATGGTTGATACGGGACGTTTTTCTATAGAAAGCGACTACCAGTTAAGCCAAGATGATTTCCTGAATGCGAAGATCAGCTCTTTGGTTAATATTGATCAATTAGCCTTAAAGGATACCAGTAAAAACAAATTATTGAGTGGCTTTGAAAAACTACAAATTGGGCCTGTTGACCTTATATTAGGTTCGAATAATGGTTTGTCTACTCAAGATATTTCAATTGAATCAATCAAACTGAGTAAACCCTTTGCTGAAGTCTATGTATCTGAGCAGGGTGAATTGAACCTTTCCCAGCTGAGCAAGGCGCCTGTTGATAAAGGTGAGATAGATATCGAAGCCACGAATTCGCCTGAGTTGGCAGAAATACCTTCTGAGAAAGAACTCAAAGCAAATGAGCCCACAGTTCAGATTGAAACAGTTGAAATACAAGATGGCCGTTTTGTGTTTACTGATTCCTCAAAAGCGCCTGTTTTCAATAGTTATTTAGACCAGGTAAGTGGCACGATTACCCAACTTTCTTCTAATTCTGATGGTCAGTCGCGAGTAGATATATCCGGTAACTTGGAAAGTTACGGCAAGCTTCAAGTTCAAGGGACGCTTAATCCTTTAGGTAAACAACCTAATACTGATTTGGATATCAAGGTAAGCAATATTGATTTGAGTACTGTCAGCCCTTATTCAGCACAATACGCGGGATATCTGATAGATAAAGGTAAGTTGGATTTGAATTTGAACTACAACATTCAAGATAAAAAGCTAGACGCAAAGAACCATATCTTTATTGATCAGTTTGAATTTGGTGAGTCTGTAGACAGTGAGGAAGCAACCAGCCTTCCATTACCTTTCGCGATAGGCATGATGAAAAATTTAAATGGTGAGATAGATATCGACCTTCCTATTTCTGGTGACCTCGATGACCCTAGCTTTAGTTTAGGTGGGGTGATCTTAGGTGCGTTTACCAATTTAATCACAAAAATTGTCACCAGTCCTTTTTCTATTTTAGGTGCCCTGGTGGAAGGCGGAGATGATATTTCATCTGTTAGCTTTCTTGCAGCAAGTTCTGAATTGACCAGTGAGCAAGAAAGCAAGATTCTAAAATTAGCGAAAGCATTGAATGAGAGGCCTAATTTGAACTTAGAAATTCGAGCTGTGGCAGATGAATCCATAGATGGTCAGGTTGATCTTTTACTATTGGCAAAAGAGCGCTCTCGTATATTGAGTCGTGTCATGATCGATAAAGGCGGGATAAAGAAAGAGCGTATTTATATGCTAGAACCTCAAGTGCTTAAATCAAAAAATGCTGATGCCGCTGACTCTACAAAGAGCCAGCCTGCTCAAATACCGACCGTATTATCATCCTTTACAATCAGTGCGGGGTAATTTCATGCTTAGTACAAGTCATTTTTTTGCCTATATAAGCCGTCTTAGATGGATTAAACGTTGGAGCCTAATGCGAAATGCAATTCATGAGGATGTGGCTGTTCATTCATGGGAAGTGGCGACTATTGCACATGCTTTAGGGGTGATTTATAACCTGCAAAACGCAGAGGTGATTGACGCCTATAAATTAACGACGGTAGCAATTTATCATGACGCATCCGAGGTGATTACAGGAGATATGCCGACACCAGTGAAGTACCACTCAGACGCAATGAAACAAGCTTATAAAGGCGTCGAACAAAAAGCGCAGCATGAGTTGTTAGCGTTAATTCCAAAAGCCATGCGAGCAGATTTCTCAGAGGTACTGATTGAAGAAGACCTCCCGGAAATTTATCAAACCTTATTAAAAGCGGCAGATCGATTGTCAGCGTTATTGAAATGTAGAGCCGAACTTCGAGCAGGGAATAAAGAATTCGAACGCGCAGAAAAAGACATATATTTTCGTTTGAAAGAAATGAATTGTCTAGAAGTTGACTATTTTTTGGAGGTTTTTGCTCCGGCTTATGAGCTTAATTTGGATAATTTATTAGAAGCCTAATTGAAAATAGAGGTCGTGCAAATGAAATATGATTGCACGCCCCCAAGTTATGAATTTTCAGCGCTTAAGCAGGCTCTTTACAATTAGACATTGCTTCGGTTGAAATAGGCATATGACGCATAATGACGCTTTCCATATCACATAAATCAATTAGAGACTGTCCAGCAGGAGATGCCATAAATGCATCACTTGCAGATTTTGCATCGTTCATATCTTTCCAATAACATATATCAACCCATAAGTTATTTTCATCTTGGCTGAGTGATCGATATAGAAAGCCATCTTGTTGTTTTAAAAAGGTATTAACACGGTCATGTGTTGCTTCAATTTGTTTTTTGTTTATACCTTCTTTTAATTGATAAGTAACCATTTCTACAATTGTGGTGGTCATGTTCTGTCCTTATTTAAATTGATTTATGTTTTGTCGGTTAGACAGACGCATATTAAAGCAGCCCTATGACAACCTATTGTCAGTAGCCTTTTTCAATCTAGATTTTTTCATGGAGGGCTCGAAAGTTTATTTAAAATCTTATAGTCTTCTTTCCACAGTAATATAGAGACTCCCTTATGAAAGCAGTTGCGTTAACTAAATATTTACCGGTTTCTGACCCAGATTGCCTTTTTGATATAGAATTAAAACGGCCTGATGCGAAGGGGCGCGATTTGTTGGTACATATTGACGCTGTGAGTGTTAACCCTGTCGATACTAAAATCCGCTCGCCAAAATCGCTTATAGAAGATAATCCAAAAATATTAGGTTGGGATGCGTGTGGTGTAGTTGAGTCAGTGGGTGAAAATGTCACCTTATTTGCAAAAGGGGATAAAGTCTTTTACGCAGGAGATGTGACTAAGCAGGGCTCTAATAGCGAATACCAATTAGTTGATGAGAGATTAGTTGGCTTTGCACCGAGTTCTCTCGACGGTACTCAAATTGCAGCCATGCCCTTAACCGCTATTACCGCATGGGAAGCCATTTTTGAACGCTTGGTTATTTCGCAAAATAAATCGGACAATCACAAAAAGTCCTTATTAATCATAGGTGGGGCGGGAGGTGTGGGGTCTATCGCAATACAACTTGCTTCAGTGGTAGCCGGGCTAACGGTCATTGCAACAGCATCTCGACCAGAATCGATAGCTTGGTGCAAGAACATGGGGGCAAATTATGTGATCAATCACTACGAGAGCCTTTCAGAGCAATTGAGAGATTTGAAGTTACCTCATTGTGATTACATTCTTTGTTGTAACAGCACAGACCAATATTTTGATCCAATGATTGAGCTTATCAAACCAAAAGGCAAAATTTGTTGTATTGTTGATAACACTTCCCCTTTGGAAATGCAGAAATTAAAACCAAAATCTGCCACCTTCTGTTGGGAGTTTATGTTTACCCGGGCAATGTTTAAAACTGACGATATGATAGAACAGCACCATATATTAAATCGAGTAGCCCAGCTCTTGGATGAGGGCGTACTAAAAAGTACCTTAAATCAGGTTTACAGCCCGATTAATGCCGAAAACCTTCGATTGGCACATCGTGATGTTGAACAAGGTGCGATGATCGGTAAAGTAGTTTTATCCCTCTGGAAATGACGTCCCATTCAGGCACTAATCTGCCAGTGCAGTATTGTTACACTCGATCGATGTCACATTCAATGCGCCACCTTGTAGCGTAAAAGATACTGTGCCGGTGACGTTGCTAGCGGCATAATTAATAAAGCTTTCTAAAGCGCCTTTTAATACGCCAAACCAACGGCCTTCATTTGTTTCTGCAACCCAAGCTTTTTCAATAGTTGATTTTTTTAGCATGACTTCATTGCCTAATAATGACGTTTCTAAGTGACGGTACGCCATCATAATAGCGATAGCGGCAGGTGCTTCACAAATTTCAATTTGCTGATTATTACTACCTGAATAGTCATAAGAAGAAAAACGGCCAATACCAAAGGCGCCTATATGCTCATTAACTGCTTCAATTAACGGGACTATTTTCATCGCTTGATTATTGAAACGGGTGGGTAAGCCTTTGCTAAATGAAATGGATATACTTTTGGGCTGATCATCTATTGATAATGCGTTGGTTGACCAATGAAATACACCTTCACTTACGTAGAATCTCTCTGAGTTGTTAGGGGCTTGCAGTCGATACTTACGACACCAAAGATTACTGCTTCGGCATAAATCTGGAGACAAGCCAGTTACTAAGCCTTCGTCTTCAAGGTTTTTTGCCATCTGCTCGCGACTAATAGATAAGGTATCGTATGGACTGCCATAGAAGCCACTGTAGTCAAGCAATTTAATTGAATTACTTAATTGGCTCTGGCTATCAATCGAGTGCATTGCGGAGTGAATAATTGCATCGCAACCTAGAGACT
>ENA-OSET01003885-OSET01003885.1-sediment-metagenome-genome-assembly--contig:-NODE-3885-length-13458-cov-3.658023_pt1 | contig 13458 bp, 15 predicted proteins | sample MGYA00237882_ERZ534229 | MGnify/ENA primary metagenome ERZ534229 (study PRJEB26408, sample SAMN06266212) | sediment metagenome | isolation source: Hudson Canyon methane seep mesocosm | place...
CACCACGTGCTAATGCTGGTTTCAACATATTACCGGCATCCATTGCCCCTTCTGCTTTACCGGCACCGACCATGGTATGGATCTCATCAATAAACAAGATAATTTGGCCTTCTTGTTTCGATAAATCCTTTAATACGGCTTTAAGACGTTCTTCAAATTCACCACGAAATTTAGCACCCGCTATCAACGCCCCCATATCAAGAGATAATAAGCGTTTATTTTTCATGCCTTCAGGCACTTCACCATTAATAATTCTTTGTGCTAGACCTTCAGCAATGGCAGTCTTACCCACACCTGGCTCACCGATTAAGACAGGGTTATTTTTTGTCCGACGCTGCAAAACTTGAATGGTTCGACGAATTTCATCGTCACGGCCAATAACAGGATCTAATTTGCCATTTTCAGCTTGCTCCGTCAGATCAATCGTATATTTATCTAGAGCCTGACGTTGCTCTTCGGCATTCTGATCGGTCACTTTTTCTCCTCCACGTATCTTCTCGACGGTCGCTTCTAATACAGATTTATTCCCACCTTGGGCTCGCAGTAACTCTCCTGCTTGCTGTTTATCACCAATAACTGCCAGCACAAATAATTCACTTGATACATATTGGTCCTGACGCTTTTGAGACAATTTATCGGTTTGGTTTAACAGGCGATTAAGGTCTTGGGAAACATGGATATCTCCTGAGCCACCTTCTACCTGAGATAAACGACTTAACTGCCCTTGCAACTCCGCTTGATAGGCCGATACATTAACACCGCTTTGTGTAAGCAGTGGTTTGACTGTTCCAGATTGTTGCTCCAATAAAGCCAACATTAAATGTGCAGGCTCGATAAATTGATGATCTTTGCCCACAGCCATGCTTTGAGCTGCACCCAATGCCTCTTGGAATTTACTCGTTAACTTATCGATTTGCATAATATTTTATCCTCATCATTGCTTCTTTCATTGTTCACTAGATGGGGAGGTTTAACTTACAAATCAAGCCCTTTCATTAAAGAAGAGGTTATCTGGAAGGAAATTGAACCCTAAATTCAGCCCCTGGCTCTTTATTAACAACATCAATTTTGCCATTCATAGTCACAGTCATCTGATGCACCAGAGCAAGTCCAATTCCTGTCCCGACTGTTTCTCGGGTCAGCTCATTTTCTGTTCGATAAAATAAGCTAAAGATCTTTTTCATCTGCTGTCGGTCAACACCCGGGCCATGGTCTCGAATCATAAATTGAACATCACCATTTGTTAATTGTTGGCAATTCAATTCAATCATTTTAGTGTCTGCCTTAGCGGAGAATTTAATCGCATTATCAACCAAGTTAATCATAATTTGATTAAACCAATCAGCATCCACGTTAATAACGGCCAGTTTTGCATCATTGTCACACTGTATATTTAGCTCAAATCCAGCACGCTCTATTTGACTCGATACTTTCGATTGCACACCATCGATTAATTCTGCAACGGTGAATGATTTCAGCTCTATAGATTGAGTATTACGCGTCATTCTAGCCAAGTGTAAAACATTATTAATTAACCGTGATAGGCGCTCACTTTCATCAAAAATAAAGTCATAATAAGTCTTTTTCTTATCTTCACTCGCCCAACCTTCACGTAACATCTCACCATACATGCGAATAGAGGTGAGCGGTGTTTTCAACTCATGACTCACCGCTGACACAAAATCCTGCTGTTGATTAGCTAAATTAATTTGCCCCACACCTAGGCGATACATCAAATAAAAACCACCACATAAAACAAACAACAGAATTAAAGCCAGCCACAGAATAATGACCCCACCTGGCCCAGCTGGTAATTGCGTAATACTAAATAGTAGTTGCAGATCACTTAAAGGGGCAGATAAACGTGTTTGATACAATAACTCACCATTAAAGTCTCTCGTGGAAGAAAGGTAATCTCGTGATGTTGTCGCTGAAAAAGCTTCTAGGACATTGCCTTGATGAACCACTAACAAGTTACTCATTTTTGATAAAGCCGTTTCAAAAAAAGCGAGTCTGACCACATTATTTAAAAACGTACTTGGCTCAATTAATACACCTTGTATATAACGCTGCTCATCAAGCCAAACCTTGCGAAACAAGACAAAATGACCACTTTCTAATTGGCTGAATTCAAAAGGGTCAATTTCACTTTCAAAGGTATTAATCCGTAAAGATGTTTTTTCATCCAATTCACTAGGACTACTGGCAGGAGCTTGTCGCTCATTACTCTCATCATCACGTCTGGCATCGCCTATTGAAATAGGTTCAGGCAAGATATTCTGCTCCAATCGTGCCCGTTTTTCCTGTTTTTGCTCTTGCTGTCTTTCTTCTTCTAGTATTTTTTGTTTGAGCGCTTGCTCTTTATATGGTTGGGTTAATTCAAGCTCTTCTATTCGGCCCAATGACTTCTGTTGAACAGTCTTTCTTTTTATATTTTTCTTCAATTCATCAAAGGCTGCTTGCCCCTGAACCGATGAAGCATCTGGTTCAGTTTCATTAATACTTTCTACATCAGGGAGCACATCGTATTTGTCCGCGTCTAGGCTACTCGAACCAATATCAATACTATCCTTCAACTCTGAACTCATTATTTTAGAGCTCAGACTCTTTGCAGGTTTATCTTTTTGTTTTAACTTGCCATTGCTACGATGGCCATTCTTATTCACTAGGTTATTTTGGCTTAAAATAGTTTCAATTTGCTGGTGCAATGCCGTTCGCTGTGCTAACTCAGCATTTGAAATACCATAAGAATTGGCATCCTCCGCTTGATCCGGCATAAGCGGTGTCATTAATTGCCCCGCTGAATCGACCTGAAAATAACCAATCAAACCGGGTATTGTAGACTCCACGGGGTATTGAGAGAGTGGGGAGCGCTGAAAGAATCGAGCTTCTTGATCCCCTACAACATTCAAAAAAGCATAATCAGTAAAAGGACGTTGTTCTTCTGTATTAATCAGTTGAAGAAATTGTTTATCAACTCGAGTTGCCAGCTCATCAGCCATCACTTGGTGTTGATGAAAGGTTTCCCATTTCAAGCGACTGTAAGATTGTTGAATTAAAACCGCTGTAGGTATTGCCAAAGCAATAAAAAATACAGTCAAACCTCGTCTCAAGGTCTGCTTACTTAACCCCATAAGTGTAGAGCGAAACATTATTGTGAGCCGACTAGTCGGTAGCCAGCACCTCGCACAGTCATTAAATACTGTGGTTCAGACGGGTTAGGTTCAATCTTACGGCGTAATTTAGCAATATGAATATCCACTGTCCGAGTTTCTAATTCTACATTAGCCGCATATCCCCACACTTTATTAAGTAGCTCATCTCGACTCACCGGACGGTGTGAATTGGTTCGCAGATACTGCAATATTTCAATTTCACGACGTGTAAATGAAAGGCTTTCTTCATCTCGTCTCCCTGATAGGTTTTGACTATCGATCTCCACATCATCACCCAGAGAAATCTTATGTTCTTGCTCAACAATACTTTTTGTTCGTCGTAATACCGCTTGCACACGCAATAGCAACTGAGCAATAGAAAAAGGCTTCGCCACATAATCATCAGCCCCTAGTGTCAGACCTTCAATGATGTCTTCATCACTACTTTTAGCTGTCAGCATAATGATCGCCTGATCCCTGTCCTGTGCTCGCACTTGATTACAGATCTCAAAACCATTCATTCCGGGCAACATCACATCGAGCAAAATCAAATCAAAAGCCCCTGTTAATGATTTTTTTAATCCCTCTGTTCCATCACCTGAAAAGTCGACGTCGTAGCCATGATAAACAAAGACATCAACTAAGCCTTCGCGAATGGCAACTTCATCTTCAACAATTAATATCCGTGCTTTATTTTTCATGGCTACAGTCTAAGCCTTTCCAACAATTGATATGTAACTTTTTTGTAAAAAAACGCCCTCAATTGTTTACCAAAGTGTGTCTATTTACCTGCCGTAAGTAGACCTAAAATACACCCAACACATCAACAAATGGAGAAGAAAAATGGCTTTAATAACTAGACTATCACGATTATTTCATGCAGATATAAACGCTGTTCTCGATCATATAGAAGAGCCTGAGTTACTGCTCAAGCAAGCTATTCGTGAAATGGAAGAAACACTGTCTCACAATGAGAGGAAAATAAAATTATTAGATTTAGAACAAAAGAAATCGGTCAGTAAACAAGGTGAAATAAAACAGTCTTTAACTGATCTAGAGCAACAGCTAACTATCTGTTTTAAATCAAATGAAGATGATCTGGCTCGTGTTTTGATTAAGCGCAAACTAGAAACAACACAATACTTAAAATCAATCACGGCACAAATATCCAGCTCTGTTGAACATGCAAGTCACCTAAAAAATCAACTTACAGAACATCAATCACAACTCAATAGTATGAAACAAAAAGCAGATATTTTTAATCAAGATAGCACTGAAAATAACAGTGATAACAACTGGGAACTTCATTCTTTTGCTATTCAAGATGAAGACGTAGAAGTCGCCTTTTTGCATGAAAAACAAAAATGGAGCCAGTCATGAAAACCACTACATTTCTTGAAGGTGTTTTTGTTGCTCTTATCATTAGCTTTGTCAGCAGTATCTTACTGCTTGTCTTGTCATCATTATTTTCAGGTAGTGTGTTAATTCACCTATTAATAAGCGGGATGACATTAGCCTATCTTGTTTATTTATTAAGTAGAAGTAAAGAGCGTATAGGCAGGGTTGTGGTGATAACCGCTTGGCTTATAGGAGTGTTTAGCTTATGGATTGCATGGCCGCCACTAACGCTGTTTATCCTAGGTCATTTGATCAGTATTTGGCTAGTTAGGTCATTGTATTTCTACTCTAGCTTAGTGTCCTCTTTGATGGATCTTGCACTCAATGCTTTTAGCATCGCCATAGCATTTTCGGTTGCCAGCCACACTAACAGTCCATTTTTAACACTGTGGTGCTTTTTCCTCACTCAAGCACTGTTTGTGATGATACCTAAAAGTATCCAATCCTCGGCATCCGATACACCAAAAAATGAAGCTGATTTCCAACAGTCTTATCGTGCTGCACAAGCAGCTGTTCGACAACTTTCAACTAAATAATAGGATACATATCATGAAACCTAAATTAATTGCTCTCAGTATTTTTGCAGCAACGGCAATCACTGTTACTTTCTACCCCACAATTCAAACTGCATTGGCTAATACTGAACCATCAGTCATTATTGAACCCCCAGCGGAGATCATTCCTGTCGCAAACATTGAATATCCTAAAATTGAAGTGGTGTTTGTACTTGATACCACCGGCAGCATGAGTGGCTTAATTGATGCCGCAAAAGAAAAAATATGGTCCATTGCTAGCACAATGGCCTCGGCTCAAAACTCACCTGATATTAAAATGGGCCTTGTTGCCTACCGTGACCGTGGTGATGCTTATATTACAAAAAATGTCGCATTATCCAGCGATCTAGACTCTATGTATGCTCAATTAATGGACTTTAACGCTGATGGTGGTGGCGATACGCCTGAAAGTGTTAATCAAGGCCTAGATGATGCCGTTAATAAAATGACTTGGAGCCAAGATCAGAAAACCTACAAAGTCATTTTCTTAGTCGGTGATGCACCCGCTCATATGGATTATCAGGATGATATGAAATATCCTGACATTGTGGCTCTTGCTAAAGAAAGTGGCATTATTATTAATACCATCCAAGCAGGACAAGATAGTCAAACAACAAACAATTGGCAGCAGATTGCAAACTTAGGAAATGGCAATTATTTTCAAGTTGAGCAAACAGGTAATGCTGTAGCGATATCTAGTCCCTATGATAAAAAGATGGCCGAGCTTTCAGCAAAACTAGATGATACTCGCCTTTATTATGGTGACAAGGAAACCAAACGACAACAAGCGAAGAAAGAGGCTGCAGGTAGAAAACTCCATAAAGAAGCCAGTGATGAGGCTCGAGCTAGGCGTGCTGAGTTCAACTCTGCACCGAGTGGAAAAACAAACTTCTTAGGTGAGAGTGAATTAGTCGATGCAATTGCGAGTGGTCGTGTTGATCTATCGAGTATTAAAAATGAAGACTTGCCAGAAAGTATTCAAGCCATGCCAGTGGAAGAGCAACACTCGCTAATCAAACAAAAAGCCGTAGAGCGAGATAATCTCAACAAAGAAATGAAAATACTGGCTGAAAAACGAAACGACTATTTAGAACAAGAAGTCGCTGCTTCAGGGGGAAAAAAAGACTCTCTCGATGCCAAAATATTTAGTTCAATTCGAGCTCAAGCAAAAGAGAAAGGACTAATTTATGATGATGACAGTGCTAAATATTAGTTAATATCACATTCCAGCAAGGCTAATATCAGCCTTGCTGGAATACTTTACTTACTTTCAATCACACTTGCGAGATACGCTAAGCATTCAACCATATCACTATCGGTACAGGTGATTGGCTCTGCTATTTTCAACAGAACATGACTTGGAATGAGGTGGGCCAGCACTTCTTTACCCTCGCCCCCGACACCATTAATTCTCACGGGATAAATTGGAGATTGAGTCCAAGATGAAAGTCGAGCAGCACCTCTTTTCAATTTTCTGGGTGGATCTGAATCTAGATGAATTTTGCCATGAGGGAAAAGTGCTAATACTTCACCCGCTTCTAATGCTCGCAAGGCTTCTCGTAATGCTAGTTCAGGTTTGCCACTTCGATCAACAGGAATACAACCAGAAGACTTGAATAACCAATGCAATATCGGACGATCATATTGTTCTCGTGCAATTAAAAATCGCAGGGGTCTTTTACATGCCGCAATCAACAAAAAAGGATCTAGACCTGACACATGATTGGCAACAACAATGGCGGCACCTGTTTCAGGTAGGGGGATTTTTGTCTCAGGTAAATGGTGAAACGTCCGGCATAGTACTCGTCCAAACCCATCGATCCAATTTATTCCTGTGCCGCCCCAATCAACATCGTTGGCTTTGTTGCCAATATCAATTAACCATACAACTAAAATAGCGACCGTAATAATGGCGATTAGCCACCACATGTTTTATTCCTCAAAATGTGTCGCATCCCCTAAACCAACACGCATCACTTCAGGCATATCATCAATGAACTCAATCACGGTTGTTGGCTCTGAATGACCAAAACCACCATCAATCACTAAATCAACCTGCTTATTTAAACGCTCAACAATATCTTCAGGGTCCGTCATCGGGAACTCCTCATCAGGCATGATCAAGGTTGAGCTCATTAATGGCTCATTAAGTTCTTCCAATAAAGCGAGTGCGATTAAATTATCAGGAATACGTAAACCAATTGTTTTACGTTTGGCATGTTGTAATCGGCGTGGTACTTCTTTCGTTGCCGGCAACACAAACGTATAGGCGCCTGGCGTATGAGATTTAATGGCTCGATACACACTGTTATTCACTTTAGCGTACGTAGATAGCTCTGATAAATCACGGCACACTAATGTGAAGTTATGGTCAGCATCTAAATCTCGAATGCGACGAATTTTATCCATCGCATTTTTATCTCCGATATGACACCCAAGGGCATAACCAGAATCGGTTGGGTAAACAACTAAGCCGCCTTTGCGAATAATGTCACAGGCTTGGGCAATTAATCGTTTTTGTGGGTTTTCAGGGTGGATATGGAAAAACTGACTCATTCGAGAACCTTACTTAGAAATTCAGATATTTGGGGAACCTTTATACTTAAATCATATAAAAGTGCAATCACAAAAGAATAAGATAATAACTTACCTATCATCCGTAACCAAAAGGGAAGTGGCTTTTTAATTTTTTCTTTCGCTGAAATTAATGTTGCAGCTTGCCAACTGAGTCCGAGCGCATCAATCATTTGTTGTCTAATTTCATTGGCATAACTTTGACCTTCTAGGCTGTCACCAATTTCCATGCTTTGACCATCAGCAGTCATTAATTTCAGGCGGTACCACACTCTTCGACTTCGACCATCACCAGAAGAAGCATTTTGTTCTACTGTAATATCAACAATGTCATTGGCATCAGTAAATTCTTCTAATAAAAACCCAAAAATACGCTGTTTCTTGCGAATCCCTATTAAGCTCACTTCAATTGTTAAACTATTTGCTAACAATAAAATCCCAAGTAACATGAATATGAAAGCAATAAAGCCAACAAAAGCAGCCATTAACCCTGATGTTGCGGGTAAAAACCCTATAAAACCTTCAAAAAAATAATAACCAAACACCCCAAGAAAACCACCAAAAACAATGAGCGCAATCGCCATTCCAATAGAGCGAGCATAGCCATAATAAAACTGTAAACCTGCGGCTGTATTTTCTATTTTAGGTATCGTGCCTACATCTGTCTCTTGATGTGCTATTTGCTGTGATACTTTTGCCTTATAACGCCCAGTAGCGGCTAATTGTTGATCGCTAATAAGCGCCATAGGCACATTAAAAACGCGATCATAGTCAATCCCTGGTACAGATAATCTGACATGTAATTGCCAAAAATGATAATCATCACTTTCGTCTTCTGTTGCAGGTAAATCTGCGGGTGGTTTAAAAAGAAAATCTATACGACTCTTTTCACCGACATTATCTGGTTTAAAACTGATTCTATCTTGCCATAGAGCATCTTCATGCCAAGCGTTTTTTCCCTGACTGTCACGAGACGTGTAACGACGGATACAACTGAAACTAAATATTGCTTGTGTAGCTTGTGTACTGGATATTGGCAGGTCTATATATCCAGAGAAGCGACCACCCACTTGTCCAGGGAAGGGAGCTAAAAAAAGCGGTGTTTTGCCAAATTTATACCATGCTCTTGTTTCTTTAATTGCATAGATGATGAGCCACACACCTATGAATGGAAAACTCACAAAAAAGTAGAAAATAGGATTGGCATCAAAAGCCTTTAAAATATTTTCACCGCCCATAACAATGGCATACCAAACCATCACATTCCAAAGCAATGCAAATATCCATGCTTGCCAATACTGTTTTCCTGACTGCGAAAAGACTCGATTCCCTATGACTTTCTCACTCATCAATTTGAGGTCCTTAACTTAATCCTTTTACGACAACTCAAGCTTTATTTTTTGACATAAAGATATTAATTGCTCTGCTTCATTCTGACTTAACCCTGTTGCACATAAGGCCTGCTTTGCTACACGGTCCACATCAGTGGCTAAGCCTCGGCCGAGTGTTGTAAGCGAGATACATTTTTGTCGCTCATCTCCTGCTTCAAATTCTCGTGTTATATATTCAAGTAACTCTAGTCGTTTCAGTAATGGTGTCATTGTCGGTTTACTTAAGCCCACCGTTTCCGCCAACTGTGTCACTGACACCTTATCCTTTTGCAATAAGGCCATCATCACCACAAATTGAGGGTAAGTCAGTTTCAATGGCTCTAATAATGAACGATATGCCTGCGTAATCACCCCTGATGTTGAATACAGCGTGAAACAAACTTGTTCGTGGAGTATTGGCCCCATAATGATAATAATTACCTTTTAAATAACTTGTTGACAAAGTATACAGAATACCCAACAATTAGACAGCGAATAATTTGTATGCAAACAAATATTCTTAATAAAATTAAACACAAAGGATTTCACCATGACAAAATTGTTTTCAACGCTCGTTCTCATTGCATCACTCACATTATCTGGTTTTGCAATGGCAGACGATCATGCTAAAAAATCAGCTGACTATATGCCAAGCCTTATTACAGCAACACCTCTTGAAGGCCGCCAACTTGCTATTACAATCGTTAGAAAAACAGTCGGTACCATTCAACGTGATGGCAAAATCAAACATGCCGTAAGAGATATCTATGAAAAAGACCCAATGATGCTAATGCGTGCTGTTGAGTTAGTAAATATGGAGTTTGCGATTATTGCTGAAGCAAATAACTACTGGCGTTAAGATTTTTAAGTTGAGACTTAGTTCACGCTAAAAACCTTTCTACGGGCGTATTCTATAAACCGTCATTGCAGTAAAGGTTCTACCTAGATAGTTCAGTTTAAGTTTCGCTAAGGAAAGCGATGAGGCAGGCTAAGGATAGCCTGCCTTTTTTATGTCTAAAATACCGACCAGATAGGAGTGCATGACGCTGGCAATGCAGCCAAATGGCCTAATTCAACCCAAGTATTATCAGGTGTATGAAAGTCTGAACCACATGAAGCTAATAGCTCATATTGTTGTGCCAATTTCGCTAGAGCCTTCACCTCTTCTGGGTGTTGTCGACCTGAAACAACTTCAAAACCCACGCCTCCAGCATCTTTAAAATCAGTGATGAGTCTTCGCCGTTTTGTCGCAGTCATTTTATAACGTGCAGGATGAGCAATCACTGCTTGGCCACCAGCAGCCGTAATCCAGCTCACCGCATCTGTCAGGCTTGCCCAGTCTCCGGGCACATACCCCGGTTTATTACGCACAAGGTATCGCTTAAATACATCACTTATATCTTTAGCGTGCCCCTGTTCAACTAAAAACTTAGCAAAGTGTAGCCGTCCCAACATGACCTCAGAAGCATATTTTTTAGCGCCCTCAAGTGCGCCTGAAATTCCGGCCTTTTCAAGACGTGAGGACATTTCCTCTGCGCGACCAACACGAAAATCACGCATACTTGTCAAGCCTTGCTGCAAAACTGCATTATCAGGATCAATATTTAAACCCACAATATGAACAGTCCCTTTAGCCCATGTAACTGATATCTCTACACCAGAGATTAAGCTTAACGCTGTGCCTTGTGCAGCCTGCTGTGCAGCTTTAATACCTTCGGTACCATCATGATCTGTGAGCGCCAATACATCCACACCTTTATCAATTGCCCGGGCAACAAGTGCGGCTGGCTCTAAGGTGCCATCAGAGGCAGTTGAGTGAGAATGTAAGTCATAACAGGTCATAATTGTTATTTTACGTTAAAATGCCCTCCATTACTTTTTAAGACTCACTATAAATGAAACTATTTTTTGATTTTTTACCTATCGCCCTTTTTTTTATTGCCTATAAATTTGGTGGAGGCATCTACCATTGGGATGGACAAGAATACGATATTAAAGGTATTTATGTTGCTACAGCAGTGATGATTGTCGCTTCAATTTTACAAGTATCCATCACATGGTTGCTGACCAGAAAAGTAGAAAAGTCTCACCTTATTACATTGGTACTTGTGCTTGTTCTCGGTGGTGCAACGCTTTGGCTTCAAAATCCAGACTTTATTAAGTGGAAACCAACTGCAGTTAACTGGTTATTTGCCCTCGCGTTCATTATTGCCCAAATATTTACAGATAAATCATTGCTTGAACGCATGATGGCTGAGCATATTAAGCTACCTGACGCTATCTGGTTTAACCTTAATATCTCTTGGATCTTGTTTTTTATTGGCTCAGGTCTCGCCAACCTTTATGTTGCCTTTAATTTTGATGAAGCAACATGGGTTAATTTCAAATTATTTGGATTGTTAGGCCTCACTATTATATTTATTATTGGCCAATCTATTTATCTGGCTAAACATGCTGAAGAAATTCCTCAGGCTAACAAGGATAATGAATAATGCTTTATGCCATCATCAGTGAAGATGTAACAGATAGCCTAAGTCGTCGTTTAGAAGCACGTCCAGCTCACCTTGAGCGCTTAACTGAATTACAGCAACAAGGTCGTCTAATCATTGCAGGACCGCACCCAGCAATTGATAGTAATGATCCTGGTGGCGCCGGTTTTACGGGCAGTTTAGTTGTCGCGGAGTTTAGTGATTTGCAACAAGCACAATCATGGGCTGATGCTGATCCTTATATTAAAGCGGGTGTCTATGCCAAGGTTATCGTGAAACCATTCAAGAAAGTATTACCATGACCGATACGGTTACTAAGTTACAGCAAGTACTTACAGGCCTAAACCCTAGCCATCTTGAGATTCAGGATGATAGCGCTCTTCATGCTGGTCATGCAGGTAATACGGGAGGAGGTCATTACACCATTACCATTGTCAGTGATAACTTTGATAACTTATCATTACTAAAACGCCACCGCTTAGTCTATGACACTATCGGTACTCTAATGAAAACGGATGTTCATGCTCTCAGTATTCATGCTAAAACACCAGCGGAATTTAATTCGAATTAATATTCAAAAATTATGGCTGAAAAAAACACATCTAAGAATCAACAATTCTTACAACAGTTTGAACGCCAACGTCTAAATAAGCCGTGCAACCGCATCATTGAACTCCGCGGTAAAGTTGTCGGTGAATGTCAGGCCTATACCTTTGGTGGTAAGACTCATTATTTAGATGACCGTGCTTATTTACTAGCAAAACAATTACTCGACCATTTTAATAATCGTTACACTTTTGGCGTATATGAAAGCTTATTAAAAGCACTTAAATCACTGCCAACATCTCCGGCCCCCACTAATGACAAGGATAATAAGGCCGTATTAAGTCGTGACAAGAACCATGTTCAGTTACTCCCTTTTGATCATCAATTACGACGTAAAGAACCACGAATTATCTTTGCATCTCCCGTAGAGATCCGTATTGCCGATGTACTGTATCACGGCACAACAATGGATATTACAACAAGCTCAATTAGCGTATCCCTTAAGCGTACATATACCTTAGATCAAAATGATGAAATATCTGTCAGTTTTATTGAATTAGCTTCTGAGCCTTCGCTATTATCGAAAGTACCTTATAAAATACTAAGAATTAACCATGATGAACGCCGTACTCAGCTTATTTTAGTCCGTAAACGACAAGATAATAGCGCAGTTAGCCAATGCATTGACGCCTGGAGTCAACAACACAATTCTGCCGAATATCTTGATCTTAATAATGAATTGTTTAATCTCGCCACACACTATTATTTACGTCTATATTGTTGCTCATTAACAAGTTCATTAATCAAAAGATCAGCTTTGGGATGAGATAGATAATCTGATTGTAAATATGCAGAAGGATTTATAACAAATCAAACTCTAAAGGTTAACTCACTAAAGGATTTAATCTAGTTTTTTGTATTTCAATCTTATTGAATTTCCAATTACAATTACATCCGAGAAAGCCATAAATAATGCTCCCCACATAGGATTTAAAAGGCCAGCAATGGCAATAGGAATTGCAACTATATTATAAGCAAAAGCCCAGAATAAATTCTGTTTAATGGTTAGAAAAGTGTGTTTTCCTATTTGTAAAGCTTGTGGTAATTGCTCCAAATTCTCATTATTTAAAAGCACTACATCAGCTGATTGTATAGCGATTTGTGTTGCATTGCCTAATGAAATACCAATAGTTGCTTTTTCTAGTGCAGGAGCATCATTTATACCATCACCAATCATTGCTGTTGCATTTTCCTTTACGAATGATTCTATTTTATTGATTTTGTCATCAGGTAATTGTTGACTAAAAATAGTATCTATATCTAATTCAGATGCAATATTATTGCATTTATCTTTTTTATCTCCACTTAATAA
>ENA-OSET01003890-OSET01003890.1-sediment-metagenome-genome-assembly--contig:-NODE-3890-length-13451-cov-92.259533_pt1 | contig 13451 bp, 10 predicted proteins | sample MGYA00237882_ERZ534229 | MGnify/ENA primary metagenome ERZ534229 (study PRJEB26408, sample SAMN06266212) | sediment metagenome | isolation source: Hudson Canyon methane seep mesocosm | place...
TCAATTGAAATTGGTACCAATATAGATGGTATTCCTGTCTCTTCACGTGGCGTGGGTGGTGCTGATGTCAATCAGGGGAAACTTTGTTTAAAAGGTATTTTTGAACATGAATTATTTGAATCTCCTGGTCGAGGTAAAACGCCTTTAATCAGAAATGATTTCCATGAACCTTGGGAAGATTCTGGCTGGGATGCAGCTACGTCAAAAATGGCTGATGAAATTAAACGTATTCAATCAAAATATGGGCCTGATTCTTTTGCTATCGTTTCCACTGGGCAGATTTTAACTGAAGGTTTTTATACTTTAGGTAAACTTGCACGCGGCGTTATTGGAACCAATAACTATGACGGTAATACTACTTTATGCATGGCCTCTGCAGTATCAGGTTATAAACGCTCATTTGGTTCTGATGGCCCTCCTGGATGTTATGAGGATTTTGAACACACTGATTGTTTAATCGCATGGGGCTCTAATCTTCCTGAACAACACCCGATTATTTACTGGCGGATGAAGGAAGCGCAAGAAAAACGTAACTTCCCTCTTATTGTAGTTGATCCCCGCGTTACTATGCTGGCGCAAAATGCAGATATGCATTTACCTATTACCCCAGGTACAGATATCGTGTTGCAAAATGCTTTAATGCATGTGATTCTGGCAGAAGGCTTAGAAGATAAGGACTATATAAAAGCTAATACCAATGGCTTTGATGCATTAGAAAAAGAAGTTCAAAATTACGACCCCGTTACCGCTTCTAAAATATGTGGTATTGACGAAGATACCATTCGTCATGTTGCCCGCCTATATGCAAATGCAGGGGCAGCGATGAATATATGGACGATGGGGATTAATCAAAGCACCCACGGTTCTGATGGTGTGGTTGGCTTAAATAATCTAAGCCTATTAACAGGTAATATCGGTAAAAAAGGCGGCACTAGCTTATCTATTACTGGACAGTGTAATGCTATGGGAACCCGTGAATGGTCATCCTGCTCTGGTTTACCTGCTTATCGACAACTGGAAAATGAGCAAGACCGTGAAGATATCGGCAAGTTCTGGAATGTTGATCCTGAGTTTTTCCCTAAGCAACGTGGCATGGCTCAAACCGATATATTTCCCGCCATTGAAACAGGTAAAATTAAGGGTTTATGGTTAATTGGTACCAACCCAATGACCTCCATGCCCAATACTGCTCGTATTCGTAAAACTTTAGAAAAACTTGAATGTTTAGTCGTGCAAGATTCTTATCTTGATGTTGAAACCACAGACTATGCACATATCTTTTTACCTGCTGCTATCTGGGCTGAAAAAGAAGGTTGTTTTACTAATACTGAACGCCGCGTCAATATAGTCCGCAAGGTAAAAGAACCTTACGAAAATACAAAAACTGATTTGCATATTTTTAATGAAGTTGCCAAACAGTTTGAGCAATCAGAAAAAATGAATTTTCCTTATAAACCTGCTGATGTTTTTGAGGAAATGCGTCATTTATCTAAAGGCCGTTTGGTTGATATATCGGGAATGACTCACGACTTGATTGAAAAAAATCGAGGGATTCAATGGCCCTATACCCAAGACCAAGTAGACCAAGGTGAAGCCCCCGTTAAAGGTGGTAAGCGTTTATATACTGAAGCAACTACTTTCCGTTATGCAGATGGTAAGGCTAAATTAATTCCTTTACCGTATATTGAAAATAACGAAGTCCCTGATGAAAAATTCCCATTCTGGTTAAATTCTGGGCGTTTAGTTGAACATTTCCATACCCGCACGCGTACAGGAAAAATTGGTAATAACAATAAATACAGCCCAACGCCATTTATGGAAATGAATCCAGATGCCGCTGCTGAATTAGGTATTATTCACCAAAGCTATGTCCGTGTTGTGTCCAGACGTAGTGATGCAGTTGTAATGGTTATGCTGACTCAGCGTGTACCTAACAATATGGTATTTATTCCTTTCCACTTTTTTGATTGTGTCAATCGCTTAACTTTAGGTTTATTAGACCCTCATTCTCGACAACCTGCTTTTAAACAATCAGCAGTGAGAATTGAACATATTAATCAAGAAGAAGCGGCCAGAATTAATAAGGAAGCTCGAAGCTTTTAGTAATAGTTGCAATTACAGCCGCCCTTATATTTCTTGACGCAGCGCGTCTAAACATACATTCCCACGCGGCGCGTGGGAACGAGAAACGAAACAAATTTTATGATTAAAGTAAGAAGTGACGAACCAAAATACGCCCATCTTTGGGATAAAGAAACCAAAGAAAAAAACCGTTACGGAAAAAATATTGAGTTAACTGAAGAAGGCGATGAGCGTAGAGATAAAAGTCTTAATATCAACTGTGATGCTGGAATAGGTGAAAACCCTAACCGAAATAAACAACATGGTTTTTTCTTAAATGCAGATAACTGTATTGGTTGCCATGCTTGTGAAGCGGCTTGTAGTGAAAAAAATGATAATCCAGCCCATATTGCTTTCCGTTCAGTAGGTTTTGTTGAGGGTGGTACTTATCCTGATTACCAACGCCTGAATATTTCTATGGCGTGTAATCACTGTGACGACCCTGTTTGTCTAAAAGGTTGCCCTACGCGTGCTTATACTAAATTTACTGAGTATGGTGCGGTATTACAAGATCCTGATATTTGTTTTGGTTGTGGTTACTGTACTTGGGTTTGTCCTTATAATGCACCTCAATTAGATCCAGTAAAAGGTGAAGTTAGTAAATGTAATATGTGTGTTGACCGTCTTGAAGTAGGCTTGAAACCTTCTTGTGTATCTGCCTGTTTAGGTAATGCACTGGACTTTGGGGTGATTGAGAATATCCCAGAAAATCGAGATCAGGCGATTACTGAAATCCCTGGTTTTCCGACGACTGATATTACTAACCCAAATATACGTTTTCAGCAAAAAAAGCAGAATCACCGTGAAATGACACGTACAGATTCTATGCCTATCAAATACCATAAAGATGATGCCCAAGGAATTTATACGCCAACTGTTGATGAAAAAATGGGCAAGGAGAAACATTGGAATTTTCGCTCACTTTTAACCAGTCATGAAAGTGCTCATGTGATTTTTACATTATTCACACAAGCAACTGTCGGTGCATTTTTAATGCTAATTTTAGGGCCTGTCTTTGGCCTGACGGGTTTTGAATTGCTACAAGAATACTCAGTTCATATCAGTTTAGTACTGACTATATTTGTGATTAGCACTATTGGTCTTTACAAACTGAATATGCACTTAGGCAAACCACACCGTTTTTATCGTGGTTTTAATAACTTAAGATTATCACCCGTTAGTCGAGAAATTGCAGGTGTGTCTATGTTTTACACTGGGCTACTGGGTTATGCTTTTTTTGCCTTGTTTGATAATGCTTTTATGAACTTTTTTGCTGAAATATTTGCTTATTTAGCAGTGCTTAGTGGGCCTATAGGTTTATTCTTTATGTATAAGCTCTACCGAATTCCAGCACGTCCATTTTGGGATCATTGGCAAACGGGCACAGCCTTTTTAGGATCAATGCTTAGCTATGGTGCTTTAATTATTGCCACTGTTAGTATTATCGCCTTACCCTTATCAGCATTAACAGAACTGATCCCGACTCTAGCGATGATCATTACTGCTGGCTTATTAATTGAAGGTATTGGTCATTATGCCCATGCTAAAGATATGCTAGTTATCCAAAATGAAGGAGCCGCTTCTCATTATCGTCAAACTACTCAATATGGTAAATCTTATCAATTACGTAATGCTTTATTAGCATTCAGTTTAATTGCAGCTGGCACGATTGTATTCACTGGAATATCAGGCATATTGGGTATAGTTTCAGCAACTGTATTAGCTATCACCATGCTTGTAGCGGCTGCTTTTGGTCGCTCATTATTCTTCGTATTGGTTATTCCTACAACTATGCCTGGTGCATTTTTCTGGAAAAATGATGGTTTTGTTGAACATGCCCGTGAAACTGGTTTGGCAGATGCGCCACAACATGGCGTAGTTTATGAAAGACATCATGCTTTTAAAGTAGATGAATTAATTGAGACAATTAAAGAAAACTCACTTAGCGATATGCTTGAGCATGTTAAGTGGATTTTTGGTAAAAAATAGTTAGTTTTTATGGGTAAGGAGAGGGACTGAAATTTCTACGGCATCTTCATTGACGGTATCAGCTAAAAAACGTACTTATTCAGTCAGTGTGGCAGAAAATACTAAACTCTGGCACTGGCTTGGCAGGCGGTCAATAATTTTTCGATATCGTAGATAAACCTCATATTGAGCATTTTACCGGCTTTATCCACCAACTTATAGACACATGCATCTTGTGTCTATAAGCTTAAAATTAGTAGCTTGACTCCTTCCTCACCTCTTCCAGTTTTAAAGGCTTAAATCTATTCAGCATTGCCTCATCTTATACCGTAAAATACTTTTTTTACTCTAACTAAGTAACCACTCAACGATTGGAAGCCTGTTGACATGATACGTCTATCTAACATTAAACTCCCACTAGACCACGATGAAGATGCGCTGGTTAATATTATTTTATCGACACTGGAAATCACTGCAGATCAATTACTTAGCTTTAACATGTTTCGTCGTGGTTATGATGCCAGAAAGAAAAGCAATATATTCCTTATCTATACACTGGATGTAGAAACAGCTATCAACCCGCAATTGCTTGAAAAATTTGCTGACAATCAACTCATAAAAGCCACACCTGATTTAAATTATCACTTTGTCGCGCAAGCAGCCGATGATTTAACTGAGCGCCCTGTGATTATTGGATTTGGTCCATGCGGCCTGTTAGCCGGTTTATTGTTAGCTCAAATGGGCTATAAACCCATCATTCTTGAACGCGGTAAAGAAGTACGCGAACGCACCAAAGATACCTTTGGTTTTTGGCGTAAAAAAATATTAAATACAGAATCTAATGTTCAGTTTGGTGAAGGGGGAGCAGGCACATTTTCTGACGGAAAACTGTCTACTCAGGTAAAAGATCCTAAGCAATACAGCCGTAAAGTACTGACTGAATTTGTTGCCGCAGGTGCGCCAGAAGAAATCATGTATGTCAGTAAACCTCATATAGGCACCTTTAGATTAGTCTCTATGGTCGAAAAAATGCGGGCAGAAATCATTGCACTCGGTGGTGAGATAAGATTTAGTACAAAGGTTGATGATCTCGATATAGAAGATGGCCAAATCACAAGTATCACCTTGGCTGGCGGTGAAAAAATCGAATCCCAACATGTGGTTCTGGCTGTGGGTCATAGTGCCAGAGACACCTTTCAAATGCTCTATGACAAAAATGTCTACATAGAAGCAAAACCCTTTTCTATTGGTTTTCGTATAGAACACGAACAATCGATGATTGATCAGGCTCGCTTTGGTGATAATGCAGGTAATGAAATTTTAGGTGCCGCTGATTATAAACTGGTACACCATTGTAAAAATGGCCGCTCAGTTTATAGTTTTTGCATGTGCCCAGGCGGCACAGTCGTCGCGGCCAGCTCTGAAGATCAGTGCGTGGTCACTAATGGTATGAGTCAATACTCACGCAACGAGCGCAACGCCAATAGTGCCGTTGTCGTCGGCATTGATCCTTCTGATTACCCAGGAAACCCATTAGCAGGTATTGACTTGCAACGACAGCTTGAGAAAAAAGCGTATGCAATGGGCGGGAATAATTATGATGCGCCCGCTCAAAAAGTGGGTGATTTCCTCAAAGGCAAAAGTTCTGAAAAATTAGGCAGTGTTGAGCCATCATTTAAACCGGGCATTAAATTAACCGATCTGAGTGATGCATTACCTGATTTCTGTATCACTGCTCTACGTGAAGCCATTCCTGCATTTAATCGAAAGATCAAAGGGTTTGCACTGGATGATGCTTTATTAACAGGAGTAGAAACCAGAACATCTTCCCCCATCAGCATCAAACGCGGTAATGATTTTCAAAGCATCAATACCAAAGGTTTATACCCTGGTGGCGAAGGTGCAGGATATGCCGGCGGCATTATGTCAGCAGCAATCGATGGCATTAAAATCGCCGAAGCTATCGCTTTAAGTATGAATACTAAAAAAGTATAGGGTAACTTACTTAGGAGCGAGGGTTTTATTAAATCAGCACTCCTTAATAGCCATTCCACCACCTATCAGAAGAACAGAAATGAGAAAAATTATAATCATTTATTCAACTACGGATGGTCACACTAAAGAAATCTGCTCATACTTGCTCAATATAATTGAAAAATCTAATAATCAAGTAACGCTAATTTCTATAGAGAATGCGGAGAAAATAGATCTAACTATCTTTGATAAAATCGTTATTGGGGCTAGTATTCGTTATGGCAAACATAGCCCTAAAGTCTATGAGTTTATAAATAACAATTTACAAATTTTAGACAATAAATCAAATGCATTTTTCTCTGTTAATGTCGTTGCTCGTAAACCTGAAAAAAACCAAGCTGATACTAACCCCTATCTAAAAAAGTTCTTATTGCAAATACCATGGAAACCAAAACAGCTAGCTGTATTTGCAGGTAAAATTGATTATCAAAAATACAATATTTTTGATCGTTACATGATTAGAATGATTATGTGGGTAACTAAAGGACCAACCCACCCTGAAACTAATATTGATTTTACAGACTGGGAGCAGGTTAAGAAATTTGGTCAGCTTATTTGTGAAATGTGACGGGTATACAGCAGTACTATATTGGTACACCTTTGTTAGCTAAGTCATCAGCTTTTTCGTTGCCGATATCGCCTGAGTGACCTTTTACCCAAACCCACTTTATTTTATGTTTGGCAATTGCAGTATCTAATCTACGCCATAAATCTTCATTTTTAACGGGTTTTTTAGCTGCTGTTTTCCAGCCTCTTTTTTTCCAGTTTTCCATCCAGTCTGTGATGCCTTGTAAGACATATTTAGAATCAGTGTGTAAAGCAACATCGCAAGCATGCGTTAAGGTTTCTAAAGCCATAATAGCTGCCATCAATTCCATTCTATTATTAGTGGTTTCCTTCTCTCCGCCACAAAGCTCTTTTTTATGGGCTTTATATTGAAAATAAACTCCCCAGCCACCTGGGCCAGGGTTTCCTTTACAGGCTCCATCTGTATAGATGATGACTTGCTCAGTCATGTTTTTTTGTCCTATGTGTTGTAGATTCTAAACCCGATGAGGCTGTCACTAATCGGGATGGTGTTGCTTTTACTGGAGTTAAGGGAATTAAGGTATAACGCCTTTTAACTGCTCTTACTGCATAAGCCATGGAAAAGCAGGTTCGCTTTCCTAATTTAAACTTTTCAGGCGTAGAAAGAATAGAGTCTAAAGTAAATTCAGAGGTGGTTTTAATTTCAAAATTGAGCAGTTTTAACCAGTCAGCCACTCGGGTTCGCTTAATAAAATGACCTTGCCATGTCTTGGACATTTTTTTATTCCACAAAAACTGTAGTCGAACCCAAACATTTATTGGATTAAAGTTAATGATAATAACTTCACCTTCAGGCTTTAATACACGCTCAATTTCCCTCATGGTTTGAAATCTATGTTCATCAAACTCTAAAAGATGGGGTAAAAGCACTAAATCAACAGTTTCACTTTGAATAGGCAATAAATAAGATTTCCCACGTATCTTAGTGGCCTGTGAGTATCCCTCAGCATTTACATCAAGAATACTGAATTTTTGATAAAGAGAACAATCAATAAAACTACTTTCCCAAGACAAGGCACCTATTTGTAAAATGGTTTGTTTACAACCTACTGTAATAGATCGCTTTAGATATTTTTCCTCCAAAGTTTGTAACATCTTACCTTGAGGGGTTTCATAAAAGGAAAACAAAAACTTTCTTTTCATACTTCAAACTAGAAATAAATACATTTTAATATATAATCAAATGTTTAGATCAATTTAGTGAGATTCATCTTTACATGTCTGCATTTAATTCTATCAGCTCAAGCAAATATTTACTGTATTTGATTATACTCATTACTTCTGGCTGTGCAGAAAAAGCAAGCACCCATGCTTTTATAAAAGAACCTCATCCTTCAATTATTGAATATACCAAAATAACTGAAGATACAAGTTCCTTACAAACCAGTTCCTCTACTGAAAAAACAAAACCTATTTCATTTGCTCATGCCACTGTATGGGATCGTTTATTTTCACTTTACGCCTTACCTGAAGTTGAAAATAAAAAAATTGAACATGAAATACAAAGATATTTAAAACACCCTGAATATATAACAAAAATTCAACGTAGAGCAGAACCTTATTTATACTTTATTCTTGAGCAAATCGAATCAAAACAAATTCCTGGTGAATTAGCTTTATTACCTATTGTTGAAAGTGCATTTAAACCCCATGCATTATCAAAAAGCAAAGCTTCTGGGCTATGGCAATTTATGCCAGCTACGGGGCGTTTTTTCGGGCTAAAACAGAACTGGTGGTATGACGGTCGAAAAGATATATATACTTCAACACAAGCAGCAACAACATACTTAAAACAACTAAGTAAAACATTTGATGATGACTGGTTTTTAGCCCTTGCTGCTTATAATGCTGGAAAAGGTAATATTAGAAAGGCTATAAGAAAAAATAAAAATAATGATTTACCTACTGATTATTGGTCACTACCCTTACGCCAAGAAACAGAAAACTATGTTCCAAGGTTATTAGCTATTGCAAAAATACTTGCCAATTCTGAGGCATATAATATTTCTTTATTAGAAATACCCAATACCCCTCATTTTTCGGTAGTGGACATTAACTCTCAAATAGATTTAAGCATTGCAGCCGAAATGGCAAATGTTTCACTTGATGAATTTTTTATTCTAAACCCAGCATTTAAAAGAAGCAGTACCGACCCTGATGGCCCTTTTCACTTATTAATACATACAGAAAAGTCAGAAGAGTTTAAAGCAAAACTTGCTCAGACACTTAAAAAAGATCGGATGAAATGGGTACGTCATCAAATAAAAGCAGGGGAAAACTTAGGGATAATTGCTAAAAAATATAATACATCTGTTAATGCTTTACTTAAAGGTAACCATTTAGTAAATAGTAATATTAGAGCAGGTAAATACCTACTTATTCCATCTTCCTTAAGAAAAACTGATAAGCATAACAAACATATTTATACCGTAAAAAAAGGAGATACTTTTTGGGATATAGCACGACAATTTGATGTCCACAGTAAAGATATTGCAAGTTGGAATAATATTTCACTTAATAAAATATTAAAACCTGGACAGAAATTAATTATTAGAAAAAGTTAACAATCTGCTCAGTAGAGCGGACTTCAGTCCGCCCTACAATAGCTAAACTATAGCTGGTTTAGTCCTTTATACTTACAAACCACCCAGCGCAGTACTTAATAAATTAGCAGCTACCTCACCACCATTAGTTTTCACATAATCAACCACAACCGGAGTAAATTGGCTTAGCATGTCTTTGGACATTCCCAGCTCTTCAAATGTATTTACTAAAGATGCTGCACTAATTAAAGTATCATTTCCTGTTGCACTCGCTAATGTACCCAATAAACTTTCTTTTGCTGCTGGCTTAGCTTCTGGTACCGCTCCTAATAAACCTGACATTCCTGGAACAGACTCACTAACTTTACCAAAATCTGACTCACTCATACCAGACTTAGCCATTTGAAATAAAGCCCCAGAACCACCTTCTGCTTGTGTCTTTGAAACGCCCAATTGCTTAACTAAAGTATCAGCTAAACCAAGTTTTTGCACATCTGATGCTACTTTCGCAGTTTTAACCGCACTGTTAATTTGATTGATTGAATCAGCCGTTGTACTTTGTGTTTTTTCTGCTGCTTTTTCAACTTTAGCTGTTTCTTCTGTAGGTTTGTTTAAAAAATCCAACCACCCAGCTGAAGCTGTTCCAGAAAGTACAAGAGAAGAGCATAATAAAGTTATTTTGATATTTTTCATATTTATCCTTGTTTGATTTAAAAAAATTTCTAGGAAAGAAATAGACTATCGATTAACTAGACTATGTCACCGTTAAGTGTGAGTTCTGTTAACTCTTAAGCCCTATCCTGCTGGAGAGAGCTTAAGAGCGACTTCAATTTTTCAACACTTAACAATGACATAGCCATTAACTAACAGTACCTTATTTACAAACCTTTATTCAATCGATTCTTGGTACAGCATCTAAAAGTTGCTGCGTATAAGCGTGCTGGGGTGAAGTTAAAACTTGCTCTACCTCACCTTGCTCTATAATTTTACCTTGATACATAACAGCCACTTCGTCTGCAATTTCTGCAACTACAGCCAAATCATGAGTTATAAACAGGTAACTAATATCTTTAGTTTTCTGTAAATTTTTAAGTAGCTCAATAATCTGAGCCTGTACAGATACATCTAAAGCACTGGTTGGCTCATCACAAATAATAAGCTTAGGCTCAACAGCTAAAGCCCTAGCGATACATATCCGCTGCCTTTGTCCACCAGAAAACTCATGTGGGTAGCGCATTGCTGATGACAGAGGTAATTCAACTTGTTCGAGTAATTTAGCAACTCTTAGCTGTCTATCAGCTGAACCGATCTCTGGATATAATGCTTTAATCCCTTCTGCAATAATATCCCCTACCAACATTCTTGGGTTCATTGATGAAAAAGGATCTTGAAATACAATTTGAATATCTGATCTATTACGTCGTTGAGCATCAGTCGTTAACTCACTTAAATCAATACCATTAAAAAAAACAGTCCCCGAGGTATTAGGAATTAAATTAATCAAGCCTTTACCTAAAGTAGTTTTTCCACACCCAGACTCCCCAACAAGCGCCAAAGTTTTACCTTGTTGTAATTGAAAACTAACACCATCAACGGCACGAACATGATCAACAATACGTTTAAAAAAACCTTTGCGAATAGGGTAATAAACTTTAAAATCAGTTACTTTTAATAGGTTTGAGTTTGTATCAATGGGCTTATTGATACAACTATCCATAGAAGGTAATGCCGCTAATAATTTTAAACTATAAGGGTGTTCAGCTTTTTTAAAGAAATGAGCTGTATCATCAGTTTCAACAATTTTACCTTTTTGCATAACAGCAATACGATCTGCCATATTAGAAACCAAGGCAAGGTCATGACTAATCAGCCAAAGAGCCATCCCCGTTTTTTTCTGAATAGTCTTAAGTAATTGTAAAATTTGAGCCTGAATAGTTACATCTAAAGCGGTAGTAGGCTCATCAGCAATTAACAAATCAGGTTTCCCTGCCAAAGCAATAGCAATCATTACTCTTTGTCTTTGTCCGCCTGATAATTGGTGAGGGTACTCATTAATTCTTCTTTCTGGCTCTGGTATTTCGACTTGCTCTAATAATTTAAAAACAGCAGAAGAAATTTCAGCTTTAGAATAGTTAAAATGAATCTGCATGACCTCGGCAATTTGCTCACCTATAGTCATCACAGGATTTAACGAAGACATCGGATCTTGAAAAATCAGACCAATACGTTTACCTCGAATTTTACAGAAACCCTGCTCTGTAATGCTTAATAAGTTTTCACCATCAAGTAACATCTGATTAACTGATATTTTGGCATTTCCTGGCAATAATCGTAGTACAGAAAGCGCACTAATTGATTTACCCGAACCAGACTCACCCACTAATGCAAAGGTCTCACCTTTATAAACATCAAAACTAATATCATTAACAACTGTTTCATCTTTAAAGGCAACGGTTAAACCTCTTACTTGTAGTAATACTTGTTCCATTTACTCGCCCTGCTCTGCTCGTCTAGGATCAAAAGCATTTCTTACTGTATCGGCAAACAAATTAGCCGCTAGTACCAAGCTAAACATAAATACAAAAGAAGCCAATAAAGACCACCAAACCACTGGCTCACGTGCCATTTCTAAACGAGCACCATTAATCATATTCCCCCAACTATAAGTAGTTGGATCTACCCCAATATTAATATAAGACAACACCGCTTCAGCCAAGACTAATGAACTAAAGTCCAATACTACGGAGATTAAAACGATATGCATTACATTGGGTAAAATATGCCTAATCAATATTGTGCTTTGTTTAACACCTAAAGCTTGAGCTGCTTGTACATATTCCATTTCTCTTAATTTAAGCGTTTCTGCTCGCAACATTCGACATAAGCCTGTCCAACTGGTCACTCCTAAAATCAAACATAAAAACAACAAACGCATATCTGATCGTAAAATCAAACTATTAAACTCTTCTGCATGATTAGACATATAAACTTGTACCATCAGAATAGAAGCTGCTATTAACAATACACTGGGAATAGAATTAAGCGTGGTATAGATATATTGAATAACATCATCAACCCAGCCTCTAAAAAAACCCGCCATAATGCCAAAAACAATAGCGAGCGGCAACATGATCATAGTGGTTAATGAGCCAATCACTAATCCAGTACGAATACTTTTAATTGCCTGATAAAAAACATCTTCACCTACTTTATCGGTACCTAGCACATGATAATAGCCCGACAAATAAATTAACATATAAGATATGGATACTAATAAAAAGACCACTATCCATATTGCTTTAGCTGTAGAGCTATTTAGCAAATGTTTATGTCTGTCATGTAAATAACTCCACAGCAAAACAATAAATAGAATAAAAATACTAGCGCCTTTAGCAAAGCCTATTGCAGCCTTTGTTAGCACATCATGTAATTTTTCTTTATCTGGGTTTTGAAGATGAGAGCCTCCAAACTTTAAACGTGGATAGCCCCAGCTATGGCTTCCATCAGCCAAAGCAATCATTTCTTTACTGTATAAATGAGCAGAAAAAGGGGCAGAATAAGTTTTTTCAGTCTGGGTACGTAAAGGTTTAGCCCAAAAATCTAAAGCACTTATGATTTCAGTTGAATGGCCTTCTGACTGTTTAAAGTGAATCGAATCCAATAAGCCAATAAAAATAAAAAAAACTAAAAGCAGTAAGGAAACCATACCAGTTTTACTAGCCGATATTTTCTTTAAAGGACGTTGAAAATGGGGCTTTCGAAAGATAAAAAAACCTGCAAACAAACTAGCAAGCACCAACATATAAATCAGTGCATCTGTCCATAGAATAATCATAAATTTAAAATATTTAAGAAAAAAAGTATTTGCTCACCAATATAGCATTATCAGCGGGATAAGAGAGGGATTATACAACAAGCCTTCTCCAATACAGAATGAGGCTAAGCTGACAAAACCAACAAACCTGCTCATGATGAAGGAATAAAAGCCATTATGAATTTTAAATATTTAAAAATCACCCAAGAACTACAAACTTTTTTAGACGGCTCGCAAGCTATTGCATTAAGTCTGCCAGGCAATAATAAAGACCATTACAACCTACCATCATCTATCATATCTGTTGTATACCTATAAACTTTAATCTGATCAGACCAAAAATTTTTAGCTAAGCCAGCCTTTTGTTTTAAATGCTGTAAAAA
>ENA-OSET01003891-OSET01003891.1-sediment-metagenome-genome-assembly--contig:-NODE-3891-length-13448-cov-22.732780_pt1 | contig 13448 bp, 14 predicted proteins | sample MGYA00237882_ERZ534229 | MGnify/ENA primary metagenome ERZ534229 (study PRJEB26408, sample SAMN06266212) | sediment metagenome | isolation source: Hudson Canyon methane seep mesocosm | place...
TTCGCGCGGTCACGGATGCGGAATTTATAAGCTGCTGATTTTTGTCGATAGCAAGGCGCTGAAACAGGCGCATAGCAAGCTACGCAACCGTTTCAGCAACGCAGCTATTGGCAAAAGCTCAGCGGTTAGAAATCTGCAGTCGTGACCGTGCGAAGCATATATCATCTACTGACTAATCTTCTTTTTTAAACTCACCTTCAATCACATTTTCAGTTTTACTTGCTGGCTTCTGAAAAGGCGACCCTTCCTGCATATTCACCAAATAGTTTTCAATCACATGTTTAGCAAATTTCTTACGCACACCAGGAATTAAACAGGCGAACCCTAGGGCATCGGTAAAAAACCCGGGGGTTAATAGCAATGCCCCGCCAACCAATAAGATTGGCCCTTCAACCATTTCATAAGCAGGAATAGTTCCTTGAGCCAAACTCGTTTGAAACCTTTGCCACGTTGCAAAACCTTGCTGCCTCAATAACCACGCACCTAACACTGCGGTAAACACAACCAATAATACGGTTGGCAAAACACCCACAATGCCACCTATCTGTAATAACAAATAGATTTCAACAAAAGGAACTGTTAAAAAAAACAGAAAAATTATTTGTACCATTTTCATTATCCTAAAACCTCATACATTACAAGCCTTCCCAAGGCTCAAATAAACCCGTCACATCCACACCAAACATATCTAAAACTCGCCCAACACCCTCATCTACCATCGCAGTAATTGAGTTGGACTTACTATAAAAAGCCGGCATAGGAGGAAAAATTATTCCACCCATTTCAGTCACACTCGCCATATTACGAATATGCGCCAAATTTAAAGGTGTTTCACGGGGCATAATAACCAATCGTCTACGCTCCTTTAAAGCCACATCAGCAGAACGCGTAATCAAATTATCGCCAAAACCATGCGCAATGGCCGATAAGGTTTTCATAGAACACGGAGCAACAATAACACCTTCTGTTTTAAAGGAACCACTGGCAATACTGGCAGCAATATCATTCACCCCGTGAACCACATCAGCTAATTCATATAAAACCGCTCGCTCCATCTCCATTTCATACTTTAAATTAACCAATCCCGAAGAGGATATCACTAAATGAGACTCCCACTCATCCTGTTGTTGCAAAACCTGCAACATTCTGACGCCATAAATAGCACCTGTTGCCCCCGTCATAGCGATTACTAAGCGTTTTTTCTGATTCATTAATATCCTGAAACTTTAATTAAGCTTCTATTCTAGCATTTCCACCAATCTATCAGTCGCATCAACTAAAGCATCGATCATTTCGTCACCACTGGCAATATGCCCTGCATTCGGTAAAACAATAAACTCCGCATTAGGCATTACTTTAGACAAACTCAGTGCTGCTTCTATAGGACAAACCAGATCCTTACGTCCATGTACGATAACCGTTGGTATATTTTGTAAGTCATCACAATTATTCAACACCTGATTCTCATCAATAAAATATTTATTTTTCGCGTAATGCATTTCCATTTGCACCTGTTGAACCATCTTTTTAGAAATAGGCGCTGGCTTTTCATCCTCTTGATAATCTTGTAACAAGGCCACTTGACCTCCCCACTCCATCCAGGCTTTTGTCGCTCTCCTCTGATTTAACTGATTATCACCAAAAACCGCACTATATAATCCATTAACTAACGGCCCTTGCTTTTGCTCAGGAATGCTATTGACTAACTGCTGCCACTTTTCCGGATAAATACGCCCTACGCCATCATCAATAAACCAATCCATATCCTTTTGTCTGGCTAAAAATACACCTCGAATCACCATAGCCGATACATGGTTCGCATGCTGTTGCGCATATAGCAATGCCAACGTACTACCCCAGGAACCACTAAACAATAGCCATTGCGTAATATTCAATTGCTGGCGGATACTCTCCATATCATCAATCAACTCCTGCGTGGTATTGTTGGCCACTTCCCCAAACGGTAAGGACTGCCCACATCCTCTCTGATCTATCAGAATAATATGATATTTCTTCGGATTAAAAAAACACCGGTGACCGGGCTTAGTTCCCGAGCAAGGTCCTCCGTGCAAAAAAATAACAGGTACACCCTCAGGGTTGCCTGATTGCTCTACATAGATGGAATGCTGACTGCTGGTTTCAAGAAAAAAACAGTGAAAAGGTTCGATGAGGGGGTAAAGCACTTTCATTGATGAATTCCATATTTGTCAACCCAACAGAGGAACTCAAAACAGAGGCTGACTTAATTTAAAATAAAACCACAAAATCATACACCATTTAAAATGGCTTTTTTTATGAGGCTATTGCTAACTTCTCTACCTCATCTAAATTCAGATGTTGCTTAGCCTGCCAAAGGTCATAATTACTTTGCATAGCCAACCAGCTTTCAGGACTACGCCCTAGTGTTTTTGAAAGCCTTAATGCCATTTCAGAGCTAATATTACTCTTCCCTTGAACTAATCGATTAAATGTTGAAGGTGCAACATGCAATTTTAAAGCAACAGATCTATAGCTGACGCCCAAAGGCTCAAGATAAATATCTCGAATAAATTCACCTGGGTGTGGTGGGTTATGCATACTCATTAATGATAATCCTCATAATCTAAAACATACGCATCACCATCTCTAAATTCAAAAGTAATACGCCAATTTTTATTCACATCAATAGCCCAAAGCCCTTCCTTATTTCCCTTTAACGAATGTAAGCGAAAACCCGGTAAATTAATATCCTCAATGAAGGAAGCTGTATCTAATGCAACCAATCTCATTTTTAATTTTGACTTATGAGCAACATTAATTCCTGCTGTACTTTCTTTATCAAAGAATAACTGAAGTCCTTTATGCTTAAATGATTTAATCATCAACCAATAATAACGCATTTTGCATACTGCGCAACACCTTTAATTCCATCTCCCTTAAGTTTCGAATCAGTACAACTCAAGCTTATTACTAATATTTCGCACCATTCCCTCATCCTTAAGATATTTAAAAACAGCAATAGACCTATTGAAAAAATCTAAAGCCTCATCCCTATCATTTAGCATTTCAGAAAGTGCTCCCAACTCAAACAAAGTCATTGCAATCCCCTGGCGTACTTGATGTTTTTTATAAATCAAAAGCGCTTGCTGAAATTTATTAGCTGCTGGCACATATTCTCCCTGACTTACTAATAGCCTGGCTTGAAATCGATATAAAAGTGCTCTACGCACTTCATCTTTATTGTTTACTTTCTGTAGCGCATGGCCGTATCGAGAAACCCAGAGTGCTTCATTCTGTTTTTGAGCAAAGGCCAACTTTGTTTGAGTCGCCACAGCTGTCAACTGAATTCCATCAAGAGAAACCAGCGCATTACCCCCATCAAATTTCGGCAACAGCTGTTGTAAAAAAACAGCGGCTTCAGTCATTTGTTTTTGTTGTAAAGCAAATAAAGCGTTTAATAACAAAACCCGTTGCCGCTGATCTTTTCCATTACTCTCTAACCAGTTTAAATGATCCTTAGCTTCCTGATAATCATGCGCCGATAACGCCACCTCAACCAAATTAATATGCGTTGCTAACACTCCCGCTTGATCATCAACGCCTTGATAAAGGTTCAACGCCCGATTAAATAAGTGCTTCGCTACTTTCCACTGCTCATCACCATAAGCGTGTATTGCATCTTGACTATACCTGTCTGCATCCTCTATTACTGAAGGCTTTCTGACAGGGTTTCCTTCACACCCTACCAAAAGAACTAAAACCAAGATCAAAAACAATCTATTCATAATACGCATGTGGTTCTATTAAATGCTTAACACCCTGCTTAGGCTCTTCTTTAGATAAAGGCCATATTGATTGGATTCCCTCTAATAATTGATCAGTCTTTGATAATGTTCGCCTCACATCAACCGCTACACCGGGTATGTTTTCTAATTCACCATTAACCAAAGCTAATGCGGTTTTGATCTGTTTAATAATGCCATTAAGCTCCACCACCATTTCAGGAATATTTTGAGCCGTGCCACGTAATTCACTAGAAATAGATTGAGCATCACTTAATACCGGCTCAAGTTGAAGCAGTCTTTTTTTCGCGATACTAATAATCCCTTCAGCTTCAGATAATATATCAGCTCCTGATTTCACGACTACCTTTAAGTCACTTTCAACCTGCTGATCAAAAACGGCAGCACCCAAAGTTCCATGACCACTTGCAATTTGCGCAATAATTTCATGAACATTTCCCAGGGTTTGCTCCACCTTTGGCAGAATACTTTCAAATTTAGCGAATAAATTTTTATTATTTGCGGACTGAATAAGACTGGCTATATCCAGTAGTAAATCATTTAGTGATGGCGTTTCTTCAACAGGAATAATAGAACCCGGTTTTAACATAGTCGCCTGCATTGAATCAGACTCAATTTCAATCAATGCACTACCTATATTAGTTAAGCGATTCACTAATGCGGTTGCCCCCTTTCTAATAAATTTCCGCTGTTGCTCATAAACTTCAATAGTGACTCTCACTTTATGCGCTTCAATCAAGTTCAGTGCAGAAACACTACCCACTTCCACGCCGAGCGCTTGAACCACACTACCCTCAGTAATTCCTTCACTACTATTAACATCAATATAAAACTCCACCCGCTTTTCGAACAGATGCTGGTTTTTTACACTAATGAGGATAAATAATAAAAACAATACAAAACCAGAAAACACAAAAAAACCCACCATTCTTTCACGATGATTATAGGTAATCTGCTGTTGATGATAGCCGGAATTATTCTCAGAATTTATAGCCATAAAAACTCTCTAAAAAGTATTCAACAGAGCCTGAACTTCTTTATCTTCGCTTTGCGAAAAAGATGCCCAACCATTGAAATGTATTATTTGATATTCTGAAATAAAAATGACCTGGCTAGCATGTTGCTCCAAAAAACGCGGGTATTGCAACCCCCCTATCATGCATACTGCCCGATTCAATTTATGCTTCCCTAATAGCTCAGCCATTTTCTGCCGATCCTTTGCACCTAAATCATTAAATGGCACATCCATAATTAATAACGAAGGATCAAGAATCAAAGCTCTCGCCAAGGCAAGTTGCCCGCGCTGAAACCCATCTAACTTGGCTGGGTACATTGTTGGTTCAAAATCACATTCCAAGTTAGTTAATAATGCTCTTGCTTTATCTGCTGCATCTCGAAAAGGCAAGTTTAAATGATACAGTAAAGGCAACATAACATTCATCAATGCATGTTGTGATGAAAGTGAAGGAGCGATACCTGAAATATACCCTATCTGAGAACGAAAACTTTGCCATGCTAGCGGATCAAGCTCACAAACCTTTTGTCCTAAAACACACACTTCCCCCTGTTTTGACTTTAAAAGCCCTGCCAACATCAATAGATAAACCCTTAATTGTGCCCGATGAGGCCCCACCAAGCATGTGAGTTCAGACAGTTTTAAATCACATGACAATGAAGGGAAGCTAAATTTACTTTCTGTTGAGCAGGGAACAGCATTATTTGCTGTGACCAGTCTTGAAGCCAGGCTATTTTTCATAAAGTAAAGACTATAAAATAGCTATCGACTAAAAATAAAAACACGATACACCTTACCACTGCCTTCTGCATCTGTTCAGATACGTGAATTGATGCATTGTTGACTAAAAGCCCGTGAAAGCAGGCAACCGTTCCTATAATTAAGCCAAAGCATACATTTTTCAGCATAAAGCCAAAAAGGCTATCAGTTGTCACTAAGTTCAGCAGTTCAGTGAGTGATTCCTGAGCAGATATTTCATAAATCAACAGACTAAAAATCACCCCAAACATCAGCATAATTGCCGAGAAATATAATGCGAGTATAACCTGACTTATCACCATACAGACTATTCTTGGCAGCACAACATAGTCATCTATATTAATACCCGAATAGTGTAATGGCTCAAGTTCTCCCGCAACTTTTGTATTACCCAAGTCTACAACAATACCAGTGCATGACCTCCCTACCAGAACAACACTGGTAATCAACGGCCCTATCTCGCTAAGTATCAATCTGGAAAGGATTTCAACAAAATCTTTTGCCCCGGTTACAGATACAATGATAAAAACCAATTGCGAGGCTATACTAATACCAACAACTACAGCTAAAAATGAAATAATTGCAATAGCATTAATGCCATTCAGAATCAGCTGGTCTAAAAAAACAGAATACACGGCTCGATTAATAATCTTACGATGAGGCTGCCATACAGACAAAGCTCGCAATAGAAAACATGTTAAATCAATAACATAAAAAAATGCCTCACTGCACTGGTAACCAATCCAACCGAAAAATTTCATTATCTAACTTATTAAAATCCCCACAACGCCCTCTATATTAACAAATACTAATTCACTAGTGAGAAAAAATATCCAGCCTTACTAGTTTTGTATTGAACTATAACCCCTGTAACACTCCACCTTAATTGGAGGATGAGGTTTATGTAAAAAAAACAGGAACAACCGTAACCAGTAATAAAGTTGTCGCCATCGTGACTAAGGGCAACAAAATTTTTTCATGCCGATACCAAAATACGCCTTCTTCCAATGCCGCTTTTGCCGTTTCCTCATGCCCCACCATCTGACGAGTAAGCAAATGATTAAGTGCTACAGGAGGAGTAAGATAGCCTAACTCAAAAGAAACCAGAGTAATCATCCAGAAGTGTACGGGATTTATACCATTGCTATAGGCTATTTGCGCAATAGTCCCAGACACCAAAACCACAGCCCCAAAAGGATCCATAATCATACCTATCCCCACCAACACAATAACCAGAAAACTTAATGTTATCCAGGTTGAAGAAAACGTCTCAGGTATTCCACTTAATAACCCAGACCGTTCAATCACTCCGCCTAAGACAAAAGAAAGCCCCATCAATAATAACAACGCACCAATATGTATACTAGATTCTGAAGAGGCCATTCTCATGGTATATTCAAATTTATGCGCATCCTTTTCTGGAGAAGCCACCTGCACCATACGGACAAATAGTTTTTCGTAAACAATGATCCAGAAAATAATAACGGGCAATATAATGGGAGCAGAAAATTCATCCATCGTCACATCCAATACAAAGAAGTAACTTAAAGTGACCAGCATCACAATGCCAACATACGGCAACAAAGGAAGCAATGCTCGCATACATGGTTTAAAGGCTTCATGCACTGGCGCCATATGCATTTTTTCTCGCTTACTGATCCATGCAAAAACAAAAAACACCAGCGATGTGGTCATGAAAGTCTTTAACCCCCAACTAAAAAGCTGATCCGTCACCACCTCTTTGTTTAAAGCCGCAATTAAAACCACTAATAAACAGGGTCGAAGTACAACACCAGCACTGCCTGTCATTGCAGTCGCCGCCAAAGCCAATTGTCTTCGTGCACCTGCCCGGCGCAGTTCTTCATAAACAATCGCACCCATCGCTATAATAATAATACCTGATGCACCGGTATAAGCTGTCGGCACAGCCATTACAAGAATGGCAACAAAAGCCAACAACTCTGGGGATAAGCGCCAAGGTATAAACACCTTAAAGACCAGATCGCCTAGCTGAGTACGCTTCAACAACATACCCACCCAAATATATAGGCCTATATTTAGAAACAAGCCAGCTTGATCAAATAATAAACTAAAAAAAATAGCAGGCCCGGCCCAATGTTCCTCAATCAAGAAAAAATAAAACCCTACAAAATAGCTCATCAAAATATACAAGGGAATAGTTAATAATGCCTGACCATAACTATGATTTTTATGATGAGAAGTATCACTACCTGACGGGTTTAAACACTGAAAAATATTTGTCACAACTAAGACAGAAAAACCAACCGCTAATAATAAATAAATTTCAGGGTGATCAACTGTGGTTGCTGATTGGTAAATATCATCTCGATAAACCCAGGCGGAAAACATCATAATCGAATTACCCAGCAACTGAGCCAGAGTGGAAATATAAAATTCCTTTCGAGTGATAATGGGTCTAAAAGCGATATGATGTTGCTTTAGAGTACTGGTCACTGCACAAATAAAAAGTGTCAGTATCAGAATCATTCGCTGTTTCTCAGAAGCAAACAAACTGATTTGTGCAACACCCGTTTCCAAAGTACGAAAAATGACCACTGGCGTGGTGACCCTCGCTTGATTTTGTTTGGCTAAATGGTGTTTTTTAATACAGAGTTGACGGGCATTTTTTAATGATATTAATGCGGCTTCTCGATCAAACGGATTGTCATCAAATAAGGCTTCTATCTCGCCAAGACTCGAAGACTCAGCTTCAAGCGTTTGCAACTGACTGTTTATGTCACCATCAGGATTGCACTTTGGGATTGCAATATCAGCTCTAAGCGTAAAATAATCAGGCCATATCAACTCACCTACATTCAATAAGCGAGCATGAACCAGCTCTCCACTACCCGCAATAATAACGGATAACAACAGCAATAGAACAGGCAAAGATGAAGACCACTCCTGACAACTTCGAAACTGAATAATTTGTTTTAAGCTCACTTAACAACCCATACTCTTAAGAGAAGGCTTACTCCTTATCTGTAGAAGTACATTCAGCTTGCTGGGGATCTTTTTTACAACGCAGCATTCGCATTAACTTCAACATCTTGGCGTTATAAATACCTTTATCCCTCAGTCTAATCCTTGACTGTCTGAATACTTCAAGATAGCCCGTTTTTTCTACCTCAGGAATAGCAATCCATAGTTTTTGAGGAATCTTTTTTTCATAACGTTTAATTAAATCAACACCAGAATCAAATTGTCCTAAGGCAAACTCTCTCGATTTTTGCCCAAACCCTTCAGGAAATTCAGCTTGGCGTATCATTATTTGCATAGTCAACTGCACCAATGGAAACTGTATAACGCCACCATTAGGCTCCAGTCCTTTATAAAGTTCCATCGCTTCATAAACAATGGCTGGACCATAAGTCACATCAACTGAACCATTATTAAACTTGCTAAACATATTGGCGATAGACGTACCTACCGGGGATGCCCCAACAAAAGTCACCATTTCAACTTGTGCAGGATCTGAATCCAAAATAGCAATCCGCTTACCGGCTAATTCACCAACCGTATCAATATTTCGATCATTAACAAACATAAAGGCCGCGCCCCCCGGAAAAACACCTGCGACTTCATAAGATTCATTAACCATCAACTTCGCTGCTTTTGCTGCACTAATCGTGCTAATCACTGACTTTAAGTGTTGATAGGAAGGCATCGCTCCAATAGCATCCAAACTACCAGTAAAACTATTAAATTGACGAGCTCGGATACCCGTAAACATAACCGCATCACAAAGCCCCGCTTTAAAATCCTCAGCCGCGACGCGCTCACTAGTATAAGGCTTAAGCCCCAACTCAACACCCCAGGCTAATGCAGCTGTCTTATAATCCTTGGCTTGCGCATAGGTTGGCCCATTAGCTCCCAGCAAATCAAACACACACATTTTTTTAGGTACGGCTAAAACTGTATTAGCAGTAATCATTAAAAGAAGCGTGACAAAAAGCCTATGGCCGACATTTGGGGCTAAATACATTATGGATTTTCTCCTGCTCTTTAACTGGTTACATGTTATCAGTCAAAGTATATCAATTAAATCTATCGTGTCTACCGTGTTTTTAGGGTCATCCCAAAAAGCCCCCATCGCACCAATAGGCGTTCTTTTCCCTGTTGCATCTGTCCACATATGGTCTGATATGGCTTGCAACTGAATGCTTGCTACTTCATCCAAAAAGATAAAATCAGGGTGGGTTGCTATGTTTAACCGAGTCTGAATATTATCCCGTATTATCTGCTTAACGCTTTCCGCATCTCCACGACCAATATGAATTTTCGCAGCAACAACCTGTGCTATTCGCATACCCTGTTTTAAACCTGTGTTGACAGCACTGTCCAAAACTTGCAAAGGATTGATTCCATCCGGCTGATAGCTAGGAAAATTTATCCAGATCGCCGCCTGAATGGCATCCGGCATTCCCCACCATTTTTCATTATTCAAACAGCGCGCACCTCTACCCACTTTTAAACTAATATCCAATGGTACATTAGCCTCCCCTCCCGAGGCCAAATCATTCATCACTGCCTGCAGGCCATCCATTAAACCAATCATCCAGTAAAACTCTTCATTCCAGCTATCTAAGACAGGACAATTGTCACCCGAAAACTCTAAATATGCTTTTTGAAAGTTCAAGTACCCCTTTAGCTGCCTGCGAGCCGCCCGGTTTAGGTATCTTTTTTGCAGGATTCTCGCATCTTGAGCCTCTACTGTATTCTTGTTATGAATAGCGCGTAAATATCTTAGCTCCTCTTCCCAGGCTTTAAATTCAGCACAACTGCCTGACAAAAAATCAAACAAGATGGCAAGCTTATAAGGAGAAGCATTAATTTGAACCAGACTGGGAATCAATAGTGTTAATGACTCAGCCATCATGCAGCCCATTGCCACATCATCTGTTTTTAAAACATAGGGAACCGCCTGATCTTCAACAAAACTTACCAGCAGTTTTCCTGCATTTTTAACCGCAAATAAAGTAGCTGCTGAAAACAAAATAAAAGCAAGCAACAGCAACACTATCCAATGAAAAAACTTTTTCTTGGTTTTCCTAGAATTAGGTTTCATCACTCAATAACCATCGTTCTTTATTCTTTACCAACCGCTAAACACTCAGTACGCTGAGGATCTTTTTTACAACGCACCATACGCATCAAGGCCAGCATTTTACGGTCGTAAATACCTTTATCACGAAGCCTAAGCCGTGCTTTTCTATACATTTCATGGTATCTATCGTAATTTTTTTCAGAAATATTGATCCACCAGTGCTCGGCAATTCTGCTTTCATAGTTTTTAGCCCTAATGACAGCCTTATCAAACTGGCTCAATGTGAATTGACGCGAATTCATGCCAAATGAAGTGGGAAACTCAGCTTTTCGTGTCATTATTTGTAACGTAGGCTGCGCCAAAGAAAACCGGATAACCCCGCCTTTTTCTCCCATCCCTTTGTATAACTCCATTGCCTCGTAAACAACTGCCGGCCCATAAGTCACATCAACCAGTCCTGCGTTAAACTGACTATACATACCTGCGATTGATGTCACCACTGTCGAGGTTCCCATCAAGCCTACCATATCAATTTGCGCGGGATCATCAGCCATTACTGCAATATTGATTGCTGAAAAATCACCAAGACTATCTGCATATTCATGAACTAAAGCCCGGTCATTTACAAATAAAAAAGCTGAACCAATAGGAATAACACCGACTACCTCATAGGGTTCATTAACCATTAAAGAAGCCGCTTGTTTAGAACTCAAAGTGGAAATAATTGTTTTCAAGTGCGCATAAGAGGGTACGGCACCCATGGCATCTAATGTGCCACTAAAACGACTAAACTGTCTGCTTTGTGTTCCGGTAAAGCTCACGGCATCACATAACCCTACCTTAAAATCATCTGCAGCCTTTTTTTCATTGTTATAGGGTTTAAGACGAAAATCAACACCCCATGCCATTGCAGCAATTTTATAATCCTTCATCTGTGCGTATATAGGGCCATTGGCACCGAGCAAATCAAACACACATAACTGCTTTGTCTGTGCCGCAACAAACGTGCTACTTAGCATAAGTAGAGCTATTAATATTCCGTTGAAAAATCTATTGCTTACAGCTTTCAATGGTACCCCTCACACATAATGTAAAAGTTATTTCATTCGTTTGATGGGTTTCGTTCCTCTACCCATCCTACAAGTTATTGATATTTCGTAGGATGGGTAGAGCGAAAGCGAAACCCATCGTTTAAAAATCAAGCACACTGAATATTTATCATTAAAGCAGCTCATCAATATCAATCACATCAATCGTTTTTTCAGTATCATCCCAAAAGTTTCCGAGCCCCCCCAGCGGTGTTCGTTTCCCTGTTGCTTCTGTCCATAAACGATCAGAAATGGCTAATATTTGTAGATTAGCCACTTCGTTTAAACTTTTATACTTTTTGCTAGCTGCTGTTTGCTGTAATCTCGAATGATCACGGATAATAGCCTTAACCTGCTCCAGCTTTCCTAATCCTAAATAAACTTGCGCAGCCATTACTTGAGGAAGTCTAATTCCCTGCTGCAAGCCCATTTGTACAGCCTGTTTTAAAATGTATTCAGGGTTTTTATCCGCAGGACGGTTACCAGGAATTGTTATCCAGATTGCTGCTTGTATGGCTTTAGGTACGCCCCACCACTTTTCATTATTTAAGCAAGCGGCTCCCCGACCTACTTTTGCGGCAATATCCATAGGAACTTCTACAGCCCCTCCGGAAGCAATATCATTAATAATAGCCTGTATGCCATTAATAAGGCCAATTAACCAATATAATTCTTCATTCTCAGAAGCTAACTCAGGACACTCACCTCCGGGTTCAACAAAGGCCTTACCCAAAAAGTTATAGCCATTTAACTGCCTGCGAGCTGCAAGTTGCAGTAATCGTTGTTGAGCAATACGCGCATCTTGCGCTTCAATCGCGTCTTTAGAATAAATTGCCCGCAAATATCGCAACTCTTGTTGTTGCGCTTTAAATTCAGTGCAATTTCCAGCCATTAAATAAAATAAAATGGCTAATTGATCTGGAGAGGTTGTTACTTGTGAAAAACTTAATAGAAAAGGAGTAAAGGATTCGACCATTGAACAGGTTAAGGCGACATCATCTGTTGCTAGCATATAAGGCATGCCTTGATTTTCAGCATAGCCAATCATAACATCCCCCGTACTTTTATAGACTAAGGAACAGCCATTTAACAGCAATGCCAAACTTAACAAACAGAGTAATGAATAATAACGGGGCTTTCTTTTCAAAACTTCACCTTAAAATTACGCAGTTCTTTGTTGAATCTACCTAATAAGCATACGTTCTAAACATAAAGAGAGTCAAACACAGATCATCCAATTCCTGTTTTTTTAACAGATAAAAATATAATTTGACAACTATTTTGGCTTTGCTTCTTACAATTCCTTATACTTGAAAGAAGTACTAATTTTCACACAAAGGCACTAAGATTCAAGGAAAGAGCTGCTTCTTTATGTGGACCATTTACTTCAGGCATAAAAAAAGGGAAGGTTTTAACACCTTCCCTTTTTGGGTTTTGTTAAGTTTTAAAAACCTTAGAATGCAAAACCAACTGATCCACCTAGTGTGAAGCCGTCTGTATCAACGCCATCTACATCATCTGGAGTCCAGTGATAACGACCGTCAACACCCGCATAGATACCAGGAAGAATTTCATAATCCGCACCAGCTCCGAACTGCATACCAGTATTTAATACTGTTACCGCGTCAGATGGTGGGCTGATAATGTTAAAATCTAAACCTAAAGGAATAATCCAAGGTCTTAATTTACTACCTTCCATAAACCTTAATTTAGGAGCAGCACTCACTCTTAACATG
>ENA-OSET01003893-OSET01003893.1-sediment-metagenome-genome-assembly--contig:-NODE-3893-length-13443-cov-5.647763_pt1 | contig 13443 bp, 10 predicted proteins | sample MGYA00237882_ERZ534229 | MGnify/ENA primary metagenome ERZ534229 (study PRJEB26408, sample SAMN06266212) | sediment metagenome | isolation source: Hudson Canyon methane seep mesocosm | place...
AAATGGCGGCGTCCCAACTCGAGTGGAAACTGGGGTATTGTTAGCGCAGTGAACTGGGAAGTAAATAATTAAAAAAGGGCAGGACGTAATAATGGAAAAAGCAGAATACAGCTTAGGGCAACTGATACCTGATTTTGGGATGATGTTTGGCGGTTCTTTGACTACGCCAGAAGGGCTCAGTGCTCTTATTGTGTCCTTTCTTTTGTTTTGTATGATCAGTGCAATGCTGATCTCGCTATACAATTTTGTGAAAGCGAAGCAGCACTTAACGTTTTATAAAACCCTGCTAAAAGGCCTTACTGTTGAGGATTTGTTAGAAAAGCGCCGAGATATTTCTAATAGAGCGCTCAAAAGTGAATCGTTTGGACGACTTTGGAAAGAGTTTGATGAATCTCTCGTGCATACACCGCATAAAAAGCGCCTATGCAACACCCTTGATGCCGAGCATTTCTTTAACACGCACTCTATCGCGCGAGGCTTGACGGAAAACAGGCTGTTAGCGGCAGTGCCTGGTTTTCTAACTGCGATAGGGGTGATCGGCACTTTTGCTGGATTGCAGATGGGGTTGTCGCAGTTGTCCGGAAATATAGCGGGTGGCGCTGAAGTTGATCAATTGAAAAATGGAATTTTTGGAATGATTGGCGGCGCTTCGATTGCATTCATGACCTCTGTTTGGGGTGTAACAACTAGCGTAACGTTCAACTTCTATGAGAAGTGGTTGGAACGCGTTATTCGCGGCAATATTTCTGATTTCCAGAATCAGGTTGATTATTTATACCCCCGTATTACTGCTGAACAGTCTTTATCAAATATTGAAGACTCTTCGCGTGTCAGTTCGGAAAAGTTGGCAGAGCTTGATGAAAAAATTGGTCATCGTATGCAAGAAGCAATGCAACAAGCTTCAACGTCTATTCGTGAAGGAATGGAGCAGAGCTTAACGACAATCTTAGCGCCAGCAATCGAGAAGCTAGTTGAAAATGCTCATTCAGGTTCAGAAAAAGCACTGGAGTCCTTATTAGAGAAATTTATGGACGGCGTTGGGAGTGCCGGTTCGGCACAAAAAGATATGATTCAAAGTGCATCACAGGAAATGCAGTCGGCCACGGATTCCATGACGTCTGGTTTGAATGAATTTTTAGGGAAGTTACGCTTACAGTTTGAATTAATGGTTGATCAAAACAAATCAACGATGACCTCAGTGAATGATGCACTGAACGATAAGATGGATAAGCAGCAAGATAGGGACGTTGCTAGGCAAAAGGTTTTGAACGATCAATTAAAAGGAGTTCAAAGTACTCAACAGTCTTTGTCTGAAGGCGTTGAGTCTGTGCTGGAGACTCAGAAACAACAAAACGATGAACTGGTGAATAGTATGGGAGAAATGATCAAGACGTTCTCTGATCTTTCCGGCAGTCATGTTCAAGCTACAGACTCAATGAGGCTCGTCGCAACTGATATGAAAGGGTCTGCGAATCAGCTGGGATTACTTTCTTCTACCATTAAGGAGTCAGTGGAGTTTCTTGGTGAAGATATTACGGACGCTACTGCTCAAGTTAAAGACCTTGCGGAACTCAATAAAGGTGTTGCCGATAAGTTTTCTCAAGTCTCTTCGAGTTTAATCGACGTTACGTCGACGGTTGAACGTGCTGCTTCTCAATTAAACAGTGCGGCAGACAAGGCAGCAAATGGGCTTGATTCTGTTGACCAGCATTTTGACTCTTTAGGTTCTTCGTTAAGGAGTCATGTTCAGGAGCTAGAAAAGCAAATTGCCTCGTTACTTCAAGACTATGCGCAGCAAGTGCAGTCTCAAACGACCAATAGAATGAACGTCTGGAATGAGCAGACCAATAACTACATCAGTGCAATGACGGATGCAGTGCAAACGTTAAATGGCGTCGTTGACGAGATAGATGGAAAAATCACTGCTTAGGGAGCTTGATGAATGAATGGCATAGGCTCGAGAAAAAGAAGCTATCAGGTCGATGAGGAAAACCCCTACTGGATGTCTTTTTCAGACATTATGGCTGGTTTGTTAGTGATATTTGTACTGGCGGCCGTCGCCTTGATTGTAGAGTTAACGCAAAAAAGTGAGCAGTGGGACCGGGAGATTCAGGAGATTGCTAAGGCCGAGCAGGTAAGAAAAACGATCCTATATGAGGTTGAGCAAGAGTTAAGGGCGCGCAATATTCCGGTGACTATCAGTGACAATGATACGGTTTTGCGTATTCCTGAAGATGTGCTGACGTTCAAACAAAGTAAATTTGATGTCCCAAAAGAAGCCGAGCTTCAAAAGGTTACTTTGGCAATCGGGGAGGTGCTATACGGCTCTATTGTAAAAGATGAGCGGTGGATGTATCTCGACACCATATTCGTAGAAGGCCATACCGACAACGTACCGTATTACAATACGAGAATTAAGGGAAATTGGGGCTTGTCGACGTTTCGGGCTATTTCTGTTTGGGATTTTTGGAATAGTGAGATGCCTATCGATGCTCGCTTGGGAGACATTGATAATCACGATGGGCGGCGTCTGTTTTCCGTTAGTGGTTATGCAGATACGCGACCTGACAAAGACACAGAATCAAGCCCTAATAGTCTTGAAAGCCGCAGAAAGAATCGCAGAATAGATATTCGGATTACCGTAAAAAGGCCGGCATTAGAAGAGTATGAAGCGATAAAGACGAGGTTAAATTGAGCATTTCATTGCCAAGTCTTACGTTTGAATTACTTGAATGGAATGACAAGCATTTTTCAACGACTCGCCACGCCGAAGAAAGGCTGCGAAAAATGGCTAGTACTGCCGGAACCAATTCAGATCAGTTCAAGAATTCTCTTAAGAGAATGTTCAGGGGGGTATGCGTGGAGAAGAACCCTGCGGATTTCTATATCCGCCGGGGTCTTGATGTTCGAGCTTTCACCTTTTTGATGGCAACGTCCGAAGATTTTTTTAGATGTGTGGAGCTTAGCTCTGAGCTGTTGTCTCATTTGCGGGAAATTAGGGCACCGATGAGCAAAATTTCTCTTACACAATTCATTCGTGGGTTTTTAACGCATTTTGATTTGCATACGGAAGTGGACGATTTAAAGCGTTGGGCTCAGTTTTTACAGGATGAACTGTCGCAGTATGTGGGTAGAAAGGGCGATAGTCAGTTGCAAGTGTTTGTAGCGAATCGTGAGCTTATTTTTTCTACTTATGGGCCTAGCAGGATAGTGAGGCAGGCCCAAGAAGAAAACATAGATTTTGATATGGTCTTGGATAAATACAGTCTAGTAGGCTTTTCAGACGCACGTTTTACGCAGTTATGTCGCTATCAATATTACTTGCAAACGCTTAAGTCGTTAAATGTCGGCGAGGATCATTCTGTACTTTCTGAGATAGTTAAACGTGATGTCGTCAATAGCCCCTATACAGCGAACAAGCAATTAGGACATGAAATTCTCGAGATTCTAATAGATCGTTCAGGGACTGATTCAATTAGCTCCTCGTGGCAGAGAGCTGTATTGGAGATCGCTGGTGATCCTCGTGTACCCAAGAGCGCTGCGAAATATCAGCAATGGTGGAGCCTTCTTGGTGACAACCGGATTGCAAAAGTGAGGGGTTGGCTGAGCAGTTTTGATCTAAAACTCTTTCTTGAATTTTTAGAGCAGAGCGCGAAAGAATCGGGTAATGCTGACATGGAGAGGATGTTTGGAGACAGGAAAATCTTTATGGAGGGTTTGCTAGCTCAAGGGCTAGTGACAGACTCTCGACTGTTCCTAAGCAAGTCAGCGCAGATGTACTTGAAGAAGTCATACCGTAAAGAAGAACTTCCTGCATATGCTCGGTTAAATGGCACGCAAACTTCGGTCATATATCTGAATTTAAGTGGCAGAGTGCGCATGATAGAAGGGAGTCATAGTTTTAAACTTAAATTGATGGACAAACTTCCTTCGGCGCTAGGAATTGATGACTATTCAGTTTCCACGTTTGATGATAGTAAATTGAGAACGTCTCCTGGTTGGAGCTATCAGAGGGAATACGGTAATTATTCGGGCAACGGCTTTGTCGAGTTTGCACACCATACCCAACTTAGCTGGCAGCACAGAGCTATTGAATACCTCAAAGATCAAGGTCTTCAAGTTGATATATCAAAATTAATATCAGCGGATAAGTATCGAATGTATAAAAATAAATTTGGGGCGGATTGAATATGGGAATTAAGGAGTTATTCTCGGGCTTGGTCGACAAAGGCACAGAAAAGTCCATTACTTGGCGCATTGATCCAGCTGAGGGTGTTGATTTTATATTTGCCGGGAAGGTTTTCGAAAACTCTGATCAGAAAGCCATGGAGGATCCATTTTTTGGCCTTCAATATGCCTATCTTAAGGGCCTTTATGAGCAGGGTTTTGCCGAAAAAAACTCTAATGGGTATACCGTTCTGTCATGCAATATTGCACATCAGAGCAACGACTTTTTTGAGCTGTTTGAATTACCAGATCCATTCTTAGGAAGCTTTAGCGCGCGCATTGAAGGAAGCACAAGGCAGTCCTCTTTCGACGTTAATATTGAGCTTGAATTGAGTGATGGCACTGCCATTACTCATTACTCATTTGAGGGGCCATTCCTCAAACTGGCAGAAGACGAATATTACCGGTTGGATCAGCCTCAATGGAGGTTGTTTGAAGCATTGAAGGCCCATAAGAAATTGAAGCCTAATGACCGAGGGGAATACGAGAATAACTGGTTGATTTTTCAGTTCCAGTTGGCCCAAAAAGCCGGCGTTAATATTGACCTGAAGCATTTTGATAAGCTCGAGTTTGTTCAGCCGGAGAAGGTCGGGGTTGCTGTTGAAGAGATGGATAATGGAGACTTGGCGCTAACACCAACGTATGGCGGAGGCATAGAGCTTTCAGATATTCAACGTCGTTTTGGGCAAATTGATGCTTCCAGTGACAAAGCGATTCTTAGGGTCAAAGATAAGTTTGTTTTGCTCGATGATCAACGCCTAGAGGCGACTAAAGAGATTCTAACAAATCGGCGCATTCCCAAGGAGCAGGTTTCAACTTTCTTAAAGTCACCGACAGCATACTTAGATGCCGCACTTATTGATCTTGATACGGGGTTTTCATTACGCGTTCATGGTGCGGAGCGTTTTACGCATAAGTATTTTGGTGATGTAGAAGAGTCTGGAATTGATTGGTTTGCGGTTCAAGAAAAACTTTTGGAATCAACCGAAAAGCTAATGGATTTTGTCGGAACACAAGAGCTTTTGGATGAGCTCAAAGAAAAAGTAAATGATGCTAAAAATAGTGGCGCGACCATTGTTGAGTTAGATGAACACCAGTTTGATATTTCGGATGACCCGAAGCTACACAATACGATCAAGGCACTTGAAGAAAAGTTATCTAAAGGCAACGAAGCAGGCGCTAAGCCTGTTACGAACGAATTGTTAGATGACGAGAGTCTGGGTAACCCAGAGGCGGCTGTAGTCGCGATAGACAGCAATGATGAAGATGATGAGTTTGGCAAGAATACTCAGCTTCACGGTTTTGATCCCCGTAGTCAGTCGTTTTCAAAAGATAACTTAAAGCGCGAGCCATTCGTTCACCAAGTTGAAGGGATTCATTGGTTGCTCTCTCATTTAGATAATGCTTTAGGTGATGAGGGAGGCTCCGGTGCGCTGCTTGCCGATGATATGGGGCTTGGTAAGACGTTCATGACATTGGTCTCAATAGCTGAGCTCTACAAGCGAAACAAGGCAGAGAATAAGGCCCTCAAACCCGTTCTGATTGTCGCGCCTCTAAGCTTGCTAGAGAACTGGCAAGCGGAGGTCGATGAGACTTTCCATAAGTCTCCATTCAGCGACATCGTCGTGCTTCAGTCGGGTGCAGATCTTAAGCGATTTAGAGTAGCTGGGGCCAAACGAGAAACCCTTCAGCAATTTGACGAAAGTGACTTAATCGAGGACCAAGATCAAATACGTTACTCTCTAAAAGTGGGTGGTGTTTATGGAACCGATCGACTGGATACACCTGCTCGACTAGTTTTAACGACGTACCAAACATTACGAGATTATCAGTTTTCTTTGAGCCGAATCGATTGGAGTGTAGCCGCTTTTGATGAGGCGCAGAACCTTAAGAATCCGAATGCCCTTCAAACGCGCGCGGCGAAGGCGGTGAAGTGTGATTTTAAATTGCTCGCGACAGGAACTCCGGTCGAGAATTCTCTGAAGGATTTTTGGTGCTTAATGGATACAGCCGTTCCCGGCCTGCTAGGCGCTTGGCAGTCATTTAGGTCAAATTACATCGAACCGATAACTTCTGCTGATGCGGCGAATGTTAGAGGCACTAAGATGGAAACAGGACGTAACCTAAGAAAAGCCGTTGGCGAATACATGTTACGTCGCACCAAAGAAGAAGAGCTACAGGGTATGCCGACCAAGACTATTTTTACGGGTGATAAGGGCAGTCCCAATACACAGTTTATGCCATCTTTGGTTGGTATGATGAAAGGGGAGCAGCTGGATCATTATGATGAAATAGTAGACGCGATTAGACTAAGCAGTACCGAGGATAAGCGCAAACTGGTGTTGCCTGGTCTACTAAGGATGAAAATATCTAGCATTCATCATGACATTGAGAAAAACTCACCGATTCCGCATAAGCCTAAAGATTTCCTCCGCCAAGCTGAAAGTTCAGCAAAGTTTTCATCAATGCTTTCCCTGCTAAAAGAAATCAAGAGAAGAGACGAGAAGGTACTCATTTTTGCCACAACAAAACGAGTACAAGCCTATGTCGCAGCGATAATTGGCGTTGTCTTTAAGACCTCGGTTGAGGTTATTAACGGAGAAACGAAAGCAGTAGCGACTAAAAAAGATGATGCTACGCGAAAAGGTATTATTGACAAGTTTCAGCAACAAGAAGGGTTCGCTGCGATTGTAATGTCGCCAGTTGCGGCGGGTGTAGGTTTGACAGTCACTGGTGCCAACAATGTTATTCACCTTGAGCGTCATTGGAACCCTGCGAAAGAAGCGCAGGCAACCGACCGAGTCTATCGAATTGGCCAGAAGAAAGACGTAAACGTCTATATTCCGATGGCCTTGCACCCGAGTATGAATTCGTTCGATCTTCAGTTGAATAGCTTGCTGGGTAATAAAATAGATTTGAGTGATGCAGTGGTTTCAAATGGGCCTGTAGAGGCTGAAGATTTAATGGGGTGCTTTGAATAGTTGTCAGAGCGAAGTTATTGCCAGTGGGACTGTCATAACAATACGGAAGTATTTGGAAAGGGGGGGCTTTTTCCCCAAGAGGTTTATTAGATGAAAAGTAGCGCTATTTTACTGTTTATCGCTTGCTCTTTAGGCGCTTGCACAATATCTCCGCATCACGCCGTTTTGACAAATGATCTACACTATCTCGAACAACTCACCCCAGAAGACGTTAATGACGGCCACTTGGGCTCCGGTGACTGGACTGCTCTTCACTTGGCAGCAAACGAAAACAAACTTCAGGCTATCGACATTCTGTTAGGGAAGGGTGCTAATCCCAATGCCTATAGCTTAGAAGCAGGTGCGGCTCCTATACATCTTGCTGTTTTTAATGGCCACTTCGACATGGTAGCGAAGCTGCTCAGTTTAAAGGTTGATTTGGAAGTTAAGAACAAAGCTGGAGCTACACCGTTGGAGCTAAGCATTATTCAGGATAATGAAAAGATATTTGATATTCTGGTAGATGGCCATGCTGAAATAAATACTAAGAATAGCGAAGGAATAACTCCCCTGATGATTGCTGCCATTTATAACAGGGGAAGTATTATTGAAAAGTTACTACGCTCAGGAGCTGATTTAAACGCTGTAAACAACAGCTATGACAACGTACTTATTATTAGCGCGAGAGAGAACGCTACAAGTCTCAATACATTCCGGCTACTTCTTGAAAAGAAAATCCATTTGGATAAAACAAATAACTATGGCGATACTGCACTTCATTGGTCAGTATCAAAGGGCAATGCGGAAAAAACTAGAATGCTTCTAGCTGCTGGTGCTGATACAGAAGTAAAAAATTCTGCCGGCCTTACAGCTAAAGATCTAGGCGTAAGTAATACAACCATTTTAGGTTTATTTAATGCGTTCAAAGCTGATGATGAACTTTTGACAGAGCCAGATTTTATCCCGCAAATTGAGTCGCCAAAGATTGCTAGGTTACTGTCTACGGCTACGGCATTTGTTGTAAATGAAAGAGCTGGATTGATTACGAATTTTCACGCTGTTGAGCAATGTAGCGACGTCAAAATATTCAAGAATTCTAAAGAGTATTCCGCGAAACTTGTTCATTCTGATGTCAGCAATGATTTGGCTTACCTTGTAGCCAGCGATCTTGCCGGTTCTAAATTTGTTAATATTTCAGTCGCTCCAAAACAAGCTTTAGGCGAAAGGTTAGTTGTTCTTGGGTATCCACTCACTAGCCTTATGGGAAATACAGTAAAACTCACGGATGGTACATTGAGTTCGCAAACAGGCTTAGGCGGAGATTCATCTGTTTATCAGATATCGGCACCTATTCAAGCCGGAAACAGCGGCGGTCCCGTTTTTAATGAGCAGGGTTACGTTATAGGTGTCGCTACAAGCACGCTGAACGCATCGTATATGTTGGAAAGTCGAAAGGATATTCCGCAAAATGTAAATTTTGCGGTCAAATCATCTATCTTGTCGACTTTCTTGTCTGTTAATGATCTTGAGTATCATTCAGGGAGTAGTGATAAAAAAGGAGTAAAAAGCCCCAAGGAGGTTTTTTCGAATAATTCCGGCGCTGTGGCAATGGTGTTGTGCTACAAAAATGTGTTAGCGCAATAATCTAATGAGTTGACTCTAACGTTACTTAAATACAACTGGTAAAACTGTCAGATGATGCTGTTTTGGTCGTAGCTGAGTTGGGAAATAGTGGTTCATACTGGGGCGCACTGATCAAGTAAAATAGCTTTTACCTAACTTATACTGCTTAAGAATAAATAAATCCGGTAAACCTGTGCATCCTTTTTATCAGAAAACGGATATAGAGCTCGTGCAATTCAATACTCAAGCATAGCCAGACACCTCCGCTCCAACGTTTGTCCCCCAACCGTCTGTCACTATAAAAAACAGTTCTTTGTAATATCGTTTTCGTTGAAATCAATTTACGAGGAGTTTCCTTATGCTTTTATTTGAAACTGTTTCTGCGGCATTCGTTTTTTTAGCCCTGTTAGTGCTGTCGGGACTACTTGTTCGCGCCCGTTACCAGAAAACACACGACTCTAGTCGGCAAACGCTTGATAGTGTTCAATCCCAATTTGAATCTTTGCAAGATTTGTTCAAAAGCGAGCAAGAGCGTGTTCAGGTGCTTGAACGTAAATTAAATGCCGCTGAGTTAGCTGAAGTGGCTTTGCAGAGCGAGGCAACAAACAGAACTGCTGAGTTAGAGAAACTGTCTACACAGCTCGAGGATGTTGAAATTCAGCTGAATGAATCAAGCGATTCGCTCATTGTATCGAAGCTTGCTGAGAAGGCTGCTAGCTCGAAACTAGAAGAAAGAAGTGATCGTTTAGCTGCGCTGAATAACGAGATTTCTGAGGTTAAAGGGCAGTTGGCCGAAGCTCGTGATTCCCTTCAGCTTGAGCAGGGAAAAGTTGCTGATTTTGATAAATTGGCGAGAGCCAACGAAGTGCGGGCTGATGAGCTTGAGAAAAAAAATAAAGAGTCCTGTTTGCGTTATTCCGAGCTCATCGCAAAGTATGAGGCTTTGCAGGAGGTGCACAACAAATTAGACCGCGAGTTCGCTGAAGCGTCGACGGCCCTTCATGAGAGAGAGGAAAACTTAGCGCAGCAAGCTGCTTTGTTCGAGCAGCAAAAAGCGAGCCTTGCTGCGCAGTTCAAAGAGTTGGTGTCTGAGGAGCTAGAGAGCAACCGCAAGAAACTACAGGATACGAGTCAGCAAAGTGTGAGTGCGCTGATGACGCCGTTCAAGAGCTCTATTGACTCGTTTAAAAAGGAAGTGCAGGAAATCCATCATCGCGATGGCTTGCAGCAAGGAGAGTTGCGTAAGGAGCTACAAGGCTTGAAGGATCTTAATCATAAGCTGAGCACGGAGGCGCATGAGTTGTCGACAGCGCTAAAAGGTCAGAAAAAGTTGCAGGGCAATTGGGGAGAGCTGGTACTTGAGAACGTGCTAGATCGGTCTGGACTCCAAAAAGACAGAGACTATCGGCGAGAGGTTTCGGTTACTACAGAAGACGGGCGACTGCGTCCTGACGTGGTGGTTGATCTGCCTGAAGGAAAGCACTTGGTGATTGACTCTAAGGTATCTTTGAACGCGTACACGCGATTCATCAATGCAGATGATGACGTTGAGAGTGCGATCGCATTGAAGGAGCACGTAAAGGCTATTGGTGAGCGCATCAACGAGTTGGCGGACAAAGAGTATGGGAAGTTACCGGGATTAAACTCTCCTGAGATGGTCTTTATGTTCGTCCCTATCGAGTCTGCTTTTGTAGAAGCGTTTAAAGCCGATGAGAGCCTGTTCCAAACCGCGATTGATAAGAATGTATTGGTGGCGACTCCAACCACGCTGCTGACCAGCTTGAATATTGTTCGGCAGTTATGGCGCTTTGAAGAGCAAAATAAGCATTCGGAGCTATTGGCGGGTAAAGCAGAGGCAGTATTTAATAAGCTGAACTCATTTCTGAAAAGCTTTATAGATATCAAGAAAGGAATCGATAAAGCGAGTGATGCCTTCCTCGCAGCGGAAGGTAAGCTGGTGAATGGAAGAGGGAATTTAGTCAAACAGGTTGGAGAGTTTAAAAGGTTGGCACCTTCTATCAAAGGGGAGCTGCCTGAGCGTTACCTTGACAGGGCTGCACTGGAGTTAGCACTTGATGAACCTGTCACTGAAGGTCTTCAGAAAGAGAAAGAGATACTATGAATGTTTCTTTATTGTTTAGACGATGTCCAGATATGTGGGGGTATCGAGGTGATCCGCATCTGTGGAATGAATTGAAGTGGTCATTCCTCAATGTCTGTATGCCCAAAACGGCGCGCGAATTTACCTTTATGATTGAGACGGCATTTAAGGCTAGTACGGGTGTCAGCATCGCAACCAAAGAGCATATCTATCTAGAGCGATTCAGTCTCGGGGGTATGAGCAGTGGTATGGTGTCAGCAAGTTTCTGGCGAGAAAAAGCAATCCCGTTTTTGCTTGAAACTGGGTGTCGACTAGGGCTTGAATGGGCGGCTGCGCTTGAGGAGAGTGAATTGCTTGATAGTGGTCTTTGGATTGAGGACGGCACCACATTATTTCCCGAGGCTAACTCCTATAGGGACGTGGCGACGTTTCGTTGGTTTGTTGAAGAGCAGGGCAACACCGTAAAACACCTAAGCGACTCGCAGTGTGAAGAGTTATTGTTGATAGCTACCGATGAAATTGATCGCTTGGAGCCATATTACAAAGGGCGGAAAAGAGAGGTTTGGCAGCCGTTGGCGTGGCCTCGCGAAGATGTTTGGGATGTCGAATTAGCAGACTCATTAATGACAAGTAAGTACGTCCCTAGGTTAATAGAGTATGCGCAGTTATCCATTGCCTATGAGCAGATTTTTTGTCCGATTGGTTCTAAGGCAAGAGCAAAGAAAAAGCTTGGGATTTTAGGCTTAGTTCCCAACACAAAAAATCAGCCCCTTGAGTTTGTCCCTGCATTTTCACCGTCCAATGCATTGTTAGCGCCATTATTTGCGACTCCTCCTTTGTCCGCTGTGAAATGAATCTACGATTAGAACAAATCGTTTAATCAAAATTTCTATGCGCGCAGAGCTTTATCAACGTTTAAAACTTGTATCTGCATGTCAAAACAGCTCTTCTGCCGTATTAACCCCTTCAAAAACACATTAGTTGCGGTAATCGTCCCAGAAAACCTAGGCATACTAATTCTCAAGCCAAGAACAACGCGAGCTTGCTGCGCAGTTACTGTGGGGCAAACTTAAACGGCTTAGAAAAAATAAATAATGCTGGAGGTCGATATGAGCCCGTTGGAACATGATGAAGTGATGAGTGTGGTGGAGGTGGCGGTGTTTTTAAAGCTTGAACCGAAAACCATCCGTCAGTATGCGAGAGAAAAGAAAATCCCTGCGCGTAAATTAGGCAATCAGTGGCGTTTTTTAAAATCCTCACTTGTCCATTGGTTGTCTGAAGATTATTCTGATTATGAGCAAAAACCGGCGGGTGTTGTATTAACGTCGGAGAACAAATTATGTCGTTATTCAAAAGAAACGACGTCTATTGGGTCGATATTAGATTCAAAAATAGACGAATACGAAAATCTGCTGGAACTGTAGATAAAACTCAAGCCCAAGAGTTTCACGACCAGATCAAGGCGGATCTGTGGAGAGTGGAAAAGTTGGGTGATAAACCACGTCGAACGTGGAAAGAGGCGGTGGTTCGTTGGTTAAAGGAGAACCCGCATAAGAAAAGCCTTAGTTCTGATAAGCGTCGTTTAAAGCTTCTGCATAATTGGTTGGGAAAGTTGTATCTCGATGAAGTTGATCGAGATATGGTGGATCGGATCAAGTATGAAAGGGCGGCGCAGAATAAGCTTAATAGTCAAGGCAAAGACACAGGGAAGCTTGTAACGCCTGCTGAGGTGAATCGCTTGTTAGCGCTTCTCAGGACGATCCTCAAAGCAGCGTGTGATGATTGGGAGTGGGTAGATCGTGTTCCCAAGGTAAAGCTCTTTAAAGAGGCTAGGAGGCGTATTCGCTGGATTACTTCGGAAGAGGCTTCAAAGTTGTTGGGGTGCTTGCCTAACCACTTGGCGGCTATGGCTCGTTTTTCCTTGGCAACGGGACTGCGGGAGCAAAACGTTCTGGGGTTGCAATGGAGTCAGTTGGATCTATCTCGCCGCGTTGCGTGGATTCATGGCGACGAAGTTAAGAATAGTCAGGCACTTGCTGTTCCTTTAAATGAGGAAGCCTTAAGTGTAATTCGAGCGCAGCGTTTCAAAAACAAGCGGTTCGTTTTTACGTACAAAGGTGAGCGGATAGCAAGGGCTAACAATTCTGGTTGGCGGAAAGCGTTAATCGATGCGGGCATTCAAAATTTTCGTTGGCATGATTTAAGGCACACGTGGGCGAGCTGGCATATTCAAAATGGAACGGCCTTGAATGTGTTGCAAGAGCTGGGAGGTTGGGAGTCGATAGAGATGGTTCGAAGGTATGCCCATCTTGCGCCTGATAACTTGGCAGCGGCTGCTGCGAACAATTTACCGAGTGGACACGTTTTAGCCACAGATGCTTTAGAGGAAAAAAGAAAGCCGTAGCCTAAAACGACAAAACCCGCTCTATAAGCGGGTTTTGAAGATAAATAATTGGTGCCCGGTCTCGGAATCGAACCAAGGACACGAGGATTTTCAATCCTCTGCTCTACCGACTGAGCTAACCGGGCGTA
>ENA-OSET01003896-OSET01003896.1-sediment-metagenome-genome-assembly--contig:-NODE-3896-length-13441-cov-6.884166_pt1 | contig 13441 bp, 14 predicted proteins | sample MGYA00237882_ERZ534229 | MGnify/ENA primary metagenome ERZ534229 (study PRJEB26408, sample SAMN06266212) | sediment metagenome | isolation source: Hudson Canyon methane seep mesocosm | place...
CGCTCAGGCACGGGGTAAATAACTTGTAAATAATGCGTGTTTTTCGGCTTAATCGCAACGACCGTCTGCACCACCAGTTCACCATTGACCGAAGCAAGAGCAACATAATCATTGCCTTGCTGCACTTGCAAAAATAATGGCGATACGGGCAAACTCGGTAAAATATCACTCGGACTTAAACCGCTAAAACTGATGATTTTTCCTTTTTTCGACAATAGGCTAACTTCATTGACTCCAGCTATTTCACGAAAACGATCTAACTCTAGACTCATCTCCGCACCCGACTTACGACTTAAAGCTTCAGCCAAACCCCGCGATTGCTTTAAATCCCAACGCAATCGATGGTCTAAAGAGGCACGACTTAATTCCAAGGAGTCCTCCATCGCTCCATCTAACTCAACACTAAACCAACTATCAATACTTTGATGCAAAAACTGCAAGGAAAAATAAAACACCACTCCAGCAGGCACCAAAGATAAAATAATAAACAGCAGTACAATACGAGTAGTTAAACGTGACCCAGCCTCTCGCTTCTTAAGCCTTCTAGCCAACGAAATAACATTAAAACCCACCAGCAAAAGTAATATCACGGTTCCTACCGCATTACTCAAAAGCAGCCAAGTATACATATCGCCAAGCTGCGATGTATCTTGTATCGCCGAACTCATTAGCTGTAAAGACAGCACAATAAAACTCAGCAAAACAAGCATAGAAAGACTAAACGGAATTTTTATTCGCACCACAACCTCTCAGCAGCTGACAAATCCCATTCCGATTCAAAATACGCTATAGGACGCAGGGGCGCAGGCAACATCTCCTTATCAAAAGAAACATTTAACACGCCAACAATACATAGCTTAGCGTCATACCCCGTTACGGGGATATCATCATAGGCAATCTGCCCCATATAAGTCAATGCATCTTGGAGACTAGAAAAGCGCTTAACTTCATCTTTTTTCTCATCTTTTACGCGATAATTATTTAGCAAAGTATAATAAGCTAAACGATAACGTCGCGCCTGAGAAAACAAAACACTCTGCCATAATCCGCCCCAGCGCACTTGTTTAAGCTCAATAGAAACATCCCAATACAAAGGGATACCGCTATGCAATGCACCCTGAGCGCTGCGACTTAATTGAAAAATCACATCAGCACGCAGTTGAGCTTTATTTTCAGCTAAAGTTAATTGCGCTTGCTCAATTTTTACAAACCGATCATCAGCATAGCCGCGCCCTGACAAACTACTTAGCAACACAATCAAACCTAGCAATAGCGCTTTATTTTTTTTGTAAGCGCGCATAATAAAAACCATCCATAGAGTCGCTACCAGTAAAAACCTGCCGCCCAAAGGAGCGCTTAACACCCCAATCAGCATTGATAATTAGCTCTTGAGCATCGTCATGCTGCTGAAGAAATCGCTCAATTTGCAATTCATTTTCCTGCTTTAAGATAGAACAGGTCGCATAAAGCAAAACACCTCCTGAAGCCAGCATAGTCCAAGCAGCACATAAAATTTCTTGTTGCAAAGCCTGCAACTGACCTATATCGTCAGCACGACGCAACAACTTAATATCTGGGTGCCGCCTAATAACCCCCAAAGCCGAACAAGGCGCATCCAGCAGAATACGATCAAATACCTCTCCATCCCACCACGCTTCTGGCTGAACGGCATCCGCTGTCAACAAATCAGCTTTAAGCTGCAATCGCGTTAAATTTTCCTCCACCCGCACCAAACGCTGCGCATCAATATCAATAGCCAGCAATTGTTTTAAATCAGGCTGCAACTCTAAAATATGCGCAGTTTTCCCCCCCGGCGCTGCACACACATCTAAAATACGCTCACCTTGCTGTGCATCCAGTAATTGCGCCGCCAATTGTGCCGCCGCGTCTTGAACTGATACCCAGCCTTGTGCAAATTTAGGCAATTTATCGACAACAACCGGCTCAGCCAAAAGAATACCTTGATCAGAGCAAGCCAAAGCACTACCTTCAATCCCCTCTTCTGCAAGCATTGCCAAATAAGTATCACGCGCACAAAAGCGCGCGTTGACACGCAAACTCATCGGCGGAAGCTGATTGTTAGCTAAAAGAATTTGCTTAGCTTCATCACCCCAATCGGCTTTGATAGCTTTAATCACCCAGTCAGGGTGCGCATAAGCCACATGCTTATCAGCTAAAGCCTCTAATTCATCCTGCTCACGCAAGTAGCGGCGCAATACAGCATTCAGTAATGACTTAGCCCATTGTTTTTTCTTCATCACCGCTACAGTCTCTGAGACCGCTGCATGATCCTTAACCCGCATAAAATTCAGCTGATATAAGCCCAACAATGCCAACGCTTTAATTTGCACATCTTTATTCTTAATCGGCTTATTAACCAGCTGATTTAAAATAAATTCCAGCCGATAATAATGGCGCACCGTGCCATAGCATAAAGCTTGAATAAACGCCCGCTCCTGCACATCAACAACCTGCGGCCACGCATCTTCAAGGGCGACAGTCAAAGATTTCCCAGCCAATACCTTGACGATAACATTTGCCGCCACTAATCGAGAATTCAATTCATTTTTCCTTTAAAACTTAAGAGAAACTGCATCACACAGACCACATAAACCATGCTTTAACTTTATTAATTCCTAAGCTAAATGTAAGCCCGCCACTTTATGAGCATGCAAAAAAGCACCCACTTGCATACGTTTTTTTCCCGGCATTTGAATTTCCAATAAACGCAAAACACCCGACCCCGTAGCGACATCAATATGCTTGCCATCATCTAAAATTGCCCCAGGAGCAAGCTTAGCCTCAACATCAAGCGCCTCTGCACGCCACACACGCATAACCTTATCGTCTAACTTTGTTTGCGCCACCGGCCATGCATTAAGCCCCCGCACCTGCAACGCCAACTCACTTGCCGTCCGAGCCCAATCTAATTCAGATTCACTTTTTTCCAATTTATGCGCATAAGTCACCAAAGACTCATCTTGCACTTCAGGAGACAGTTTATTTTCTTCCAGCAATACCAAGGTTTCGCGCAGGCCTTCTGCGCCCATCACCATCATACGGTCATGTAATTCACTGGCTGTTTCTTGCGCGCCAATAGTACATACGGTTTTATGCAACATATCTCCAGCATCTAACTGCTTAACCACATTCATAATAGTGACGCCAGTCTCCTGATCACCCGCCATAATCGCTCGATTAATCGGCGCAGCACCGCGCCAACGCGGCAATAAAGAGCCATGAATATTAATACAGCCTATTTTAGGTATATCCAAAACACGCTGACTTAAAATCAAGCCATAAGCGACAACGACCATCAGGTCAGCATCCAAAGCAACAAGCTGCTCAATATCAGCCTCTGCTTTTAAGTTCTCGGGCTGAAATACAGGGATCCCTGCACTTAAAGCTAGCGATTTTACCGGTCCTGGCTGCAATTTACGTCCACGCCCTGCCGGTCGATCAGGCTGCGCATAAACCGCAACTACCTCATGATTAGAAGCCAATAACATTTGTAATGCTGGCACTGCAAACTCAGGCGTTCCCGCAAAAATAATTTTCATCTGCTTATTTTTCTCTCTTATGCATTTTTTCCATTTTCTTTTTTATTCTTTGACGCTTTAACGACGACAAATAATCAACGAATAATTTACCTTGCAAGTGATCCATTTCATGCTGAATACATACAGCTAACAAACCATCCGCCTCCAATTCAAAAGATTCTCCACGTTTATCTAAAGCTTTTACTTTAATTGTCTCGGCACGTGTAACCGGTTCAAAAATACCTGGCACCGACAAACAGCCTTCATCAGACTCCTCTTCGCCCAAACTATCAGTAATTTCAGGATTGATTAAACAAATTGGCTGATCTTTTTCTTCACTGATATCAATAACAATAATACGCTGATGTATATTTACCTGAGTTGCAGCCAAACCCACACCATGTGCCTCGTACATGGTTGCAAACATATCACCAACTAAGTTTCCAATCGCTTTATCAACCACCTCAACAGACCTCGCTACCGTACGTAAACGACTGTCTGGAAACTCCAGAATTGACAGAATACTCACTAAACACTCCACACTTTAATTATTTATGACTGGAATTCTATCCGATTTGGACAAAAATCTAAACGACTATTGAAATTACTGGGCTTAGCGGGAAATAGCCATGCCGCTTGCCTTTGGTGTCACACTTTGGGGCTACACCCCCCAATGACACTAAAAGGGGATAAAAATGAGCAACAGCTCTTCGTATATATGTCAGAACAGACACGGCACTTACTACGTGCGCTTGGTTATTCCAAAATCATTACGCGATAACTTCAATAATAAAAGAGAAATAAGGCGATCATTGCAAACCGATAGTAGACGACTGGCTACCAAGCGGGCTAAAATTTATCGTATACACTTCGAAACCATCACGGATGAGCTCTTGAACAAGAAAGACGATAGTATTGGCAATGCACACCACAAAATCATAGACAGCCTAAAAAGTAAAATAGAGGTCACCCTTCCCAATGGCGAAAGAGCAACCATTGACACGACAAAAGACGCGCTACCAGACGGTTTAAAAGGCTCATTTTTCGCGCACCAGACCACCCTTAAAGGCGAAACAGCCGCAAACCTACCAGATGGCAATCAGAAAGCTGTTTCGGGCGAAATTACTCACAATTTGCTTGAAAATGAAAACTCGACCCAGCATAAGGAATATTTGACGCACCAACTCAGAGAAGAAGCCAAACGAGTAGAAGAACACGAAGAAAAAAAAGCAGCTAGTGAACAAAATGAAAGAAGAGCTGAGGAACTACACCAAGCTCAGATGGCGGCATTAGCCTCTGCTCAAACCTCAATACCAGCACCACCTGTTCCAGCCGGTGAAAGGCTGTCATCTCTATCTGAAAAATACTTCAAATATAAAAAACAACCCAACATAAAAAAAGGCTGGAAGTCCGAAAGCACAATTAGATTGAATGAAAATAAAATTAAAAACTTCATTGCCTTGATTGGTGACATCCCCATAACCGACTTCACCATGAAAGAGGCTAAGCGCTCTATTCGTGCGGCATACGCCCTGCCTAAAAACTTTAACAATTCAAGCCATCAAGCTAAATTTCAAGGCGTCACAATTGACCAGATACTTAATCAAGACACCGAAACACCAGACTTTGAGACAAGAAAAATTGGCTCAGTGTTTGAAGATTTAAAAACCATTCACACATTTTTAAGGTGGGTGCATGACTCGCCTGAATTAAAAGATAACCTAGAAGACCCCTTAAAAGTTCTCAAACGTGAAATTACATCGATTGATTGTCCAAAAACACGCAGGGGATTTTCGCCAACCGAACTAAAAACATTATTTGAGCTAGACAACGCATCTTCTGAAAATTACGTAAAAGGCTTTCACTCAAAACGCGGCCTTGACCCATATTTAAAATACTGGCTACCTCTGATAGCGCTTTATTCAGGTGCGACTATTGCTGAAATATGCCAACTCCACCTAGATGATATTTTTGAAAAAGAAGCTCATGACGGCTCTAAACACTGGGTATTTGATATTTACGAAGACGCCAGTAAGGGCACTCGCACGAAAAATAAAGAACACCGCCCGCGCTCCATACCAATCCACAGCGTGTTAATTAAATTGGGTCTTCTGGACTATATGGACAATCTCAAGAGCAAGGGCGAGAAGACGCTCTTTCCATCAGCTAAACGCAAAAATGGGGGGTTCAATGCTGAGTCTTCATGCTGGGCTGATTACAGCGACCATGCAGGGGTTACGGACTCTGATACGACATTTCACTCGCTCAGGTACACACTAAACACTCACCTATCCAACAAACACGTTCAGGAAGAATTACAAACGGCGATAAGTGGGCATGCTTTTGGGTCTATGTCGAAAGGTTTGTATAGCGACGGCAAGCGTGGGTTTGATGTTGCACCTATTGCCGAAGCCATAAACTCAATTGATTACGGATTAAATCACCCACTTTTCAAGTTAAAGGAAAAACAATGAATCACCTTTTTAAAATATGCAGTGCTAGTCTTTTATTAACCTCACTTAATGGTTGTATGACATTTTCTGGAAATTTGCTAGCCGAACTTGAACCAATTGAGCCGATGGTATCACCTAGAATTGAAACAACTGTGAGCTCTGACTATAAATACGATATTAATGTAATGCAGGTAATAACCAGCAACAAAGACGGCCGTATGGTTAACGATAGAATAATTGATATTTTATGGACAGATAATGACTATATTGCCGATTCAACTTATGTAAAGCTTGGAGAGTTCTCGGGGAATGCAGATTACAATTTAACTATATCAGGAAAGCACACAGTTGACTCAAGCACAGCTATGCAGATTTTATCTGGACTCACCTTGCTCCTGATTCCCTCCTCTGTGAACGAAGATTTTGACTTAATTTATACACTGGAAAATGTCAGCACCGGTAAAGTTTATACAGCTAGCGCAAAAGAAACTATGTCTACGACTATGTGGATACTATTTCTTCCAGCTCTACCTTTTTCACTAATTGGAAGTTTAAATACAGTTGAGCATATATCAGAGCATATTTATCAAGACTTTGTAAAACAGGGAGCATTCTCGACCCTAGAAACCGATAGAGCTAGAAACGTAGAAGAAGTGGCACAACCCACTAATGTAGCCAACACTAACAGCGAAATAACTGTAAAAGCTATGGGTACAGACAATGCCCTACAAGAAATAGCGCCAATGCCAAGCGAGCCTATTTCACCTTTTGCTAGCGAAGTATCAGAAACGAAAGAAATTGCACAAACTTCAAGTGAGCTTAAAGAGCAGGTAGTAACCGAAGCTACAAAGAAGTACAACAACAATGAATGCATACAAAATGTTAAAAAATCCGCCCCATTCTCAATAAAACTTAATGAACTTATCAGCATCAACAAATATGACTACGAAAGAAAGAAAATTGAATTCCTAGATGCTATACATGCTGTTTGCAGCTAAACCTCTTTCAGCTCTACATTTTAAATATAACCTTAAAATGTAGAGCACTTCTTATTGCATATCAATGATAGACAAACTGTAAACGGTCGTTTATAATTTGTTCAACGTATCAAAAAGCAGTTTAGCTAACAATGAAAGTCATCGGTTATGTAAGAGTATCAACAGCAGAGCAAGGAAAAAGCGGCTTAGGTCTTGAGTCACAAATAGCCGACATTAAAGCATTTTGCGAAAAAGAGAATTTAGAGTTAATCAAAATATTTGAAGAAGTTGAAACAGGCAAGGGTTTTGACGCTTTAGACAAACGACCAATTCTTGCACAAGCATTAGGTGAAGCTAAAAAGGAAGGTGCTTACATCGTCGTAAACAAGCTGGATAGGTTAGGGCGTGACGTTGCGTTTATATCATCACTTATGGCAAAGAAAGTGCCATTCATAGCGGCACAGCTTGGCAAAGATGCTGACCCGTTCATGCTACACCTATACGCGGCTCTATCAGAGAAGGAACGCGAGTTAATCAGCACCAGAACCAAAGCGGCACTGCAAGCACTCAAAGCGCGTGGCGTTACTCTAGGCAATCAAACAAACCTAGATGAAGCTCGCTTAAAGTCCAATCAATCAAATAAGGCGAATGCAGCAAAATTTGCCGACGGCATTATTGGCATTATCCGCAAGTATGAGTCTGACGGTCTGAGTCGTGCAAAGATTGCGGCAGAGCTAAACAGTCTAGGTGTAAAGACAAGAAGAGGTGGCGCGTGGCACGGCTCAACTGTCACAAACATATTGAAGCAAGCCGGCTAAACCACAAAGTTCCTCACAAATAACCAAGCCACCTACACGGTGGCTTTTTTACGCCCTCAATAAATAGGCAGCAATTGCCACCACAACGTTTTTACATTCCCGCATAAACACTGAAAAAAACGACATAAGCCATTAAAAATTAATAAGTTATATTGTAACCACGTTACATAATAAGTATAATTATATACTCTAATATTGAGAGGGTTGAAGATGGTTCAAACTAACGCACAAAGGCAGAAAGCGTATAGAGATAGAAAGAGGGAGGCGGGTACTAAGTTTATTCAGTTTCAAATAACCGATAAGTTCCTGCTAGATGTTATTGATGAATTCGGATTACTGGTTAATCAAACTCGTAGTGAAGTTATGGAGGGTATTATTATGACATGGGCATGTGATACAGCAGAAGCAATGCCAGCACTCAAGGCAAAGATAGCTGAAATGAAGAAAAAGAGGGGCGAAAAATGATATTAGAAATAAATGATAAGAATATTGAGTTTATAAAGGAGCTTGGCGCAACCAATGAAGATGCTCACGAACTGCTTAATAATATGCTCAACGTAGCTATTAGCAGCTTTCACCAATTAACTTTGAACGTCCAGCAGTTAAGAGCATCGGGCATATCAGAGGATGCGGTTGCGGACTACTGCGCGGGCATGCTTACACCGCCGCAAATGGAACTTACCGAGATAGAGCAATACGCTTGGCATGATGAAATGATTAAGGAAATAGAAAGGTTGGAGGTTGTGCATGATAGCTGAACCAGAACCCATTACGGCTAAGTCACTGAACGAGCAGCAGGCAATAATGTACATCATTGAAGCGCTTACCAGCAAGAACCTGCTCAGTAATTTAAGATGCCAAGTCGGTACTTTACTTAAAGAAAATCGTCGTAACCAATTTTCCGATTACGCCACGAGCAAAGGAATGTTAAAAGGAAACAGACATATTTACGGATCAGTTCCGTTTGATGTGACGAAAGGCATAGCTAGATATTCTGAATCTGATTTGAGCGAGTGGGTGACAACGATGTTAATACCGCTGCTATCGAAAGTTGCATGACGGCAAGAGCAATTAAGCCTGCGATCATAAAAAGGGCTATAGCTTACCGCTCAGCGGGTTGGACACTGTCATTGATAGCTGAGAAGCTGAACGTATCGACATCGACACTGTATCGACACTTCAAAGAGTTGGATATTGAGAAAGGCACTTTGTCAATCAAGGCTATTGAGCAAGCTAAAAAGGAATTGCTGAACAACAAAGCATTCACAGATGATATTAAGCTTGCCGTTGCCGCATCTGTTAGCGATGACCTAGCGCAATCAAGAGCGATACGTGAAGCAATAGCTTTATCAATCGATCAATTGATAAACGATGATACAGAGTTAGCGAGTGTAAAGAGCCGCTCTATCAATTCATTAACGGCTGCATTGAAGACTTCACAGGACGTAATGCGTCGCGCATTGAGGATTGACCTGCATGATGAAGAGCAAGAGCTGGAATCATTGCCTGACCTAAACATTGTCAAGATGACAGATGAACAGGTAAAGGCTGTTATTGACTCAGCAGAGAAAGGGTCAAGTGAAGGCTTTATGCCAGAGTGATGACCGATAAAATGCCCTCATATATAAAACCCTTAGAACAGGGGGAATACATCTGTATCCCTTCCACTAACTTTTTTTTAGTAAAAATGAAAACTGGGTAAACAGAAGGCAAAAAAAATGACCCATAAGTGTTATAGCACTGGGTCATAATTTTCAATAACTTACAGCGCATTATACCATGATTAAGGATGGACGAAAACCAACAAAATCAGCTACCGATACATTTGGTACTGAGGGGTCACAGATCATAATCAACGAATTGAGAAAACGTCACTCCTCACTCGATACAGTTGAAATTCAGGCAGAGGTTAGCTTCTTAGCGCGAAAGCATCGGCACAACGTAAATGAGGGTAAGCTCTCAAAGTTCAGGCACCTAGCCGTAGCTCTCAGCATGACGTTATCGGACAGGGGAATAGCCCCACGCTTTCAAAATATGTTTAGCGCTTATGAGGATCTTGAAAGAGGTGATGCCCTAAAATACGACGGTGTAGTAATGGACTTGTATTTCCTATCTAAAGAATTTCCCACACACAAGCCGGCACTTGAACGTTGGTGTCCAGTATTTGGAAAACCTACAGACATTCCATTGATGGCGTCAATTGCGGACAGACAAAAGAAAGTTTCTTTTAAAATAGAAAATCTCAACCTATCCACCTTCCAGCAACAAGCCTGTGCGGTATTGCATGGCAACCCCGCAAAATTAGCACGAAAGAGGGCGCACAGAGCGCGTACGAACTTCAAAGACAGAAAGACCACACCTACATGCAGGAATAAGACTAACGCCTATATAATGAACGATTACCATGCTGACATTCTGTATTGCGCAAAGCTGGTAAATTGTTCGCCAACAAAGACCGCCCAAATTTACAAATGGATGTCGGGGGTCAATAAGTCAACAAACTCCATTGCACGGACAATTGGTCGATTGAAGATTGTAAGAACCAACGACAAACGATAGTAATAACCGCCCCACTCTATGGTACGAGTTCCGAAAGAAAATCGACCGCAAAATACCCTAAAAGGGTATACGAGTAAGTTTTTATTTTACATGCTCAAGGACACGACTTTCAAGGCCTAAGCAAATTGTAAGGCGGTAGACAAACGCAACGCCTAAAACACCCACAAAGGCGGTAGATAAAACATTTTATACTGGCGGTAGACAAACGCCCTCAATAATCCTATTTTCAGAAGCACAAAAACAGCCATATTGAGCATCAATTTCGCAAGCGAAATCTTGCGTCAAAATTGCATTACAACCCATGAATTAGCAAAATTTATCAAACCACCACACCTAAGTACACCCTATGGAGCCGTTAAAGATGGCAGAGGTTCGTGCGTAATTATAGCCGTAATAATTGGTAAAAAAGTAAGTCACAACTTACTTAACATACTGAATTAATTAAACTATTCATACCAATCACTTCGGTATTCTGCTGTAATGTGCCCTCTCAAAACAAAACCCAAGAGGGCAAAATGCAAATTAAAACAATTTCACTTGAAGAGCTAACGGATATATACGAAGCTTCCAGCAGTACCGAACACACGCAGCACAGCGGCCTTGACGCTATAAAATGCCAGCACCCAACCCTTAGCAACATAGTTTTGATTTCGAACTGTAGTGGCGCGGCTATAATGATTTACTCTTAACGCTTCACAACCCTAAAAAGTAGTGCTATCTTTAGTCACATAAAGCAGTGACATTTAGGTGTCACACTTTTAACAATTACACCAAAGACGGGCCTCACTCGACCTCTTAAAATTCAATAAGGTAAGTTTTCCTAGATTTCTATCCGAAATCATCTAAACTTTATACTTTGCAAGCTCAGTGCTGCCCGTTTTTGTGAAAATTAATGTTCACAGCAGCACTCACTTCTATAAATTACGATAGATCGGGATAAAATCATGGCTTCTAAAGCAATTCTAGGACTTATTCTTGGCCTTACATTAAGTCTATCAAGTTGGGCTGATGTTATTAAACTAAACCCTACCCACCCAACCAGTCATGTTGTGGTTAACGGGGATACTCTGTGGGATATCTCGGCCAAATTCCTACAAGACCCTTGGCAATGGCCTAATGTCTGGCGCCACAATAGCCAAATTAAAAACCCCCATCTAATTTACCCTGGCGATGTCATTACCCTTTGCTTTATTGAGGGTAAGCCTATGCTCTGCGTCAGCAGCCCAACAAGTGACGAGCGCATGCTTTATCCACATATGCGCGCTAATGGTACCGACCAAGCCATAGACATGATCCCAAACGAAGCAATCAGGCCTTACCTAACATCACCTAAAGTGGTTGGTAAAGATGAATTAGCCAATGCACCTTATATTATCGACTTTTCTGGCGAACACATTATTGCAGCAGAAGGGGATAAAGTTTTCGTGCGCTCTATTCTAAATCCTGATTTTTTGGCTTATACCACTTACCGTCCAGGGCAAACTTATACCAACCCAGATAACAATGAAATTTTAGGTTATGAAGCTGAATATATTGCCGACAACGTGATTCTCGAGCTTGGCGATCCAGCAACACTACGTATAACTAATACAGACAAAGAAGTACGCCGCGGCGACCGACTTATGCCTAGCTCAGAAGAAGAGGTCGCATTCAATTTCTTCCCTACACCACCAGCTGAGTTCATTAAGGGCTCTATTATTGGTGTATTTAATGGCGTCCAAGAAATTGGTCAATACGACGTGATTGTACTTAGCAAAGGCAAGCATGATGGACTTGAACAAGGCCATTTACTAAGCATCATACAAAAAGGACAATTGGTCACTGACCCTTTTCATAAAAACAAAAACGAACTAGTCAAACTTCCCGACCAAGAAGCTGGCATCGTTTTAGTATTTCGCACTTTTGATCGAGTAAGCTACGGGTTAGTCATGCATGCCTCAAGAAATATTCGCGTTTTAGATATGGTACAAACACCTGAAAAATAATGTTTCTGACCACGAGGATAGCTCAACTAGATTCTGGCTTGCGCTTTTGCGCACGCCAGGCGTGGGCAGTAAAACTTTTTTAAAATGTTTAGATTACTATACGCCAGAACAACTCTTTTCTGAGTCACGTGAGACCTTACTGCAATTAGGCTTACGAGACAAAAGCATAGACGCCATAAAACAACCTGACTGGCAAACCGTGGAACAGGATTTAGCATGGCTAGAACAACCCGACAATCACATCCTATTATTTTCAGATACTGATTACCCCATACAGCTAAAGGAAATTTCCGACCCGCCACCGATATTATTCGCGCGTGGCGATATAGACTTAATTCATTTCCCACAAATAGCTATAGTCGGTAGCCGAAATCCTTCAAGCTCAGGAATACAAATCGCAACGGATTTTGCCCACAGCCTAAGTACTGCCGGCTTCACCATTACCAGTGGCCTAGCTCTAGGAATAGACGCCGCAAGCCATCGGGGTGCGCTTTCTGCGCAAGGAAAAACTATTGCCGTCACTGGCACAGGTTTAGACCGCATTTATCCAGCCGCGCATAAACAGCTCGCTACCGATATCGTCAATAATGGCGTATTGATTTCGGAATTCCCCCCAGGAACCAGCGCAAAAGCAAATCATTTTCCACGCCGTAATCGAATTATCAGCGGTTTATGTGTTGGCCTATTGGTGGTCGAAGCAGCTAAACAAAGCGGCTCATTAATCACTGCGCGCATGGCACTAGAGCAAAACCGTGAGGTTTTTGCCATTCCTGGCTCTATATACAACCCATTAGCTCGCGGCTGTAACTCACTAATTCGCGAGGGCGCAAAACTGGTTGAGACAACTCAAGATATATTAGAAGAGCTCGCTCACCTATTTCAACCCTCAACAACACAAGCAAGTACATCACCAATAAGCGCTCCCCCCTCACTAGACCCTGAACAACAAAAACTCTTGAATTACATTCAATATAGCCCCACATCAATAGACCAACTGGTTACTGAAACAGGTTTTTCAGTAGAAAATATCGCATCACACTTGCTCATGTTAGAAATACAAGGGTATATTAGCCCCATGAATGGCGGTAGTTTCACGCGAATAAAATAAGT
>ENA-OSET01003897-OSET01003897.1-sediment-metagenome-genome-assembly--contig:-NODE-3897-length-13441-cov-2.394717_pt1 | contig 13441 bp, 11 predicted proteins | sample MGYA00237882_ERZ534229 | MGnify/ENA primary metagenome ERZ534229 (study PRJEB26408, sample SAMN06266212) | sediment metagenome | isolation source: Hudson Canyon methane seep mesocosm | place...
ATGACACGACAAAACACAGGTTCACTTATAGCTGTATTCCCACCAAAGGGTTGTTTACCTTTGATGGCTTTAGCAAACATGATTTAACTACTGGTAATGTTCAAACTTACAAGTTTGAAGAAAACATTTATGGAAGTGAGATCGCTTTCGCCCCTAAATTAAACGCGAAAGACGAGGACGATGGTTATCTTGTGTCTATCACTACAGATTTAAATGAAAACATCTCTGAGGCTGTTTTATTCGATGCTAAAAATCTAAACTATGGCCCTGTTTGTACTATGCCCTTACCACATATGGTATGCGCTGGAACACATGCAACTTGGGCTCAGATTGACGAGTTATAAACAGTTCTGCAGAATATGAATCAAGTTTATATTATTGAAGCTATAAGAACTCCTAGAGGAAAAGCTAAGAAATCAGGAGAGTTAAGTGATTTAAATCCTCACGAGCTATTACGTGTTCTTTATGATGATTTAGTTGATAAAGAAATCTTTGAACTCGATTTATTGGATGAAGTTATATTAGGCTGTGTAACACAACAAGGTGAACAAGCAGGAAATATTGCTAAATCCTCTTCATTGTATGCCGGGCACCCTGATTCTGTTTCGGGTTTAACAATTAATAGGTTTTGTTCGTCTAGCTTAGATGCTTTTAACATAGGTTATCTAAAAATAGCTTCTGGGCAGCATAGTTTTGTCATTGCAGGAGGGATAGAGATGATGTCAAGAGTACCCATGCTTTCTGACAACGCTGCAATTTGGACAGATCCAAAAACAGCTCTTGATGCCAGAATATTTATGATGGGAAGTGGTGCTGATCTCATAGCCTCATTAAATAAAATATCTAGAGAAGAAGCAGATATATTAGCTCTTTCAAGCCAACAAAAAGCATTAAAGGCGCAAGAATCAGATTTTTTTAAATCAATTGTGCCAGTTTTTAATAAAACCAAAAACCTAACTTGTTCCAAAGATGAATGTATCAGGCCTGAAACTACCATGGAGGGCCTTTCAAAATTAAAACCTAGTTTTGAATCACTAGGCAGACAAGGTGTTGATGCTTTACAGCTTAAATATTTCCCTAAGCTTAAAGAAATTAAACACATTCATACTCCAGGAAACTCACCAGCAATGGCTGATGCTGCCTCAATAACATTTCTCTCTAAGTACAAACACTCTACAAATGCACAGTATAAATCTAGAGCTACAATTAAAGGTGCAGCTGTTGTTAACGACGATCCTCGATTGGTATTGTCTGGTTGTAAATTAGCTACTTCTAAACTTTTAAAAGAGCGCAATATGTCTGTGAAAGACATAGATCTTTTTGAAATTCACGAAGCTTTTGCAGCGACCATAATTAATGCACAACGCGAACTAGAAATTCCTGAAGATAAACTCAATGTAAATGGTGGGGTTATAGCTTTAGGTCATCCAATGGGTGCAACGGGTACTATTATGCTTTCTTCTTTAATTGATGAAATGGAAAGAATAGATGTATCAAATGGCATCGTTGCTACCAGCGGTGCAGCAGGAGCAGGTACAGCAATATTAATAGAAAGAGAATAATGCAGATAGTCCTGTCAACGAAATGAACCTCCTTCGCCCGTTCAACATGCTATCTCATCACGGTCTAAAAATGAAAAAGCCAACTTCAAATAAACAAACCATCCACCATCAACATTTGTGAATCTTTAAAAGTTTGTTGTAGGATTTAGGTATGAAAAAATTAATCCTTATATCAACACTGATTCTGTGTGGTGCATCTTATGCTCAAGAGAGTTTTACGATTGATGATGCGCTTCGCATGGACAACGTAGGCGATGTCAAGATATTGCCGGATGGTTCATCGGTTTTCTATTCAATCAGCTCGCTAGACTGGTCAAAAAATAAACAGACTAAGCGCTACTTTCTTGCATCTGCCGACGGTTCGTCGGTCATGGAATATATCAGCAGAACAGGAGATGAGAGTTTTTCTTTTTCACCAGACGGAAAGTCCCTGGCATTTCTGCGTGAGGTCGAATCAGATGACGACTCTGATGAACCTAAAATGCAACTCTTTATCATGCCGACCAACGGCGGCGAAGCAATTCAGGTTAGCGAGCACCCAGGAAAAATTGTTGATTACAAATGGTCTCCCAATGTAGAAACCATCTTTTTCGTTGCCGAAGAAGTATATGACGAAGAAACCGAGAAGGAGATCAAATTGGGCGCCGACCCGGTATTCGTGGACGAAGCACCAAACGGGAAAGAGCGGGCCCGGTTTTCTAATATCTGGGAACTGGATATGATTGATAGCAAGGACGCGAGGAAAATCACCGACGAAAAACTGATCATCGATGAGTTTGCACTGGGGACGGACAATGCGACCATTATTTTTGTAGCACGTCCTGACGACCGTACAAATTACGGCCATTTCGCCGAGTTGTACATTTACAGGGACGGCAAGTTAGAGCAACTAACATCCAACGAAGCACCGGAGTCACTGCCGCTGATCTCACCGGATGCCTCGAAGCTTGCATATCGTGCACCATCTGACGAAGACTTCGAGTTGCGCGCCGGCTATTTTTGGGTGATGGACCTTGAAACACGCGAAAAACACCGTCTTGATGGACAGATGACCGGTGAGGTTTTAGGTGCTGTGACCTGGTCTGCTGATAGCACGTCCCTAATTTACAATGAACAGCATGGTGTCAACACAAATCTCTACGAGATCAATACAGTAAATGGCGTAGCAAAGGCACTGACGAACAAGACCGGCATACATCGTGCACAAGGATTTTCCGCCGATGCTAAAACCATGGCCTACGTTTTTGAGGACCACACGTCTCCAAGGGATGTTTATGTCAGAGACCTCTCGATGTCAGAACCTGTTAGATTGACGGATGCAAATCCCTGGATACGTGAAGATAGAACCCTGACTCAAGGCGAGGTGCTGCAGTGGGAAGGCAAGGGGGGTATGCCCATTAACGGTATCTACTACCCTCCGGTTCGAAAAGGTCGTTCGTCCGAGAAGGATCCTTTGATTGTGTATATCCATGGTGGTCCGCCGGCCGCGTGGGAAGCAAATTTCCAGAAAGATTTCCAGATCATGACCAATGCAGGCTATGCGATCCTGGCGCCGAACCCACGTGGCAGCCAGGGCTATGGCGAAGAGTTTTTGCAGGCACTGCGGGGCGAAGTCGGTGACGGTGAGTTTATCGACATGATGAACGGCGTGGACCATGTAATCGCTAATAAAAACGTCGATCCTGACCGGCTCGGTGTCAGCGGCTGGAGTTGGGGTGGTGTCGCTGCCAGTTACACGATTACGCAAACACAACGCTTCAAAGCTGCATCTATCGGTGCGATGGTTGGCAACTGGGCAGCGGAGACCGGACCCGGATTCAACTTCGATGTTGCGTTGTGGTACATCGGCGGCACGCCTTGGGATAACCCGAAAGAATGGGCAAAACGTTCGTCGATTACGCACGTAAAAAACGTCACAACGCCATCCATCATTTTCCACGGTGGGGAGGACACAACTTCCAGCGTAGGACAATCACTCATGTTCTTTACTGCTTTGCGTGATATAGGTAAGGCGCCGGTTCGTTACATCAAGTTTCCCAGGCAAGGCCATGGAGTTGAGGAGCCCCGTTTGTTGCGTATTCTCTATTCTAATGAGTTGCAGTGGTTCAAGAAGTACATTGACGGTATCGAGTGGGAAATTCCTCCTGCATCATTTGATACGCAGGATCAGTAGAGTAAAAGAGACTGTTTAGATTCTTCCAAATCTTAGCGAAGAATTAACCTAATAATCGAATAAAGAAACGTATCTGTTAAGGTCCATATCAATTAAAGTTCTACAAATCTGGCAAGTTTTCTAAATTGTTGATAGTGGATGTTAATGTGTAGAATAATGACACTGAAGAAACTATTACCAATCTAGGGTTTAGGAGAAATTAATTATGCTAAATAAATCAATACTCGCTTTCGTTATAATTTTTTCCCTTGGAATTCAAGCTAAGAACCTAGAACCAATAAGCTACTGGGATATTCAATCGGTTAGTAGTCCTATCGCAAGTCCAGATAATTCACTTATTATCTTCTCAAAAAAATATATTGATAAAAAGAATGATGATTTTATAAATGAGCTTTGGGTGATGAAAAAGGATGGATCCGATAAAAGATTCTTCGCTAAAGGAGAAAATCCAAAATGGTCGCCAGATAGTTCACGAGTTGCTTATGTTAAAAGTGACGACAACGATACTTCCCAGATTTATATTAAATATCTTAATAATGAAACAGAATCCAAGATTACTAATCATGAAAAAGGAATAAAAGATTTTGCTTGGTCTAAAGATGGAAAGTTCTTTTCATTCTCCTCATTTAATGAATACGAATCAGATTGGAAAATTGGCATTCCTGGTAAAGAAGAAGGAGTTGACTACTCTTGGACTAGTGACCCAAATGTTGTAACTAGCATGCATTGGAAGTCAGACGGTGAAGGTGAGCTTGAAAGTGGAGAAAATCATTTATATCTTGTTGGTTCAGATGGTGGCCCTGCTGTAAAAATCTCTGACTGGGGAAACGATTACGTTGGTGATCTTCAATGGATAGATAATACAAATATTTTATTACTGGAAATAACTCGCTTAATGACCTTGCACCATCATGGCAACAAACAGCAATCTTTGTTTTAAATACTAAAAATAAAGAGCTTAGTAAAATTTCACCTGAAATTGGAGTTTTCACGTCACCTAAGGCTTCAAAAGATGGAAAAAAGATTGTTTTCATAGGGCATCCAAGTCTGGAATATATAGATTTAGCCCTTGATATATGGATAAATCATAAAAAAAATAATAAGGTTTTAACAAATAACCTAAGCTCTTCTCCAGGTGAATTGTTTTGGGTCTCAGATGATAAAGTTGTATTTCATATGGATGAAAGAGGTTCATCTAAATTGATAGAGCTTGATGTTAACAATCTAGATATTAAAGAAGTCATTCCAAGATTTAATGAGCAGTTTTATCTTTCTTCAGTATCAAATCAAAGTCTTTATGGAGTTTATGCTAACGCTAAAAGGCCAGGTGAAATAGCATCTGTTAACAAATCAAAACTTAATAAATTAACGGAGTTTAATGAATTAATTCTTTCTCAATATAATCTTGGTGAGACAAGTGAAATCAATTACATGTCACCAGATGGAACAAAAATTCAGGGCTGGTATATCACACCACCGAATTTTGATAAAAATAAAAAATACCCTTTGATTCTTGTAATTCATGGTGGTCCTCATGCGATGTACAGATCATCCTTTAATTATTTATGGCATCAGTTTGCGAGCGATGGATATGTAGTTTTATATACTAATCCAAGAGGGAGCACTGGTTACGGAAGTGATTTTGCAAATGAAATTGATAAAGACTATCCAGGTAAGGGCGACCTATCTGACCTATTAGCAGGAGTAGATTACGTCACAGATATGGGATTTATTAATGAATCAAAGATGTATGTCCAAGGATGTAGTGGTGGCGGTATTTTAACAACTTGGGTAGTTGGTCATGATGATAGATTTGCAGCAGCTGCTTCTTTGTGCCCCGTAACAAATTGGATTTCGATGGTTGGAACAACAGATATACCTGCATGGACATTTACATGGTTTGAAAAGCCATTTTGGGAAGATCCTACTGAGTGGCTAGAGCATTCTCCTATTATGAGAACAGGATTCATAAAGACTCCTACTTTATTTATGACTGGAGTATTGGATATCAGAACACCTATGGCACAAACTGAAGAGATGTATATAGCACTTAAAGAAGCTGGGGTTGAAACAACCTTGGTTCGTATGAATGGAGAGTGGCATGGAACAGATAGAGAAAAACCAACAAACTGGTTTAGAACTTATGGATACCTAAGTGAATGGTATGAGAAATACTCTAAAGATTAGTAGGCGTAAGTATCTTAACAATGAATAGACGAGACTTTTCAAAACTTTTGGCGCTGCTGGCAGTTTCTTCTAATCAAGGTTTCGCGAATACAAGTAAAAAAGATAAAATTATTATCATTGGTGCTGGAATTGTTGGCTCTTCAATTGCTTATCATCTGACAAAAATGGGAGCTGAGGTCACTGTGATTGAACGCGATCGACCGGCAGCCCATGCGAGTGGCAGGAATTTTGGTTGGCTGCATGCTTCTTATCCCACAAAACCATACAACTTCCATCACTTATTAGGAATGAGTTTACTCACATACAAAAAACTGGAAACTGAAATTGGTATTGATATTCATTGGGGTGGTTCTCTTGAATGGCACGCTTCAAAAGAGAGTCAAAAAATCCTTACAGAGGAAATAAAAGTTCAGCAAGGTTTTGGTGTCCCGATTCAAATGATTAGTGGCGAACAAGCACATGAGCTTGAACCTAACGTGCAGTTTGACAAAGAAGCACGTATGGCTTTCTCAGAATCAGATGGTGCTGTTGACTCAAATGAGGTTGTTAATAAATTCCTCAAAAAAACCATCAATCTAGGGGGTCAAGTTCTTTATCCAGTGACTTATGAAAATGTAATTGTTAAAGAAGGGCAAATCGTTGCTGTCAGAACATCTATTGGGGAAATAGAAGCTAACCAGGTAGTTTTTGCTTGTGGTGTAGATACTGATGAATTGCTTAATATCGATGTTCTCAAAAAATCTGATCCAGAAATTATTCTCAGAACCCAACCAATGAAAAAAATTATTGATCGAGTACTTGTCATGCCAAACTTTCACATCCATCAACAACACGATGGAACTGTGATAATTGGTGCAACGAATACTTTAGAAGGTACTGCTGTAGGAAGCTTACCAGGGGCTCCCGAATCTCATCTGGAACGCCTTACTTTAATGCCAGAATCTTTCCCAGATGCAATACTTGAAAAGCAACATGCTGATCGTATTTTGTCTATTGCCCAACAATTCGTTCCTCAATTGAAAGCAGTTAAATTGGAAGAAGTTGTTATCGGCTGGATACCTTCGACACACAATGGAGGTCCTGTGGTGGGTCATCTTAAGAATATCCCCGGAGCGTACCTTGCTACCACGAACAGCGGAGTTACCCTTGCCCCTATCATTGGGAAGCTGGTTGCGATGGAGCTACTTGACGGCACAGAATCAAATTTACTGGCTGATTTTCGTCCTGATCGTTTTATTTGAGTGCAATAAAATAGGTAACACTAAAAATTCTATATATAAAACGAGATACTAGTTAAATTAAATTGTTAAAACATACTAAACTATTACTTATTAACATTAACTCTGGATAACGCTGATGACTATTACTTATGAAAAACAAGGGCATATTGGAATATTTACAATCGATAATGGCAAGGTAAATGCCCTTACTTTTGCTATGCATGAACAACTATATTCACATTTAAAAGAATTTCTGAATGACACTACGATTAAAGTCGGCATTTTAAAAGGAAGTGAAGGTAAATGCTTCAGTGCTGGAGACGATCTGAATGAAGGAGATGTTTATCCTGAGGGTGAAGATACTACAGAAAAGATAATATCATTATCTCGCAACAAACCCATTATTGCAGCTGTCAATAGCTGGTGCCTTGGAGCAGGATTCATTTATCTCATACTGCTTACTGATATACGAGTGGCTGGTAACGGAGCAAGATTTGGCTTACCTGAAATTGCTTATGGAATGGCAGGGGGGAGTGGATCATCACGATTACCTCTTCATATCCCACGCGTTTGGGCAAATTGGATTGCATTGACAGGCGAGAAGGTTACTGCCGACCAAGCATTGCAATACCAGTTAATTAATGAAGTGGTTCCAGATGACGAAGTGTTTGATAGAGCATTAGAAATTGCTAACATGATCGCCTCGCACCCATTGATTGCGATTCAGACAGAGATGGAATGTCTAGATAAATGCCCGGAGATGACAGCGGAAGAAGCTATAAATTTAACTCGTGAACTTTATGATCGTCAGTTACAAATATACCATCAAGAACCTGATGCAAAGTCAGGGATTGAACACATCAAAGCGAAAAATCTATGAAGATAGAAGTTGCTACCAAAGAATATTTTCAAGAAAAAAAGTCTATTGAAGAAAATTTTCATTTTCCTGAAAATATTCAAGCCTTAATTGATCGTGCTGCTGACCTTTATCCAACGACATTAGCAATTAATTGTTTTGAGCAAGAACCACAAGCCCAATCCATCACGTATGCTGATTTACGTGTGTCAATATATAAGTTAGCTGACGGACTTCAACAACAAGGGATTATAAAAGGAACTCATGTTGCTGTTATTATGAGCAATAGAATAGAGTTCCCAATATCCTGGTTGGCTCTTGCCATGATTGGTGCTGTTATGATTCCAGTTAATCCAGCATACACAAGCACAGAACTTGATTACGTACTTAACGATTCAGATGCTGAGTTCCTTATTATTGAAGATCAGTTTCTATCAACCTTAGAAGCTATGAAAAAAAAACCAGAAGCAATGACTGATGAGTCAATCATTATCGTCACTGATAAAGATATAAATAATAACTGGAATTCCCTCATGTCATCCGGAAGTGAGGATGCTGATTATCACTATCAAGTGAATTCTCATGACCTTCTTAACATCCAATACACGTCAGGTACCACTGGGTTCCCAAAGGGCTGTATGCAATCACAAAAATTCTGGATAATGGCAGGGTGTATAGCTGCCCTTAGAAATAAAGATATTAAATCAGTATTAGCCGATGCTCCGTTTTTCTATTTTGACGATCAATGGATGGTTATCATGGGATTATATTCAGGAATAACTGTCCATGTTTCTGAGGGCATGAGTGTTAGTCGATTTTTAGACTGGATCGAAGATCATGAGATCGAATTAGCCTATTTTCCAACACCTATACTTGAAACTCCACCATCGTCACGTGAAACTGCTACATCGCTTAAGAAATTTATCGGTTTTGCACTTAACGCAGAGTTGACTCATCTTGTTGAAGAACGATTTAACGTTTTAACCAGAGACTCTTTCGGCATGACCGAGGTCGGTGTAGGGTTATTGGTTCCAGATACTGTTAACTCTGACGCAGCGCTTGATAGCTGCGGATTACCAGCGCCTTTTCGAGACGTAAAAATTGTTGATGATAATGGAGACGAAGTTGAATCTGGAAGCCCGGGTGAACTTTGGATAAAAGGTCCTGGCATTATTAATGGCTATTATAAAAAACCTAAAGCTAACAAAGAGACCTTTGTTGATGGATGGTTTAGAACCGGAGATGTATTTATTGCAGATGCACTTGGATTTTATACGATCGTTGGCCGCATGAAAGATATGATTCGTCGTTCTATGGAAAATATTTCTGCTCTAGAGGTTGAAACTGCCATTCTTTCTAAGCAAGGTGTCCAGGATGCAGCTGTAATAGCAGTGCCTGATAAAAAACGCGATGAAGAGGTAAAAATCTATGTGCTATTGTCGGCAGGCTATACAACTGAACAAATATCTCCAGCAGATATTATTATTCATTGTCAGCAGCGACTCGCACCGTTTAAGATCCCACGTTATTTTGAATACGTTAAGTCTTTTCCATACACCCCATCAGCAAAAGTTGCTAAACATCAGCTAAAAGACATGAAAACGGATCTGCGTAAAGATAGTTGGGATGAATTAGATCAATGTTGGCGGTAACGATACAACGATGAAAACAGGCGTTAATCAACTAAGAACTATCTTAGCAGCTGCTGGAATTATATCGTTAAGTGTTCTTTATTTTAATATCAGTCCTGTTGCTGTTGGTGCAGCAGCAGACCATCGTGGCTTTAGTAATCAGCAACTTGGCATGTTAATGGTCCCTGGCATGAGTGCTCAAGCGATTGTCAGTTTGTTACTCAGTTTCTGGGTCAGAAAGATCAACTGGAAATTATTGTTGTTATTTGGTGGTGCATGCGCATTTGCTGGTTATATTTTTGCCGCTTTTACCACTAGTTTTACAATGTTACTACTAGCGTCAGGTATTGCCGGTGTTGGTGGTGGATTATTATATTGTATTTCAATGGCCTACTTGGGTGCTGCCAAAAACCCAGATCGTGGTTTTGGATTTTCTCAATTGTTTCAGTCTATATCCATGATGATTGGCCTCTACGCTGTACCTATCTGGATATCACCTAATTGGGGTCTTACCGGCGTATTCATTTTTCTTACCATGGGAATAGTGCTTGCGGTTGTATTAATCGCTTACATCCCCAATGGCTGGGAACCAACTACTGAGATTCGAACACAGCATAATAATCAAACAATTGATAATATGAAATTAAGCCCTGCCATTATGGCGATGGCGGCTTTATTCATCTTTAACTTAGGTTTAAACGGATATTGGGTATTCTACGAAAGAATCGCCACTCATATAGGCTACACAACCGAATCAATTGCAATAACACTATCAACATCTGTTGGAATTGGTACCTTGGGCGCTTTTCTACCCATTCTCGTTTATAACCGAATTAATCGAAATAGTATGATCATAGCCATTGGGCTGATATTTATTTTGGTTATGGTGGGCTTGATTACTATATTTAACGAATATGTGTTCTGGGTATTATCGATGCTTTTCCAAGCGTGTTGGGCGGCCATACTCGCTTATATGTTTGCGTCGATCGCAGCTGAAGATAGATACGGTAAAATTGTTATTCTTATTCCAGCTGTTTACGCAATATCATCGGTAATAGCTTCTGCTGCTGCAGGATTTGTTTACAACTACGGCCATGTCGTGTTTCTGGTTTACACAACCAGCATGGTTTTAGTCTCAATTATGTTTTGGGCAGCACTTCGGAAGAGACAATGAGCCACTTGAATAATTCCAAATCTAAAAATCTAACGAGCTTATGTCTAGTGCTCTATTTGATGAAAGATGAAGTCACATAAGCCAGAAGGTATTCAATTCCTTGACGAACGACTTGGCCAGGAAGTAGTAGTGTCTAAATGGCTTGTCATTTCACAAGAGGAAACTGACGCATTTGCAAAACTAACAGATGACGAGGACCCTATGCACAATGACCCTGAATGGGCTGCCAAGACACCATGGGGTGGTACTATTGTGCAAGCTGCACACGTTTTGTCACTTGGGGCAGCGACAATCGTAAACTCGGATATTCCTCTTGATATAGAGACTGATGGTAACAGCTACGTGCTGAACTATGGCTATGATCGTGTAAGGGTGATGTCACCCTTGCGTGTAGGGCATCGTTTTCGTTATCGTGTAAAAGTCACTAACATTCGTCCTAAGTCACCAAGAGAGTTCATCATCAAGTGGGAAGTGACTGTCGAGGTTGAAGGACAAGATAAACCATTCATGGTGTATGAATCTCTCATCTATTGGGCGACTGATCAGAGATTACCAAACATATCTAAACATTAATCATTAATGAAAAAGAAAACTTTTCAACATAATAAACAATCAATGTAATCTATAGGCATGAAAAAACTTCTCTCTATCCTCTATCTGATTCTTCTAAGCCCTTATTCATATTCTGAAAATTCTCCTCTTGATATTGATTATTCTATTATTTCAGAAACTATTACAAATAATGCGGTTGCTCTACGTGAACGTGCGCTTTCTGATAATCTTTCAGTGGATATTGTCGAATCCCTGACAACTGAAGTTGGGCCTCGTAGGATGGGAACAGAAGGAGAGCAAAGAGCTATTTCTTGGGCGATTGAGAAGTTTAAAGAACTTGGCTTTGATCGTGTTTGGACTGAAGAGGTTTTGCTAGATCGTGGTTGGAAAAGAGGTGAGGCTAAAGCAGAAATATTATCTCCTTATCCCCACAATATAGTCATGACTGCACTTGGATACAGCGTAGGAACTAACGGTGACCTGGTTGCTGAAATAGTTGAATTCAAGACATTTGCAGAATTAGAAGCTGTACCCGAAGGTGATAATCTAAAAGGAAAAATAGCTTTTGTTTCTTACAGTATGTCTGATTTTAAACCCCACCCCAACCAACCCTCAATGGGAGCGTATAGTGAAGGCACAAAAGCACGGAGTAGAGGACATGTCACTGCAGCAAAACGAGGAGCAGAAGCTATTATCATTCGCTCAGTCGGTACTGACAATAATCGATATGCTCATACGGGAAGTGGGTACGGTTACGAAGAAGGTGTTAAAAAAATACCTGCAGCAGCTGTATCAGTACCCGATGCAATACTTATTCAAAACATTTTGAAGCGAGAAGCTCCAGTAATAATGAAAATGAACATGACATCAGAAATAATTGGACCAAAAAAAGGAGCTAATATTATAGGGGAGATAACAGGTAGAGAAGATTCTGACCAGTACTTGGTATTGGGAGCACACATAGATTCCTGGGATGAAGGAACAGGCGCGCTCGATGATGGAGCAGGCGTGGGTGCTATGATGGCTGCTGCTGCTTTCATTGGCCAAATGGAGAAGAGACCGAAAAGAAGTCTCCGTGTACTGCTGTTTGCTGGAGAAGAAATTGGATTCTATGGTGTCAATGATTATATGAAAAGACACATAGATGATCTTGATAAACATATTTTAGGCGCCGAAGCTGACGGTGGCGGCGGTAGGGTTAATACTTTAATTCCAGGTGTTGGTGGAACTGCCCTACTTGTTATCAATGAAATGCATAAACTTGTCGCCCCACTTGGAATTGTTTTAAGCAATAACAATAATGCTAAAGGCGGATCAGATATGAGTGTACTTGGAGAGGCTGGTATGCCGGCGTTGAATTTTAGCCAAAATTCAAATGATTATTTTAAATACCACCATACGCCTAACGACACTTTCGATAAAATTATTGAAGAAGATATGCGTTATTTAACGGCTGCTTATTCAACGATTTTCTATTTAGCAGCAGAAATGCCAATAGATTTTAGACAATAGGAGTTAAACATGATTGCAAGAATATTATCAGGCCTGATTGGAGTGTTGATGTTGTTGAACTGTTTGTGGTGGATATTGGATCCGTTTACTGCAGCCGAAGGACTAGCAATGCCTTTGCTTGAAGGTTTGGGATCAAATAGCCAGATTGGAGATTTCACTTCTTTCTTTTTTACAGCAGGGCTGTTTGCTTGTATCGGTGCTTATAGGGCTGAACACATTTGGCTTTATCCAACCATATCTTTGATTGGTTCGGCAGCTTTTTTCAGATCTTATGCGGTGGTTGCTCATGGGTCAGATCCTTTAGTGTCTACTATAATTATTGAAATTATTATGTCGCTGATTTTAATTCTTTGTGTGGTCTTAATGAAAAGAGCTCAATAAATAAATGAAGAAATTTTTTCAATATAATAAAATATTGTTATAACTATAGACATGAAAAACCTAAACTTAACCGCTATACATGAAAAAACTAAGCTTAATTGCCGGACTGCTATTGGTAGCTACCGTTATTGGACTTTATCTAGTTACTTTGCCTGATTCCGTGCCAACAACGCCGCCGTCACCGATTTCAGTT
>ENA-OSET01003898-OSET01003898.1-sediment-metagenome-genome-assembly--contig:-NODE-3898-length-13440-cov-3.308913_pt1 | contig 13440 bp, 11 predicted proteins | sample MGYA00237882_ERZ534229 | MGnify/ENA primary metagenome ERZ534229 (study PRJEB26408, sample SAMN06266212) | sediment metagenome | isolation source: Hudson Canyon methane seep mesocosm | place...
CCTAGAACTAAACGGTAATGAACATGCAAGTGAATAAACTCACCAGTATTGTGATCAAAACCCAGGTAGTCTTGTAGGCCAGGAAACTGCTTGCTAGCTGGAGATAGAATCTCCTTAATATCAAATAAGCGCAAGGACTCTTCAAATCGCTCTCTATCGCCTGGATGGACTAGAATATCAATATCTGTTTTTCCATTTAATGCAGCATCTAGGTGCTCATTACTTTTCCAGTGACAATATCTAATATTATCTTCGTTTAGATGAATAAAATATTTCTTACAAAATTCTAACATGGCAGAGTGAGAGTTCCTTAATTAATTCAGATTTTCCAGGGTAAGCATGAGACCCAAGCCAAGCAGCATGAAAGCACTTATAAATGTACAAAGATTGGCTCAGGCACTTATAACTCCATTTAAATTGCTACTCAAAGTTATCAGTTAGTTGAGGGTAAATACTATTGACTAGCCGTGCAATCGTTTTAAGATTAGCTTCGGTCGGTTCATTTTTTGATAATACAGCAAAAACCATAGAAGTTTTATTATCATTAAAAACCTGCTTCAACTCCAATAATTTAGCGAGATTTCTCTCAGGAGTGTCGACGCCCGCCACTCGATACCACATCCAGATATTACGCTCTCCAGCAGTAGTATTTACTTTGACTCTATTCACTAACATTTCTTGCCCAAGGCCTTTGAATATAACCGTCTTAGGCTTATAGTTCTTCCAAGATTTATTGGTGATGGAGTTTGTATAGTTAATTAGCTCTTCGCCCTGAGTTTGTTTCTGGTATAGAGCGTAAAATAATTCAACATCCACCCCCTCTTTCGAATAGTTCACCACTTGACTATGAGTCGCACCAGGGAATAATGGCTCCCAGTTACTAAGCCCTATAATAGGCCCCTTCCATTCCGGTAAAACGGGAAATGTATACGCAGATAGATCTTCTGGATGTTTAGCTGGCACATAAGTAATCGCTAGTTGAGGGAGAACGATTAAAAATACGCTCAACATCCCAAATCTTATGTAATTAGCAAGCTTGTACTCACTGTTTTGTGACGCTTGAGTATCAGACTCTCCTCTCTCCTTCCGACCACTTGGAATAAACCTGACGCATAAAAAAAAGTAAAGGAAAAATGCCACTCCAAACACGTACCAACCTAAATTAACATGTTCATTCACATATGGGTGCTGCATATCAGTCACATGCCCCGCCCAGATTACGATCATTACCCGAATCCAATTGGTGACAATAGATAAAAGTACAGCAAAGAGCACTATAATAATCTGGCGTTTTAAAGAATTAAAATTCAAATGTGCAAAAATTAAACCTAATGATAAACCAGAGATAAAATACCTAAAACCACCACAACCTTCTGCAATTTCAAAAACACCTTCAGGTATTGTCAGATACATTTCATCCCGAAAAACAGGCACTCCCAAAAAATTTAGTGATATGTGTGCCACATCAGCAGTTATACCTGTCAAGAAACTTGCAAACATTTCCCAAATCGGAGCAACTGTTATCAATAACGAAAGAGGGGTCAGTATAATTAACAGTACAGCATTACCCATCATCGCCCAGATCACCATGGGTACTAGTATAACCAGTAAGGTTTCTGCAATAATTTGCACGTCAATATAATTGAAAAGTGGAATTAAAATGGTAATTGGTATGATCGCAATAAATGCAAGAGGATTGGTTTGTGGCGTATGTCTTTTAAGCTCGTGCCGAAGGTCATAGCATAAATAAATAATCGCAGGAAAAATTATCAAGCTATGCGCATATTTTGAAGTAGTCCACCACCAATTAATTAAAGATGAAAAAATATCTCCATAAAAAATTAACAGAGAACTGATAACTAACGTAGAAATTAATAAAGAAGCTTTCCACTCACTAAAATTAACTAACCGTTCTTCGGATGAAGAGTTTAAATCTACCAAAATTTAAGCCTTTTTATATAAAGTAGACCGCCTAAATTCCACCGATCTAATTTTCACCTTTAGCTACTGTCAAACCCTATAAAAGAATAAACTGACAATACAGAATTTGTACCTGAGTCGTATTTTTGTATCCACAAGAGGCATTCAATGGCCGCACAATAAAGCATACAAAAATCGTTCTGCCATATAATGTAAATTAACTACTTACAACGTATCACTTAAAAAGCTTCCCGTTTCGTATAAAAATTAAAGAGTCTTTAGTGAAACCTGCTTTATAGATCTCTCAATAGGCCTTCCCCTATACGTACCCACCCAGGTTTTATATAAGCTCCAAGTTTACGTAAAGCCAATTACTACTCACCACAAAAAGCGCTCAAACAACCAATCAATTTAATAGAATTATAATACAGTTTAATATAATTAAATATCTCTAAAACATAGAACCTGTTCAATCAACAAGCATTAATTTCAACAAAACAGCTAGTATCATTATTCTATAAAGACAACATTAAAATCTATGGACTTAAAAAAGACGATAAAACCATTGCTGCTTTATACGCATTTCCATATGATGGCACGATATTTTATTCTCAGCTTGGCTATCCCCTCTTTGAGAGGTTTTTGCCCTGATGCCATTATTAATATAGGGAACTGTCAACAGTGCGATTGAAAGAAGATGCAAAGGTGTTTGATTTTTTAAGTTGCTCTGATCCCATCAAAAAACTCTGGACTAAACAAACCAGGACTTACTCTGTCGGAGGTATTTAGTTTGAACATTGAGTTTTTAGGCTTACCAGGCGCAGGCAAAACAACAATAAGAAAACGAATAATCGAAGAACTAACCCTTAGAAAGCATAGCACTCTTTCTACTGAAGACGCCTTCTACTTAAAAATGAAAACCTCCGGTGATAGCATATATAGATACATTTTAAGATTGCTTCCCAATGGTATGGGTAAAAAATTAGCGAATAACCTACACGGGCGTTCTCTTTACCAAAACGAAAGTCAAAATCATTTTATTGCATGCCACGGTGGATCGTTAAGAGCATTTTTAAACTCTGTAGTTTTTAAAAATATGTCAACGGAAGATAAAGAAAATGTAATTGGCAACTTTCTGGCTATGGGGTCTCTATGGGATATGCTGAACTGCCAAGATTTCGCAAACTCCATACTTTTTTTTGAAGAAGGCTTTATTCAAAAGTCATTCATGTTTGTTGATCATGAGTACGATTATCCATCAATTGCAACAAACATTCATGATTACTTTCAAGCCATTCCCCTTCCGAATATAGTAATTCATATTAAGACCGATATATCAACAAGTTATGAAAGAATGCTAAGTCGGCAAGACGGACTCACTAAACGTCTAAAAAACGCGTCCCCAAAAGCTATTAATACATTTTTATCTCACACTGAAGCACATATCCAGAATATTAGAAATGAATTATCATTAAGTACTGACTGCCAAGTTATTGAAATAACAAATGAAGGAGACTTAAACGTCACTTTAAATCAACTTGTCGACCAAGTTGAGAACTACATTTAAGACCGATATAAAAATTGATGCATTATAACTACTCCCAACCCTGAAGGAGTTTGAGATTTATGAAAGCTATTATTAAAAAAATACTAAATTTTCTAGCCTCCTACATTTTGGTTTCTAAAAAATTTAAAGCCAGAAAAGGTGAAGTTGTTATTTTAATGTACCATGGTGTTATTAATTCTCAGCCAGATATTCCTGACTGGTGCTTGGTTCAAAAAGAAAACTTTGAAAAGCAAATTAAGTTCCTCAGCCAACACTTTAATATTATTTCACTTCTAGATGCATATTCAGGCCTTAAAAACGCTACGATAGAAGGGCCAACAGCAGTCATCACCTTTGATGACGGTTATCAAAACAACCATGATATAGCTTGGCCTATTTTAGAAAAATATAAGGCACCGGCTACTGTTTTTATTTCTACTAACCTTATTGATTCAAATAGCAGCATCTGGACAGCTCGCTTACAGGATGCTTTCGGTAAAACGAATCGTCAAGAAATCTCTTGGAGAAATAGATCGTATAATTTATCTTCTAAAATAGCCAAAAGTAACTCATTAAACGAAATCAAACGCGACCTTAAAAAAGAACATGTATCGATCATCGAATCAGAAGCAAATAAACTTATTAAAGAATTAAACCATCAAAACAACACAACCTTAAGTATAGACTCCCCGTATAGAATGATGACTCGGGAAATGATTTCTGACATGAACCAGTCTGAACTTATCGATTTTGGCGCGCATACCGAAAACCACCCAATACTTTCACAGTTAAGCCCTGATGAACAATCTAAAGAAATTTTAAACTCCGTTAAAAAAACAAGCGAAATAACCTTAGAGCCCTGTCAAACTTTCGCCTACCCAAATGGCCAAAAAACCGATTATTCAAAGGACACGATAGAAATATTACAAAAGCAGGATTTAAAGCTATCCTTAACTACTGAAATGGGGATAAACACTCAAAAAACCCCACAATTTGAGCTACTCCGTTATGGAGTTGGAAACGAAGCAAACTTCCAGCAAGAGCTTCTTTCAATGTATACACGTTACAAATAGTGCACCATCGAGTACATATTTTACACCCCCTTTAACATTAAGCTTATCAACAAACACAACATTGATTTGTACTGACGACTCTGGATAGTAAAGAACATGATAATTTTAACTGGCGCTAATAGAGATAAACCTACCAATGATAGTGGTGAGGTAAGAACCAACATTGAATTCACCTTCGGAGCAGTCATTAAAAGAACTGAAAAGAAGGCTAAAGAGCTTGGTTATATAACCGATGTTTATGATCTAGGGGACTTAGGATTTGGTAAGCCGTTTAGTGTCAACGATGAAAGCTTTGAAAAGCTCGGCTATTATGAAAAAGAAGTTATTAAAGGATATAAGTCTAAATCTCTATTTAAGCCTAAGTTAGTCAAAGCCTGTTTGGCTGAGCATAACGATACTACCGTTTATCTTGATGGTGATGCTTTACTTTGCGGCGATATATCAGATGCGGACACTGATGACTATGATATTGGTGTGACCTTAAGGCACCCGTGTGAGCTCGGCGGTGATTGGCATCAAGACCACTTTGAAATAGCTAAATATGTTAATGCCGGGGTTATTTTCTTTAGAGCAACTGAAGGGACCAAAAAATTCTTGGACCGCTGGGATATTGAAACAGATGAATTAGGCAATGATCAAATGGCGCTCAATAAGCTAGCCTGCCCTAATCATTATCCTGAAGTAGGCTCTGTGTTAGAAATTAATGGCGTTCGAATTAAATACTTCCCAGGTGAAGTCTATAATTTTTATTACTTTAATGATTTAAAATCTTCAACAGCAAAAATAATGCATTTCAAAGGTGATGTTCGTGCTCTCTATCCATTTAACTGGAAAACTCGCCTTTCATGCTCTCTAGTTATTCTTGTCAGAAACATCAAGAATATATTTACTAAAAATAAAAAATAATCTATTTACAATGTCAATATTAACTAAATTAACCCGAGAAATTGCACAGCGAACGCTACCTGCTTCTCGGTACGTTAGTCACATGGACGCTGAGCTATCGACAGAAAGCTTCCCTCCTGTATACCTAACTTTTGATGATGGACCTCACCCTGAACGGACTCCGCCTATTTTAGACCAGTTATCTAAAATAGGTGCTAAAGCCACTTTTTTCGTGCTCGGCACAGAAGCAAAGAAACACCCTGACATTGTTCAACGCATTATTAAGGACGGCCACTCGGTGGGAACCCATACCTGGAGCCACATGAGTGCCTATAAAGCACCTTTATCAAAGTGGCTATTAGACACCGATCGAGCTAGAAACGAAATCGAACAACTCATTTCAAACCCTTGCCGTTTGTTCAGACCACCTTATGGAGAACTTACGCCACGTTCATTAATTTGCTTGTTAAAAAATAACTATAGAATCATACACTGGTCTGCAGACACTAAAGACTTCGAAGCTCAGACAACAAACCAACTTAAGGAATGGTTTACAAATAACTTTCCTCAACCTGGTGAAGTTGTGCTCATGCATGACTGTGTTGAGCTCACAGCGCTTAATTTATCTGGATACTGTGATATCTGGAAAGATCATGCCGATTTTAAAGCTATTCCAATTGACTAGCTTAATAAGTACCTTACGACCTAATTTTGCTGGAGAATAAAAATATTGAATATGAAAATGCATCGAGAGGCCGATATACATCGCTTAAAATTTTCATTTATTATTCCTGCATTAAATGAATCCGTTATGCTTAGCCGCTTACTAACCTCAATTAACAACATGAATACCTCTACTCTAGCTGAGATTCTTGAAATTATCGTCATCGATGCAGAGTCTACCGACCAAACAGTTTCTATCGCCCAATCCTATAATTGTAAAGTCCACACAGCAAAGCCTGGTCGTGTTTCTATATCTCGAAATATCGGTGCAGAGAACGCTTCTGGAGATGTTCTAGCGTTTATAGATGCTGATTGTGAACTACCCACCGACTGGCTAGAGAAAGCCGCTCAAGAGCTCTGTCAGAAGCAAGTAATCGGAGTTGGGTTTAGGATGGTAGAAAACCCTAATAGTTCTTCTTGGGTTGAAGAAGCGTGGTACGAACTAGCCCACAAAGAAGCCCCTAATACAGAGACTTCAGAGGTAGACTGGCTAGCTACTTTTAACCTTGCCATCAAAAAAGATGCATTCAAACTAGCTGGGGGCTTTGATGAAAACCTTGAAACATGTGAGGACGTTGAACTAGGCTACCGCTTGTCAACCCATGGAAAGTTAAAACGCATCACATCAAGCGGCGTGATTCATCATGGGGAGAGCAAAACACTGAGTGAGTTTTTTCGAAGAGAAGCCTGGCGCGCTCGCGGAGCTTCAGGGATAGTAAAAAAGCACTGGACAAACCCAAGGGAGTTATTAAGCTTTTTATTGCCCATGGTTTTTATCCCATCACTCGCTGCCTCTTTAGGCTTATTTCTATTCAGTTTGCTTGGGTTAATTAATCAGGAGCCGAGTCTAGCAATTTTATTTGCAGCCATATTTCTAGGGCCGCTACCTATTCTATTGCTGGTATCTCGTAGAAAAGTAAAATTAAGCCGGCTATTACACTGTAGTGGTTTATTGTGCGTATACTTTTTAGCTCGTTTTCAAGGAACATTTAAACCTTTTAAACGAGTCGAACGTTAGGATAACTAACAATAATGCTTAGCAATAACGCTAAGCATTACAAGTATAAATTTAAGGCCTTTTATCTAACAAACCTTTCTGAATCAAAACATTCTCAACACTAGAAAATTGAAAGTCTTGAATTAGAGAAGTTAACCTTTGCTCACATTTTTCTAAATTATTGTAATGCCGAAAGCGTGATTTCCAATTAGCTGATTCAACCCTAGGTTGATCAGGGTCTACTTCCCAGGGATGCAAATAAAACACAAAAGATCGGTTTTCCCGATTAAGTCTATTCAGGCAATATCGGGTAAACCAATAGGGGTAAAGGCGAAAATACCCCCCGCCAGCCACTGGCAATTCATAACCTAAAAATTTACACGTACTTATAGGAAACTCAACAATAGACCCAGAATCACTCCCCGTATACAGGTGCGGTTCCTTTGGAAAATCACGAATACCATAAACATCATGCCTAACCGGAAACACACTGGAATCATACTCAAATCCAGCCTCGATTAGTGTGTCAAACGCCCACAAAGACTTATCGGTTATTGAGTAACTCGCGGCTCGATAACCCCGTACTTTTTTTCCGGTTATATCTTCCAAGACCGCCTTAGATTTTAAAGTTTCTTCTTTGAATACTTTTTGGTCTTGATTATAGATAAGTTGATGACTATAGCCATGAGAGGCCACTTCATGACCAGCTCGATCAATTTTCGCAACTAATTCAGGAAACCGTTCTGCAACCCAGCCCAAAATAAAGAAAGTACCTAAACAATTATGATCAGCAAACTTTTCAAGAATACATTCGGTATTACGTTCAACCCTACACTTGAATGTGTCCCAGTCATCCATACGAATATCATTTGCAAAAGCATTTACTTGAAAATAATCTTCTACATCAATTGAAATTGCATTTAACACTTTATTCATAAAAACTAAAATCCTTATATTTGAACCTACAATCCTCTGAACTAATAAATTGTCCAGTCGAAGCCCAAATTAACCCCAAAGTCTTCATACTCTCTTATTTTATTTTGGCTATTTTCTCTAGAGTTAAAGCCCACATCACCTTTCACCACTAGGTCAGGTGAAAAACGATAGCTAAGATCAAAGCGATAAATTGCACGCTTCTCTTTGCCAATTTCCGACTGTTCAAAAAAATCATCAAAAGTAAATCGATATGTAAGGCCTGCAGTTATATCGTGTGTAAGATTCTGATTTAAAGACAAACCAAAACCACTGGTGTGAGAATCTTGGCTTTGTATTCGGAAATCATCATCTCCCCAAAAACCAGAGAAGGTATATTGAAAAGTATTTATCCCACGACTGAGTCTCAGGTTTAATCGTTTTCTATTTAAAATATCAAGCGTTGTTGCTACGCCTACAAACTGCTCGTTTGATTCTGCTCCTAATCCAGTTTCAAAACCTTCTTCATCACTTTCGAAGCCGATTGATGTATCTGTCAGGTCCTGCCTATATTGAATAACAACATCGTGAAATAGAATTTCACGCCTGGAAAAAGATAAATCATAAAAGTCCCCCTCCACATCATCTGAAATATCAGAACGAGTCAGGGTACGACCAAAATTAAAACTAAGCTCCCCATGCGAAATCTGTCTGACAAAACCTATACTTACATCAGTACTTTTTAATTCATCGGCACCTTCACCGTCAATCATTTCATCATACTGGCTACTCAAACTAAAACTTGTAGTGCTATTTAACAAATAATTGTAATTTATTGCACCATTCACTCGTTCGGTGTCAGAAGCTTGAATATCAGAGTTTTCTACATTGGTATAGTTCGCCGATAAGCTTACAGAAGATTCACGACTCAACCTATAGCTGATCGACGGGCCAGACCTTAAGATATCACGATCCTCTCGATTATCTGGAGTATCTGCATCAAAAGCATTTTGTAAAACTTGAGTTCGGGTATACGAGGTGCGCCAATTAAGAAAGTTTTCAATGATGTCGAAATTAAAAACACCAAACCCTGTTGTTAAAGAAGTTTGGTTGGCAAAGGTATCATTATAATAATGCTCTTCAGTAAGATTGAAACTGGCATCTGCATTAAAACGCTTTCGGTTTTCTTCTAACTGAACCAGTAGACCAAAAGTTTGCGAAACATCTTCTTCAGCTGAATCGGACTGTAAAGCAACATTAGAATGATAACTTACATCTGAATATAGGTTAGCAGATAACTCAAATCCTGACGCAGCATAGGAAACAAGTATAAAACTTGATACAACTAATAACTTTATATATTTGTTCATCACATATCACTAATTGTTGTAAACAAGCCCTGTGAGTTTGTCTTCCCCAATCACTTGAATTGCCGCCTCAATTTGCTCCTGAGTGACCTCCCCATGAGGAACAACCAATACCACCATATCTGCAATTTCAGTTAATATCCGAGCTTCAGACGACTCTGTAACTGGAGGTGAGTCAATAAAAATATACCTGTCAGCATATCTAGAACGAGTTTCATCAATAAACTGTCGCATTTTCTCAGACGAAAAATATTCAGCTGCACCTTCACTATTTTCACCAATAGGTATCACCCGCAATCTAGGAATACCTGTGGCATATACAACATCCTTGATATTCAAACTTGAATCACTTAAGTAGTCTGTAATACCAGCAGAAGCATCCCCGATTATCAGTTCACCCAAACTTGGTGAATATAAATTTGCATCAATTAACATACTCGTTTTGGTTCTATCCAATGCAAATACTGCTGCCAAATTAGTCGCGATATAACTCGCTCCCCCACCATGACAGATAGAAGTAACCATACAGACAAAGTTTTTCTTTTGACTCTTCTTTAATAACTGAGTTCTTAACTCGCGAAATGTATTAAGGGTTTTTGCGCTTTGCATACCACCATTGACTATCTTTAGCTTTAGTAGTTCTAGATCAGAAAAACGGTCTACCTCACCCATTTGTGAGATTTCATTTTCTACAGCAGATTTTTTTTCTAAAGCTGAAACCTTAACACTTACAATATTGGTATTTTTGTCATTTGAACCATTCATTATATTAATCCAACTTTAGAGGCGAAAGCCAAACCAATATATGCTGCCATTATTAAAACACTCAATACAAAGCAAGTAATAATATCTGTTCGAACCACCCTTTGTGTAAAAGTAGTACTAACATGAGGTATAACAGCCAATACAGGAACATTCAAATCTAACAATTTTTCAGGAAAACGTACCTTACGATCTAATATCACACACAATATAATTAAGCCAATAACTGAAAATAGACCAATAAATGGTCCCAATACAACAAAGTGTAAGAATCTTAAACCAATAGGATTTAAAGGAGGCAGTGCCGGCTCTTGAATTCTATAAGTTACACCCTGCCCTTCAATATTCAAGGTCATAGATAAACGAGCCTTTTCTTTACGCTCTAACATATCTTCATAAATACGCTTAGTTACAGTATAATCTCGAGTTAACTCAGCCTCTTCAGCCCCTCTTTCAGCAATACGTTTTCGACGCGCATACTCGTTCTCTTTAAGCTTCCCCAAAGCAATTAACCTTTTCTCTTTGGCCTTAGTATCTGTTCGTATCAGAGACAGTCTACTTCTTAACTCCTGATATAAAGGGTTCAGAACTGCCCCCTCATCATTAATTGTTTTTTTGGACGATGAATCAGCTGCACGTTTTTTTTCAGCGGCCTCATTTATAGTATTTTTTATATCTTCAATTTGATAAGTCAAACTAACGACATCTGGGTATTCATCAGTGTAAGTTAATAGCAATGAATTTCTTTGTGACTCTAGCTGATTTAAACGATCACCGTAGACATTCGCCTTGAATTTTTGAGATGAATACTCTGATTCATTTTCTAATTGCTTCAGTATGGCGACAATAGTTGTTTTATCTTCATCCAAACTAATTTTAAGCTCTTCAATCTGTCCTCTCAAGCGACTAATACTCGTATCAACATCGCTATTTCGACCATCAAAATTGTATGCTTTAAAGTCCTTTAAACGCTCTTCAGCGAGCACTAGTTGATCCTTGTATTGCTTCACCTGATTATCAATAAATAAGAAAGCTTCTCTACTCTCGGAACGCTGTTCGTCAGAGCTTGCTTTAATAAATAAGTCTATCACTCCATTGATTACTCGATAGGTTTCAGTAGGATTGGCATCGCTGTAACTCACTTTTATATAATTAGCACCAACCCCTTTCACTTTCACTTTAGCCCTAAGATTGTTTATTTTTTGCCCTAACTCTTCAGCACTCTCAAAGCTGTCCAAGCCATAAATATTTTCCACCGCCTTTTTTAAAATTCGCGGAGAATGCATCATTTCTCTCACTACTTTAGTTTGGTTTTGCACGCTGGATTGAGCAGCTTGATTACTTAATAGAGGCTTAAGGATGTTCTGGTTATCCGCAAATATCGTCGCGGAAGTTTCAAATTTTGAAGGCCAAAAAATCCCCATCACTAAGACCACATAACTAATCAAAGAAAAGCCAAATAAACATAAAAATTTCCGCTGCCAAGCCTCCCGTAGGATAATGTTTATATATTTAAATATAAGCGCTAGATCCATAATACTTTAAAAACCCCTTTCAGGCACAGTAACTATATCTTGAGGAAATAAAGTAAAGTTTGAGTCCAAAATACCTTTCTCTAAAATATCATTTAAAAATATAGGGTAAACCTTTGCACCCCCTTCCGTTTGTCGATATAGCTTAGATTCATTACCATTCGCAAACGCCGACACACCTCCCGCTTCAAGAATCACATCGAGGACAGTAATCCCTTTGCGATAAGGTATAGAGCGTTGCGTTGCGACAGCACCTGTTACCCTAATACGATGAATAAACTCAGCACTTGTGGGGTTCGTAACAATAACGGTGACCTTTGGGTTTCGAATATAACTACTTAATAATTCTTCAATATTTTTGGATAGCGCAGATGTTGAGACCCCATCCACCTTAATATCACCCGCTAAAGGAACAGATAATTTACCATCCGGCCTCACTATAACTGAAACTGACAAGTCTGGATTGCGCCAAACATTTACTGAAACCGCATCACCTATACCTAGAAGATACTCATCAACGATACCAATACTTGTTTCAATAGGCTGAACAAGAACCTTATTTTTTGTACTACACGCGACTAAAGCGCATGAAGCAATTAAAGCCAAAATCAACTTAACTCTCATATTTTTTCCTCTATACCTAGATCAGGATTCCTTAGTGTTCAATTTGGTCCAACTGTACTCATTACTAGTGAACACCTTTACCTAAAAGCACAACTTCTACCGTCTGAATAACAATTAATACATCTATAAAAAAACTGTGATTTTTCACATAATACAAGTCATATTTTAATTTGTGCCGTGCATCATCAACCGAAGCACCATATGGATATTTCAATTGAGCCCACCCCATTAACCCTGGTTTAACACGATGCCGAGCATCATAAAATGGAATCACTTCTTTCAACTCATCAACAAATTGTGGACGTTCAGGGCGAGGCCCGACAAAACTCATATCGCCTTTAAAAACATTATAAATCTGAGGAAGCTCATCCAAACGCGTGTTTCGTATAAAAGCGCCAACTCGCGTCACCCGCGCATCATTTTTTTGAGCCCAAACAGCTTTACCATCTTTTTCCGCATCCTGAGCCATACTTCTGAATTTATATATAGGAAACTCATTACCATTGAAGCCAATTCGTACCTGTTTATATAAAGCAGGGCCTGTACTCTCTAAGCGAACAGCAATCGCTGTTAATAACATAAACGGCCACATAAATAAGAGAATAATTGAAGCGACCATCAAGTCAAACATCCGCTTGGTAACATCCCGTAATTGGGAATAAACAAAGCCATCTGAAAACAGGGCCCAACCAGGGCGCAACATCGAAACTTCGATACGTAGTAATTCACGCTCAACAAACGCGACAGGCTCTGTGACACGTATACCACTTAACTTACAATCCAACAGCTCATCAATTGGAACCTGCCCTCCTTCACTACTACGGCGTTCATCAGGCGCAACCACAATTTCACTTATATTGTGTTCCGTCACAAAAGCACGCCAATCAGCTGGCATATCGAGCAATAGTTGCTGGTCCACGGCAATGTCACCGTGTCCACAAGGAACACAGCCATATAGTTCAAAGCCAAACTGATTATGCTCTGGTTTAATTCTCTCAATGATTGCTTGCGCGGTTTTACCTGAACCTAAAATAATTACTTTACGTGTCAATTGAGCTAAATCAACAGCTTTAAAAAATAATACTCTAACAATTATTAC
>ENA-OSET01003901-OSET01003901.1-sediment-metagenome-genome-assembly--contig:-NODE-3901-length-13432-cov-4.712991_pt1 | contig 13432 bp, 13 predicted proteins | sample MGYA00237882_ERZ534229 | MGnify/ENA primary metagenome ERZ534229 (study PRJEB26408, sample SAMN06266212) | sediment metagenome | isolation source: Hudson Canyon methane seep mesocosm | place...
TAGAAATCTACCAACCACCAGAGTGAATTATGCAGCCTCCTTGATGAAGCAAGGCGTCATAACTCAGAGTGAGGTAGATGCTATGGTCAAAGATTACCGCAAAGAACTTAAGGATGGTAATCGAGTCGCTTACAACATTTTAGAGCCCAAAAACAAAAGGGCCTGGGAACTGCTCTGGGCAGACTACTTTGATGTTACTTGGCACGACCCTTATGAATCAGCCATTAGTAAAAAGCACATTAAGGATCTGAATAAAAAACTACAACAAATCCCTGATGGATTTGAAATTCATCCGCGCGTTAAAAAAATAATGCAGGATAGGCAAAAAATGGCGGATGGCAAAATTAATGCTGACTGGGGCTTCGCTGAAACTTTGTCTTATGCGAGCCTGACAGAGAACGGTGTTCCGATCAGATTAACCGGTCAGGACTGCGGAAGAGGGACATTCTTTCATAGAAATGCAGTTCTTCATAACCAACTCGCAAACGAAGACTATACCCCGCTTCAGCACATAGGCGAAAAACAAGGTCGCGTTCAAATCTTTGATTCAATATTATCCGAAGAGGCAGCTCTTGGGTTTGAGTATGGTTACGCTACAGCAAACCCAGAATCTCTAGTTATTTGGGAGGCCCAGTTTGGTGACTTTGTCAATGGCGCTCAAGCTATCATTGACCAGTTTATATCCTCTGGAGAGGCCAAATGGGGCCGCCTTTCAAACCTCGTTATGCTTCTGCCTCATGGCCTTGAGGGACAAGGCCCAGAGCACTCCTCGGGTCGACTTGAGCGTTTTCTTCAGCTTTGTGCCAGTCACAACATGCAGGTCTGCGTGCCATCGACTGCTGCGCAGATATTTCATCTCATGAGAAGACAGGTCTTGAGAAAGTATAGAGCGCCGCTCATTATCATGACGCCAAAGAGCTTGCTTCGAAATCCACTGGCTTCATCTCCTCTCTTTAGGTTTACTGATGAAAAATTTAAGGTGGTCATTGAAGAGCGCTACGACAACATCAAACCCAAGAAGGTAGATCGAGTGGTTCTTTGTAGCGGAAAGGTTTTCTATGAACTGCTCACCCGTCGTCAGGATGACCAGCTTAATAATGTAGCAATTCTCAGAGTTGAGCAGCTTTACCCGTTCCCTCACGAAGCGCTCACTTCAGAAATTAAGAAGTTTACGAATGCTAAGGATATTATTTGGTGCCAGGAAGAGCCCATCAATCAAGGAGCATGGTACACATCCAGACATAACTTTATGAGAAACCTTACCAAAGGTCAAACCCTTCATGTTGTTGCGCGTGATCTCTACGCTGCACCTGCAGAAGGTAGTGTCAGACTTCACAACATCAATCAGAGCCATATCATTGAAAAAGCATTAGGTATTCAGCCTATAGATAAAGCCAGGAGCGTTAAAAAATGAAAGAAATAAAAGTACCTGTTCTGCCAGAATCAATAACTGAGGCAACAGTTGCCGCATGGCATAAGAAACCAGGTGACTATGTCGAACTGGATGATGTGATTGTTGAAATAGAGACGGATAAAGTGGTTTTAGAAGTTCCTGCAGAAGAGTCTGGCGTTCTAAGTGAGATTACAGCTGAAGAAGGAGAAACTGTATCTGAGCTTCAGGTTCTGGGTCTTATTGATGATGAGGCTGATTCGGTAGATTCAAAATCTTCAGAGGCTTTAGATAAGCCTGAGGAAAAAGAGGCGACAAGCCCTGCCTCACAAAGTAATGAACCTGAAGCTCAAGAGCAAGAGACACAAGTAGAGGAGGAAGTAAGAGAGGCTCCTATCGAAAGTCCTAAGCCTTCTGCCGAGCCCATTTCTCCAAAGCAAACAGGCAATCGAATGGAAGAGAGGGTTCCGATGACCCGAATTCGAAAGACGATCGCCAACAAGCTTCACTCAGCCACGCAAAACACGGCCATGCTGACTACCTTTAATGAGGTCGATATGAGCGAGATACTCTCTATGCGAGCGAGCTATAAGGAGGCCTTTGAAAAGAAGTACTCTATCAAGTTAGGCTTCATGTCTTTCTTTGTTAAGGCTGCTGTCGAATCACTCAAAAAGTTTCCAACGGTCAACGCCTATATCGATGGTGAGGACATTGTCTATCATGCCTACTGTGACGTTTCTGTGGCAGTGTCATCAGACCGAGGCCTGGTTGTTCCAGTTCTTAGAGATGCCCATAAAATGGGTATGCACGACATTGAGAAAGGCATTGTAGATTTTGCAGTTCGTGCCCAAGATGGAACGCTTGGAATCGAAGAGATGAGCGGCGGAACCTTTACTATCAGTAATGGAGGCGTCTTTGGATCATTGATGTCTACGCCAATCTTAAATTCACCGCAAAGTGCGATTCTAGGAATGCACAAAACTCAAGAACGCCCTGTCGTTGTTGATGGTGAAATCGTAATCAGACCAATGATGTATCTTGCCTTGTCTTACGATCATCGAATTATTGACGGCAAAGAGGCGGTTCAATTTTTAATCTCCATTAAAGAAGCTTTAGAAGATCCAGCGAGACTATTACTTAAAGTTTAACGGATTCATTCTTACAAAAAAAAGGGCGGTATTTTCATACCGCCCTTTTCGTTTTTTTACTTTTTACAGATTTTACTTATAGTGATCCTGCTCGTCAGTGTTGCCTTTAACTAAGACTCCTACCAACATTACCGTAGCAATCACTGTCCACCAGCCAGCGGCTGATGAACCAGCACCGATATACATGCCCATGTCCATCCAACCATCAGCATTATAAAGTTCTGCAAAAGATTCAGCAAAATATCCCATATTAATTCTCCTTAAAAATTAAGATTCAGATTCAGGGCTCGTCATACCTTGAGGGTATGCCTGTGCAGGTACTTTCACTGCATCAAGACCTTTGATTTGAACTGCGTCTGGGATACGTAACATTCCAGCCTTATTCACTATCCAAGACACAACGTATCCTGGAACAAAACCTAGCAAGAACATGACTACTGCACCAACAATTTGGCCAAATAGGCTAATTGCAACAGTATCTTCTGGAGCAAAAGCGCCAAGTCCTGGAACTCCAGAACCTAAGATACCAAGCATTACAACGCCAAATAGTCCAATCGTTCCGTGAACCGTAACACAACCAACAGCATCATCGATACCAAGACCCTCTAGCCAGTCTGCACAAGGCTTCAGAATAATACCAGCAAGCATAGATACAGCTATGACAGTTGAACCAAAGTACACATCAAGACCCGAGGCTACTGAAATAATACCTGCTAGACAGCCAGACATCATCCAGAAAGGATCTCTAGTCATAACCCAAGCACCGATAATTCCACCAGCAGCAGCCAGAGGAACGTTAAATGCTAGTGCTGAAAGTGTCATTGGAGTACCATAAATGGTAGTCGCTCTGTCACCATACCAACTCCAACCTTCTCCAGGCAGAATGATACAAGCCATTAGGAATCCAAAGAATCCAACAATAATCAGCATTAAGCCAGTTACTGTAAGCGGCATGTTATGACCCGCAAGATGATTGGCTGAACCGTCAGCGTTGAATTTTCCTACACGTGGACCTAAGTTCAATAGAACACCCAGCGCGAAGAATCCAGCGACAGCGTGCACAAGACCAGCAGCACCAAAGTCGTGATATCCAAACTCAGTTACTAACCATCCGTCAGCATGCCATCCCCATGCCGCTGCAATACCCCATGCGGCAGTACCTAGCACAACCGCACAGATTACAAAACCTACAGTTTGTATTCTCTCGATTAGTGCACCAGATGCGATCGATGCAGTTGTTGCGGCGAATAGAGCAAAAGCACCCCAGAATACACCTGAAGCATTGTCACCCATATTTGGTCCCATGTACTGAGCAGAATCGCCCCAAGCCCATGCGATAGAGTTTGCATACTCTAGACCCGATATCTCCATATAACCAGCGCCTGCGGCGAGGTCTAACGGCCAAGTTGGCAGGGCCCAGTAGAACCACCAGCCAAATAGATACCATGCAGCGATAGTAAACGCGAACGCGAGTAAATTTTTAACACCCGATGACAGTACATTCTGCAAGCGTGTAGCACCCATCTCATAGAGAAGGAAGCCAGCATGAATGAGAACCATCAAAGGAATTGTTATGTAATAGTACGCCTCAGCAAACATCCTGTTTGTGACCTCGGCAGCACCTTTTATAGCGGCTACTTCAGCCGTTAAAGCTAATATTTGATCTTCCAAAACATTATCTCCTTTTTTAGTTTAATAAATCTCTCTCCTTTTTTACCTGCAGGAATTTTTATATCCCTACAAGGAACGAGTATATAGAAAGTAGTCCATCAAATCTATAAAAATTATCTTTAAATTGGCTAAAAAATAGAAACTTTCTAATGATATATATGAAAGAGCAATTAGTTATAAGAATGAAGAAAAATCATTAATTTTTAATACTATATTTCAAATTGAACTATAGCGATAAAGAAGTTTTATCAACTACCATAGAGGTCAACAATGCTGATGACTTGTTGCTTAAAGCCATCCTCGTAATGCTCTGCAAATTCTTCTATGGTTGTGAGAGAACTCGAGTCTGCCATTCGATCGGTATAGATGAGACCATCGAGATGATCGAGCTCATGCTGAAAGGTTCCAGCGCTGATTCCCTTTGATATAAAGCTGACATTATTTCCTTCACGGTCATACCCTTCAATCTGAATTTCAGGGCAGCGATCAACCTTGCCTCTCATATTGGGGACTGAAAGGCATCCTTCAAAGACGTTGATTCTGTCTTCCGTTAGAAAGGTGACTTTTGGATTAATTAATACAGTTAATGGAATGTCTGGCTTGTAAGGATAGCGAGGGTTTTTTTTCACCTCAATCACGCAGATTCTTTTATGAACAGCGATTTGAGTAGAGGCCAGACCCGCGCCATTAGCATCCCTCATGGTTTCAATAAGGTCATCAATGAGGGCTTGAATTTCATCAGATTGAATCTGACTGACATCGACAGGATCAGCAACCTGACGAAGCGCTGGGTTGCCTATTTGTAGAATTGCTCTAATCATTCAAAAGAAGCTCTCAGTTAAATAAAATTAACAATCAGAATGAGAAGTAGCAATAAACTTGCAGCCCAAAATAATTGGTAAGCCTTATTCATTACCCCGCGTATATCTCGGAGTTCTTTTAATATCTTTTCAACTTGTTCATCATTCATCATGAGGCTCCTTTGAATTTATATATTTTAAAATGGATAGTATATATATTGAGTTTTAATAAGGGCAATTTTTACAGCCATTATTACAGCAATCGCCCTGCTTAATCAGATACCACTTACTAAATACATAGAGCCCATCGTTGATCGTATAGTCAACATTTTTAACAAGCTTTGTTTGAGTGCGGTGTGGCTCTACAAATTTTTGAAATTCTTCCATACCTTTCTCTCTAACAAGAGAGTCAATTTTCTGATTAATTGCCTCACCAAGGCATGATGGACAAAAACAGTCCTCCTCAGAAGTTGGGGCCATGATTGGCGGAAAGCTAATGCACCAGCAATTCCCTGTTCCTGCACCGCATCCAAATGGCTCATTACATTGGGAGCAATTTTTTGCAGTCATAATCTCATGCGAATCAAAAACTTAATTTTGACATTGATTTTAGTGAAATGCAATTAATTAAAAACCAGATCACACCAATTATTAAATAAAGTTTGGGAAGCTTTATTATTTGAGGATAAATTCTTTGTAAATTCGTCTTGAAAATTTTCAAGGCCATCCTTGCCCAAAAGATTCTCAAGACTGGATGGTATTCCTGGAATACACATCCAGCCTTCGAATGTATGACCACAAACCTCAGGATGGAACTGGCAAGAAAAAGCATTCTCAGAGACCTGCATAATATGATTATGACAATCACTAGAGGATGCCAAGATGGTTGAACCTTTAGGAGTCTTTGAGACCTCAACTAAATGAACGTTTACCCACTTATCTGAAAAATTAAAATTCTTTAAAAGAGCATGACTCCTTCCCTCTTTTGTGGGTTTAATTTCAAATAAACCGATCTCATGATTATCCGTTTTTTTTGCCTCACCGCCTAGAGCCTCAGCGAGAAGCTGATGCCCTAAACATATCCCGAGGAATGGCATTTTAAGATCTTCAACTGCATGACGGATAGCTTTCTTTTCTTCAATAAGCCAGGGATATTGATCTTCCTCCCAAACATTCATAGAGCCGCCCATCACCCAGAGACCATCAAAGTCATTTAATTCTGGAATTGACTCGCCTGCATGGAGGTCGATTTCATGGAAAGCAATATTTCGACTTTCAGCAAAATCTCTGAAAATTCCTGGATTTTGAGAAGTCATATGTTTAAAAACAAGGATATTCTTTTTCAAAATTTCAATCTATTTTTTTAAAACAATATTCTAGTTTAGAAAAATGAAGAATATTTGTGATTATTTTATTAAGGTAATTGAGTAGAATTCAATTTTAGATTTTGACAATACTTAAAATGATTTATTAGAATAAGCGATTAAAGGACAGCTCAGTATTTTCAGATAAGTCATGCGAGTTAATATTGTAACCAAGCTTAAGGGCCTTATACCTTAAACCTATATAGCTTGATCTGGTTAAATCAGAGTTATGGTTATGATTTAAATTACTTGTTAAAAGGTGCTTAACTGAAAAACTAATCCCTTTATCTAGCTCTTTACGATACGTCAATCCATATTCCATTTGTCTTCCAGTAGGCTTTAAATTAATATCAGTATTACGATAAGTAATGCTTCCATCTGATTCAGCTAAATTAGACAATCTAATTGACATCTCGCCATTATTGACTCTGTTGGGCTGGCTGACTGAGAATTGTAAACTGTCATCACCCGTAATGTTTTTCTGCGTAGCAATTACGCTTAAACTATAAGAGTTAACATTTTCAGCCGAATTAATAAAACTATCTTTAGGTTTCGACATATTCGTTTTAGCTGCTGAAGCAATTCCAGTTAATGTGAGGTCATTACCAAGTTTATTCTGAGCTTTTAAAGCAGCAAAAGTAGTATTTGATTTTGAACCTGACATTGAATAGGCGTCATTACCTATCGTTCCTAAAAGGTTATCCTTGTCTTGAGTAATGCCGGTCATTAGAGTTAGTGAAGTCTTTAATAGACTTTGAGACTCTAAGGATGCTACTAATGATTTTCTTGATCCAACTTTATTCCCTGTCAGGTTATTAATTAGAATAGGTGTTGTGGCGCCCAGCAATATGCGCTTATCGCCCAATTCATAATTTGCATTTAAACCTATTCCCCCTTCTCCCATCTTCAAATATGGAGCTTGATAATCTGAAAGATTTACCTCTGAATCTGAGTTTGATCCAAAAAAACTTTGAACTGGAAAAGAGCTAGCGCCCAGCGTAATTGAGGCCTCTAATTTATCTGTCTTAGAAAGTGTAGATACAACATTACTAAAGTCTTGCTTCCAAAGTGAACTTCCATTGGATTTAATTTGACTGTCTAACTTTGATAGCTCCGAGGATAAGTCAATCGTTGGCGCCTTATTAGTCACATTGACTCTTTTTGACATGTCATACTTAAAGCCGCCATTTAATTCATCATAAGCATATCCTACCTCTCCAATTAACCCATGAGAAATTGCATTACCAAATGAGCCAGAAGGTGTTATGTATGATGACCCAAGAGTCGCAGCCTCACTCGACTGAATTGAACTACTCGTATACAAAGACATTGAAGCAGGATTTCCATCAGAAGTAATTGGACTCAAAGCTGCATAGAAATCTGGAATTCCGTGACCCCAAGTAGAGTGATAACCATGCTTAACACTATTACCATGTGTTGTGAAAGTCGTATTGCCTTCTGGTGTAAACCATACATTATTAGCTGAAGCCAATATTCTATCTACTAGTTGTTCAGATGTATGGTTAGGGAAGGCTTGTGCCATTAATGCAACCCCTCCAGAGACCATGGGGGCTGACCAAGATGAGCCATAAGATATTCTCGAAGAATTGTATTCACTGGTTCCACTGTTTACATAGGTTGCTGCATAAACATCATATCCATCAACTGACAAACAATACTCTGCTGTAAAACCACACTTATTTCCTTTTAATGTAAATTCTGATGAAGTTGCATCTGATAAATCTGAGTCACCAGTATACTGAACAACATTTGCCACTATCCATGCCTCGCCAAGATCAGGAAATAACTCTGGTAAACCCGCCATTGCGCTTGCATCAGACTCACCGACATCATTACCTGCAGACCAAACCATAACGCCAGAGGATTCAAAATTATTTAATGCTGTAACGTAAGTATTGGCGTCCGTCAAACCCTGACCAGAAGATGAGCCGTGCATTAGGTTTGCCAAACCCTGAGCATTCGTTAAGCTATTGCTTGATATTAGCGACTCAAGTTCAGATATATTGTAACTAGTACCTTCCGAATTATAGCCCCAACTTTGGTTTGAAACGATTGCACCTGCGGCTTTTGCTGCATCTAGATCACTTGCATAATCGTCTCCCTCATTGCCCCCCTCATACTTTCGAATACTGGATAAAACTAAATCTGCATCTGGTGCAACCCCGCTTCTGGCGCTAACATCCCCAGCAGCAAACATGGCTACGCCTTGGCAATGATTATTACTGGATGTTGCTGAGTCAAAGGTACTTTCTCCAGAACCGCCATCATCTAAATTTGTTATTGTTTTATTATCATAAATATCATGATTAACATCACAGTAGAAATCTGCTATGTGGATTGTTTCCCCAACACCTGTCAAAAAAGTTCCATCTTTAGAAAAAGATTGAGCTTTATGAACACCCATTTGCTCATAAGGGTGAGTGGCTCCAGCAGCCTCAATGGCTGTCCATGTGGTCCTATTTTTTATCGTATTTTGTGAGGAAGAGCTGCCCTCAGTAAAGGATGTCGATTCAGCTAAGGCATAGTTTGTTGATGAGGATGCTGCACTGACAGTTGTTGAAGAAGAAGAGCCGCCTCGGCATCCAATCAATGAGAGCAATATTGCAACAATAATTAGTTTTTTAAGAATCACTTATTTACCAATTAAAGATTCAAAGTCAATATACCTTAACAATAATCTATTTAGACTGAATTATTGAATAAATTGTAATGATGACTTTCAGAAATTGTTGCAGTAAAAAGGGTTAATGCAACTATAATTTATTCAACTTTAATTTCCGGTTACCTTTTATGGCTCTCAGATCAATCGAAGCGATCCTTCCACCAGACAACCTCCATTACGTTGGAGACGGCTTCAGGGTTTACGGAATTCTAGGAAGAAGAGAGCCCCTAACCATGAAACGTATGAGCCCTTTTCTATTGATGGATTATGCTCCAGTTCACTACTTTGCGCCAAACGATGGTCCGCCTCGCGGCGTTGGCTCTCACCCACACAGGGGCATTGAAACGGTCACCATTGCCTACAAAGGGAAAGTTGAGCACAACGACAGCACTGGCGCTGGTGGCATAATTGAGGAAGGCGGCGTTCAGTGGATGACCTCAGGCAAAGGAATATTACATAAGGAGTATCACGAAAAAAACTTTAGTAAAAAAGGTGGTGAGATGCAGATGGTTCAGCTCTGGGTTAACCTTCCTGCTAAAGATAAGATGACAGAGCCAAAGTATCAAAACATTGAAAAGAATGATTTGGCTAAAGTTGATCTTGGTAATGGAGTTGGGACCATCGATATAATTGCTGGTGAATTTGAAAATAACAAAGGTCCAGCTTCTTCATTTTCACCTTTAAGCCTTTTTAATGTCAAGCTAAAAAAAGGAAAGGGAACCAGTTTAAGCTTTAAAGAAAGTCACAATACTGGACTCTTAGTTATAAAAGGAAACGTCACCATTAATAATTCAGAGAAAGCACCAACAAACCATTTTGTGCTCTTTAACAACAAAGGCTCAGAATTTACAATAAGAGCTGATGATGATGCTGAAATACTTATTCTTAGCGGTGAACCCATTGATGAACCTATAGCCTCATATGGGCCTTTTGTAATGAATACAAACGATGAGATTAGGCAGACAATCGATGATTTCAATAATGGGAAATTTGGTTACTTAGACTAAATATAAAAATTCTTAATCCTCAACTGAAGCCTCTAGCTTTGGATACTTATAGCCCAAAGTCACCCCCCTTGCAATTGAAAAGATAATAAGTGAGGCCCAAAGCCCATGATTGCCGTATTTAGGTAACAGTAATGCCAAAGCAATCAGATAGACGCAAAATGAAATAAACATCATATTACGCATATCTGCGGTCCTGGTTGCACCAATAAAAATGCCATCCAGCATCCAGGCTGCTGCCCCAACAAGAGGTGCAAGAACCATCCATGGTAGATACTCATAACTTACGGCTCTGACGTCCTCAGCAGTAGTCATGACATTAATAATAGTATTTCCAAAAACATAAAAAGCGAGTGCCATGACAACAACCGAGCCAAAACCCCACTGACTTGTCATAACCGCTGACCTTCGAAATATTAATCTATTTTTAGCGCCAAGCGCCTTACCAACCAGAGCCTCTGCTGCAAAGGCAAAACCATCCATAGCGTAAGCAGTTATATTTAAAAACTGAATGAGTACTTGATTCGCTGCCAGGGTAGCATCATCAAAACTAGAACCAAGAAAAAGAAAACTTACAAAAGCTATTTCAAGTAAAACAGATCGAATCAAAATATCACTGTTCACTTTAGCCATCTTGGTTAGTCTTGCTCTGTCAAATATTTGACTCCAGTTTTTCCAGTACCCATTTTTGAAGCCCTTTCTTGCAAGCCATAATCCAAAAAATAGTCCGCTCCACTCCGCAATAAGTGTTGCATATGCGACCCCTTCAACCCCCCAACCTAGCCTCAGAACAAAGACAAAATCTAAAACTATATTGATGGAATTGATAAGCAACATGAGAACCAAAACAGCTCGCGTCCTCTCATTCGCAATAAGCCAACCTGTAATTCCAAAGATAGCTATTGCTGCTGGAGCACTATACACCCTTATCTTCAAATACTCTTGAGCCAAAGACTCAACCTCAAAGGAGGCTGGTGCTATTCCAAGAGCAGCACTGAATAGAGGAATTTGAGTCATTATGAGGACTAAACCTGCACCAAGACCAATAAGGATCCCTCTAACTAAAAGTGCTGATGTTTCTGAATGATCGTTAGAACCAATAGCCTGAGCGGTAAGTCCCGTTGTACCCATTCTCAGAAAACCGAAGAGCCAATAAATAGCTGAAATAATAATAGCACCAATTCCAACAGCTCCAATTGGAACAGCAAGTCCCATCTGACCAACAACTCCTGTGTCAACTGCTCCTAGTATAGGGATGGTCGCATTCGCCAAGACAATGGGGATGGCAACGCCTAATACTCTTTTGTGAGTAAGCTTAGTTGAGCTCGGATTCATTGATTTAAATATAGGATTTAGCTAGACAAGGTACGGTTGAAAATCTTGAATCGCCAATAAAGAATGAATGCAAGGAAGGCGTAGAGAATCTTAGCAAGGCTAAAGATAACTGGAAGACTAGCAAACTTTGCAAGCCAGCCGTAGCCCTTGGTATTGCTCCACACATAGATAAAAGCATCAACGCCTTTAATTTCTCGTCCATCTGGAAACTCTACATAAAGGGCTTTTAGGTATTTATCACCCTTTTGACTGCAGTTCTCATATTCAAGCTTAGATCGCTTTTTATAGTGCTTTATTTCAAAGTTACAAATACTGCATTCTTCGTTAAATAAAACCTTTCCATCTGACTCATTTTTCATAGTGCCATATTATATATGACTCAAACCCATACTAGTTATATTGACACACTTGATTAACAATCCATTTTGAACTATAATTTGTTATTTATCATAGCTTTATATATTATGGATTTTCATAACCAGAAAGACCTCTTTAATAGCCATAGACATCAGGCTATTAGAAACCTATTCATCGAAAAAAGAAAACGCCTAGGCTTGTCTCAAAATGAACTTGCCTTACAAATGAACACAGACTTAACTAACGTATCCCAAATGGAATCAAAATCTGGGGATTTAATATTTTCTGATATAAAGTGGTTTGCTGACGCGCTAAAAATCTCTATCAATGAACTAGAGAGTTTGTTTAAGTAGTATTCTTCATACTAACATATTATGTATTACCAATGATTTAATCAAATTAGATTGACTAACTTTCAGCCTTATTAAGGTATAGTTTAATTATCAAAATAAAGAGTCCTTCAATTGATAAATAGACTACTCAACGAACTCCAAATAATTCAATTTTTTAATTTGCAAAGCCCTCAAACTAAAGCAATCATTTTAAATATTTCTTCTATCGTTCTTTTTTCAATCATGGTTATTTTTATTAGAAAAGCATCAGAAAGCTTACATATTCTTGAAGTTGTTTTTTTCAGAAACCTTTTGGCTTTAATTGTCATGCTGCCAATTATAAAATCTATTGGCTTAGCCGCAATCAAAATGAATAACACTAGATTATTTTTTATGAGGGGCTTTGTTGGTGCTATTGGAATGATTGCAGGATTTACCTGCTTAACGCTGATACCACTTGCCCAAGCTACGGCAATTAGCTTCTCTCAGCCCCTATTTATTACCATTGGAGCAACTATTTTTTTAGGTGAGATCATTAAGGCTCGAAGAATTGCTGCCATTATTGTTGGAATTATTGGAATGCTCATCATTGTGCAGCCAGGGTTCAATAGCCTCTCATTAGGAATAATACTCGCCATTATTTCAGCCTTAGCGTTATCAGTTAACGCTTTAATAGTGAAAAAACTTACCCTGACAGACACGCCGCATGCAATTATTATATGGATGGTAGTCATGCTTATTCCAATTACTTTGATACCAGCTATCCCAGTTTGGGAGTGGCCCAGCTTAGAAGCTTGGCTATACTTATGGGGAATTGCAATTTTAGGAACACTGGCACACTTCTCATGGACTAAGTCCTATGCAATGGCAGACATAACCAGTCTTGAGCCAATCGGATTCATAAAACTTCCAATTATGGCTCTGTTAGGGTGGATGATTTTTTCAGAAATACCTGGAACCTGGACTTGGGTTGGGGGATTGATAATTTTCATGTCGACAATTTATATCAGCCAACGAGAAGCTAAAGCTTCTGGCTCTCTTAAACCTAATAAAGGTGCTCAAGAGCCAAAACTATAATCAAGCTTCAGAAAAACTTTATCACTTCTGAGTGCAGTTTTTCCAATTTAGAAAGTGGGCGAATGTAATTGTAATTGAACCTAGTAAAGTAATTAACTCCTCACCTAAAAAGATCTCTTCAATTGTAACAGCACTTATAAGCATTAAAATTCCAGCAAGTCCAAGAAGAAAAATTGGCATCCTTTTGTGTTTTTTATAGCCACTTGATAAAGCATATAAACTTACTGGAACAATTACCCACAACATCAACCGATGTAAGAATTCATTATCT
>ENA-OSET01003903-OSET01003903.1-sediment-metagenome-genome-assembly--contig:-NODE-3903-length-13431-cov-5.831436_pt1 | contig 13431 bp, 10 predicted proteins | sample MGYA00237882_ERZ534229 | MGnify/ENA primary metagenome ERZ534229 (study PRJEB26408, sample SAMN06266212) | sediment metagenome | isolation source: Hudson Canyon methane seep mesocosm | place...
CTGTAAGAAGGATGATCACTATGAAAATCGGTTTATTATCGGTTCGATTTCCTATAGATTGCAGTGATAAATCATCTGCTACTTCTACAACACCAAATACTGCAGCAAGAGAACCATCTTTATTGGTTAGTTTTTCCATAATCCATATTAAAACAAACAGAATAACAGCACAAGCCATGAAAATAATCCAGCCTTCAAACTGATGCAAAAAGCCTTCGGCCATCGAATTACCCCAGTTATCTACCAAGACACCGATAGCGCCAATACGAAAACTGTTCATTAAGATAGTAACGGGAATTGTTACTAGAAATACCAATGAGCGTTTCCAAAGTGCAGCTTGATAAAAATAGGCCACAATAAAGCCAAGACTCATAAGAGGGAACAAATAACGTAGACCGCTACACGCTTCAACTACTTGAAGTTTATACACTCCAAGATCAATGAGATTACCTTCTAAATAGACAGGGATGTTAAACATTCTGATAAAACTAACCCCCAATTCTGATGATATTAGTTGTAGTTTTGCCGTCAGAATAACCTCAATAAAATAAGGTAGGGGAATTGCAAAAAGTAATAACAAAATAGGTGCAAACGTATATTTAGTTGCTCGACCAATAGAGACTAAGGATAAGCCGATTAGCAATAAGACGAAGGAATACTGTATCAATATATATAAGGCGCTAATCTCTCCAACAATAAAAACACTGAGAGCTATTAGAATAACAAGTATACCTGACCAAATGGGTGGGCCAATGGCAGCAAGTATTATTGCCTTTTTTTCCCAAATTATGTACATGGTAACTAATGGAATTAAATATCCATGACTGTATTCTTCTTGATGTCCCCAGCGAAAAACTACCTCAGTTAATCCACCCCAATAAGTCAAAATGGCTAATATTGTAGCAATCGATAGCAAACTAATTTGTTTCAAACTTAGCAAAGTATTATTCCTTTAAACGGTTCCAATTCTATTACCCAATTTGAAACCGATTTAGTACGTTATGTAAATTTAACAAGCATCTTATACGGCAAGGTAAGTGAGACAATATTATTTGGCGTCCCTGCTGATTCAAATATTGTTGAAATAACAATAAACTTCCGATGAGCGCACTGTCAATATAATCTAACTGCCGACAGTCTAACTCAACATTATGATGATTACCATCTAATAATATCTCTGAAAACAGCTCTTTTATGCCCCGAAGATCTCCATGATGAAGACTACCAGATAACCTTACAGATGTAATATCTGTCTGTTGAATAATTAATTCAACAGGTTTTTTATAACTTTCTGTTAATTTTAAGCATCGATCATATAGTGCTAGGGGTATAATATTCAACATTATTAATTTCAAAAAAGCTAAGCCATCAAAAAAATAACGCCGCCATAAACTCGGTTCTTGCCTAATTCGCCACAGCCATTCCATGCCTATTTGTTGCCAAACTAGAGGGGCCCGTTCAACTTGGCCTGCAACAAAATTAATCACAGCACCTAAATGACTAATGGTAGATGCATTTAATGCCTCTCTATTTCTCTGAATCCACTCTTGGCCTTTTCTAGCCCCTAGTGCGACCACAATGAAGTCTGGTGCAGCATCATTGATATAATTATGAATTTCTGGTCGACTCATTTCATCTACAGCCACAAACCCAGGATCGTAAAAACCACAACTAATCATCCCTGGACTATTTTCGTTTACTTTTAGATGCGCTTGCTCAGCAACCCCCTCTTGCCCCCCAAAAAAAAACACTTTCATTTTTCCTGTTTGTTGCTTTTGTTGGAATAACTGTTCAAATAAAGTAGAACCAGCAACACGTTCAGGTAATGGTATACCTAAAATTTTAGCAACCCATATCAAAGGCATACCATCAGCGACACTCAAATCACTATCAAGAACTGATTGATAAAAAGCTTCATCTGATTGAGTTGCTATTGCAAAATTAAGGTTAGGTGTAGATAAAAAGCACTTATTCTTATTACTGATTGATTGATTAATATGTTCAACTGACTCAGTTAAATTTATTTCATCAAAAGGCAGACCAAGTAAACACCACACCTCACGCTGGATTATTGCTGATTTTTTCATGGAGTAATCTAGCCTCTCAGTATCCAGCTATTGATCATAATTTGAACAAAATACACGATTCAGTTTCTTCGTATTTTCGTATTTTCGTATTTTCGTATTTTCGTATTTTCGAGTAAAGAGTACTCTTTTTTCACTAAAGAAACGGCTTTTTTAGTGAGCCTTTCTCTTAAATTTTTTTCATTAATGCGGGCGGGATGTCGCTTCCGCTAAAGCTAGTATATCATTTTGCTGAATCAACAGCCCTGTCTTGTCATTAATAACAAGCTCAGGAATGCCTGACAATTCTGATGAGATACCGGAAACACAAGATAACATTGCCTCCATTAATACAGCAGGGATACCATCGACATCACACTTACATGGTAAAACGAACATATTTAATGATTTAATAAACTCCGATACTTTGGAATGGGCAATCGCGCCTAAAAAAATTACTTCAGGCGTGATTAACCCACACTCTTTTGCCTGTTTCATCAAGTCAGATCCCGAAGGGCCTGAACCAGCAATTTGCAATTCAACATTTGCCCTTGTTCCTTTAACAAAAGAATAGCCTAAACCAGTGTATTAATACTCTTTTTTTGAACTAACCGCCCAATAACTCCAATTTTAAGATATCACTTGGTAATCCCCCCATTTTTAATGGAGATCAAGAGTAGAGCTTTCTCTCGAGGTTAATTTTAGTTTCTGAATTGGGGGGGGTTACCGCGGGTAATGCTGGAAGTTCTGACGCTAAATAGGCAATTTTCATTAGTGGTTTTTATTCCAGACACAAGCTTGAGCGTGATTAAGTTCCTCTGTAGCCTTCTTTTTACCCTTAAACAAGCATGCCCATTGATACTCTCTAATAAATGCCGATAAAACTTCATCCTCAAAACGAGGAGCTCGATTAAACCAACTTTTCAAATACCCCCACATCATCGCCATACCACCGATTAATAACGGTGGTCTACTCATTCTATAGATTCCGGAAGCAAACATATATGTAAACCCCGTGCCCATAAAATATTGACCAAACCCATGTCTCATTCTGCCTGTAATGATGCTTTTCTGACTGGATCCCATAGGCCTAAGATGAGTAAAGCGAATGTCAGGTTCATCCCAGCTCACAGCAACCCAGCCAAGTTGTCGGCAGCGGTGACCATCAATACCATCCCACATTACTTGCCTTACAAAACCTCCAATTTCTTCAAAACATTGCCGACGATAGAACTTTGATGCCCCAATAGCATTTTCATCACCACACCCTTCACTAACAAAGTCACCTGTTTCCTTATCTATATAATAAGGTTTTCCACTACAATTCCCTAGTCTAGGGTTACTCTCCATTCGAGCAATCAAGGTTTCAAAATAACGTGGTGGCATAATTAGATCTAAATCAAGCTTACATAGAAAGTCAACATTTTCTAGCTCGATACTGTCAATGCCTTCATAAAATGCTTCAATAACACCCGGCCCGACACTCCGATGCCCACGGTCTTTTCGTGTAACAACTCGAATAAAGTCGTATTTTTTAGCATATTCAGCCAAGATAGCAGGCGTTTCATCAGTTGAACCATCATCAACAATTACCCATTGTTTTGGCAAAATAGATTGTTCAACAACACTGCCTAAAGTGTTTTTCATGAATTCTGCTTCATTACGGCAGGGCGAAATAATCACATATTCAGAAATCACCAATCACCCCCATATAAACAGTGGCCTATTAATAACCATTTAAACTATTTCCCTTTTTCGTCGGCTTTTTAGCCAAAGAAACCCAATATTTCTCATAATAAAAAGTAGATATATGTGCTAACAAAAATAAAACCGCAAATAATAATGGTCGTTTTACATATTTTTCAATAGCTTCACCACTACCTAACCACGTATGAGCTAATAACGGGTGAATAACATACAGTGCATACGACACACTAGCGAGGTAAACTAGAATTTTCAAGTTTAGGAATTTAGCTAAAGATGGTGAGGGGCTATATAGTGTTGATGCTACAACTGTGGCTGCAAGATAAGGTCGAAAATAATTCATAAAACCACTATCCGGATGGCAGGATAAAATTAAAATAACAAACACATAATATGGGTTAACCCACTCAAAGAACCGCGGCAAAAACCCTCCAACTTTATTGTTGTAGGCCAAAGCAACAATTATACCGACTAAAATCTCATCGATTCGATAGTATGTATTTATTGAGATAAGCACACCATCATTGACTCTATACATAGTGATGAACAAACAAAATAAGGGGATTAAGAATAATGCTCAACCTTTCAATATCCATACTAATAGCGCCCCCCTACATAAAACTGCATTTCAACACATAGACTCCAAAAATGAGCGGCTCCAGCAACAAAAGATAAACGAGTTGCTCCCTAATACAATGACCAATTTCCATAAAAAAAGAACTAGGGGAAATAATCGTCTAAACTGGCACCTAAGATTGGCAAGGCAATCACTAAATACAACCAAGCTAATGGTATTATTCTGAAAAACTGCCGAATAACAAAATCATATATATTGGGCCTGTGTATCAAAAAATTAGTTATTAAAAAACCAGACAAGGTGAAAAATAAGGCCATACCAATTGGCCCAGCAATCTCATTTAAACGCCATACTTTTGGACCTATCGGCAGTAGATGAGTGGCAAGAACAAATAAAATACTTCAACCTCGCCACCCATCAAGCACATGAAAATAATTATCAGTACTTGTTTCACGGACGGACACCAGCCTATAAAACAGTACTTTTAAACTATTCAACATCGGAATTTTAAATTTCAAATAATCGACTCAATATAGTTACAGCCGACCATCAACCCCATCAGATGGAAATAGATATTTAATATCGTATAAAACATGATTTTGCTTACCTAGTGCTTTCACACCTTCCAACCCCATTACTTTGAACTGCTGATGTGAAACCGCAACAATAATTGCATCATAGGTATCAAGCTCAGGTTTATTAACCAAATTTAGCTTATACACCGCGTTTGCTTCTTCTCTGTCAACCCACGGGTCATAAACATCAACATTAGCATTATATGTTTCACTAAGCTCATCAATCATTTCAACAACACGTGTATTTCTTAAATCCGGGCAGTTTTCTTTAAATGTTAGCCCAAGCATTAAAATTTTAGCATCAACAATATTTATCTTTTTCCTCGCCATTAATTTGGTAACCTCGCTAACAACAAAATGGCCCATATTGTCGTTGATACGACGCCCTGCAGAAATAAGCTGTGGATGATAACCCAATGTTTCAGCTTTGTGAACAAGGTAATATGGATCAACCCCAATACAATGGCCGCCCACTAGGCCCGGACGGAAAGGTAAGAAATTCCACTTAGTACCTGCTGCTACCAATACCTCTTCCGTATCAATGCCAACACGATTAAAAATTAAAGCCAACTCGTTAACAAGTGCAATATTAATATCTCGCTGAGTGTTTTCAATAACTTTAGCGGCTTCAGCTACCTTAATACTGCTTGCTTTATGTGTGCCCGCAGTGATAATTGATTGATACAATTCATCGATCACTGTTGCTATTTCAGGCGTTGAGCCAGAGGTCACTTTAAGAATAGTTGTTAAAGTACGCTCTTTGTCACCAGGGTTAATTCTCTCTGGGCTATAACCACAATAAAAATCAACATTGAATGTTAATCCTGAAATCTGCTCCAATAATGGCACACAAACTTCTTCCGTTGCCCCTGGATAAACTGTTGACTCATAAATGACAATGTCACCTTTCTTTAGATATTCAGCAACAAGCTCTGTCGCTGAGATCAAAGGAGTTAGATCAGGTGTTTTACTATCATCAATCGGGGTGGGAACTGTCACCACGTATGTATTAGAGTCAGCTATTAAGAGTGAATTTGTTGTGCATCTAAGTAAATCTGCTGAAGCTAATTCTACAGGCGTCGTTTCTAGTGTCGAATCAACACCTGAATTTAATTCCTCAACGCGTGCTGTATTAATATCATAACCAATCGTTGTAAATTTTTTACCAAACTCAACGGCTAAAGGAAGACCAACATAACCTAAACCTATAATTGCTATTTTAAATTCCACCACTCAATTCCATTAACTAATTACTTGGCCAGCATGGCCACAGATAGTTTTTCCTGCTGGCACATCTTGAAGCTCAACAGTCATTGCGCCAACCTTACCTTTTTCACCTAAATGGATATTTCCCAAAACTTGAGCATAGGCCGGCAGCTCAACACCATCTGCTACTGTAGACGCGAATTCATCATTATACCTATTGCCCAGCGTAACAGACGGTCGAAGGGTACAAATTTTACCTAGTCTAGCATTTTTATAAATAAAGATATTACCAAAATGATAAACTCTAAGGCTTGGGCCGACCTCGGCTGACTCACCCCTATCATTATTTCAATGAGATAAAATTTTCTTCCGTAATCCTTTTGGCATATTGTCAAGATGTTAACCATGCCGATGCCAAGCTATGGCAATAATAAATACTTCTTTCAACCAAGGCCCTGATGAGTAGCTATCAAGATCTTCTTACCACTCTTGCTTTGATACTCTGTTTTTTTTCTATTCTATTTGACATAACGTCTTATGCTTTATATTCAATAATTTTCTGCTGTTTGCCTTTCCATTGGTTAAAAATATATTTAATAACTCCACGAGCTTCCGGAAACTTCGCTAAAACACAAAATTGCGCATACAGGTATTTGTCGTAACTTGAATCGCTTCCTATATTTAATTTACTCATGTAAATCCTTGCTATTTGGAGTGGATATAATCCTAATAGTAATAAAAAATACATGGAAATAAAAAGCATGCCTATTAAAATGGCGGCGGGAAGGATGGCTCCCCATATAAATGAGCTTAGACACTGCTTTTTCAAGCCGCCCCATTTAGCACCATTGGCATAAGCAAATCCTACTTTTACACATCTAATCCACCACTGAGAAAAATGAGTCATTGCAGAATCGTGAGTGCCCATTTCAGCATCCAATGAAAGTATGCCCCAGCCTTTATTATGTAAACGGAAACAGAATTCCGGCTCCTCACCAGCAATTAAAGAAGCATCAAACCCCATGAATTCTTCAAATACTTGTTTCCGAATAGTGAAAATACCGCCACAACTATCAACTTCTCCTGGCTTAACATACCAGTCAATATCGCAAAGACGCATATAAATTGAATCGACTCTATGTTTTTCACGCAACCGTCCACTAACGATTGCAACGTGTGGCTTCTGGTCTAAAATAGCTAATGCATCGTCTAACCAAGCTTCAGCTAATTCACAATCGGCATCAATAAATTGCACATACTCCAGACTAGGATTTTCTTCTATTAGAGTTTTGAATCCCGTATTTCGTGCGCGTGATGCATTAATAGGTTCCGAGGTATCTAATACAACAGAAGTTACACCTCTTTTTTTAGATTCAACCACACTATTATCGCTAGATTGTGAATCAACATAAACACAGGGAACACTCTGTTTAAGGACAGATTCGAGGCACAAAATTAAACGCTCACCTTCATTACGCCCAATAATAACAATACCAATCTTCCTATTTTTCATTGTTAATTCCATTTTGTAAAAAAGCCTGTCCAAATATCCTTCCACATTGATGAATGAAAAGCCTTCTGCTTATGAAATAAAACCTCTCTTAGCCATGAAGTTACACGTCCAAGATTCCAAAAAATATTTGCCCTTAATAACCCCATACGGCCATAATACTTCCAAAGATAGCGTGAACGTGAATTGAAATAATATTTCGGTAATCGTTTTAAGCTTGATTGATTCGAACTGCCACTATTTAAATGGACAACTCTGGAACTTACTTCAAACTTTAACCTCCAGCCTGCATTAATAGCCCTCCGACAATAATCAATATCTTCACTATACATAAAATAGCCCTCATCCATAAGGCCAATTTCTTGAATCATTTTTCCATTCAATAATACACAGGCAAAACTAAGCCAGTCAGGCTTTGTAATTTCATGCTGCTCTATGGGAATGGCTACCTCTCTAATATTAAACAACTTAAAAACCTTCGTGAACACACCTGTTCGTGCACTATCTAGAAAGCTATTGGCGGGTGATAAGTTATTAAAACAACTTGTTTGTTGTGTACCGTCGGGCCACTCCAGCCTAGGGCCAATGATACCAAAAGTAGGATCAGACCCGGCACATACCAATAGTGATTTAAGCGCATATTCTCGGATATATGCATCACTGTTTAATAGCAGATAATACTCTGCACTAATAGACTGTATACCTATATTATTTCCGGCAGAGAAGCCGCCGTTTAATGTTGACGAGATAACCTTAGCCCATGCTTTCCAGCATTTTTTATTGATAAAACCCACTATCTCATCAACTGAATTATCTTGTGAAGCGTTATCTACAATAACAACATTATCCAGAGCAGGCTCTATTTGCTTCGATAAAGACATCAAGGCATCACACACTAATTGAGGTGTTTTGTAATTGATGATGATAACTAATAGCCTCAATTTTCGTTTATCCATTCATTTCCTTAAAGCAGTCTACTTACTTATCTCTGAACCCAAAAACACTTTAAACTAAAGATAATGTCAAACTGGAGTATATCAAAACAATCATTTTTAAAATTAGGAATATACGTTATTATAATTCCCTTTTTGGGTTGACTGCTATTTTCTGCGTATTACTTTCGCTGGTATCTCTGCAACAGAACACCCTTCAGGCAAATCATCAAGTACTACAGCATTAGCTCCAATTCGAACAGCTTGGGCCAATCACAGCCTTAGGGTGGATAACAATTCCATTGGGGTGCGTTATCAACAGTCCTCCTCCCAGCTTTGAATTCAGAAGAATATCGGCTCCAGTAATAACACTCCAGAACCTGTGCTGCATATCCGCTACCTTGCTTAATAGCCAAGAATACAATCTGTCTCAACTTCTGCTCATTGGTTACGCCTGATAGAAGCTAATAATTTTCCCCTGGTTCCCAAAAATTTTGGTACTACTCGCCCATCCAATCTGGTGTTGTTGACGATATGCTAGTTTTATCCATAATTATTCTATGCCAATGATGATAAAAAATTAAATAAACTTACAAAAAGAGTACCTACAAAATAACCGATTCCTAAAACAGGTATAAATTTTATCTCTTTTAACCAAGAAATAATTTTGTATTTTGAAAAAAACCAAAGAATAATAGGAATTTCAAATAATGGGTTTATGGCAATACACCATACTGCACCTTGCAGACCATAATGCTCAAAGCCCCAAGGAATCATAACAAGCAACGCTAAAGCTCTTATTGCCACAGCTGCTGTACCTACTTTAGGGTTTCCCATAGCCAATAACAATGTACTTCCAAGACGGAAACTAGACCCAATAATTGTGATTGCAAGCACCTGAAGCATCCACTCTGACTCTTGGTATCGGTCATCATATAGGCTTTGGATGATAATTGGAGCTGTTACAAACAGCACCCCCACAGAAAAATATATCACCACGTCAAGCTTCTGACGAATAGAGTAATACACCATTATTATTTTTTCTTTTTCTTGTCTATGTACTTGACTAAGTAGTGGATACCATACGTTACTAGTCAACCTTTCAACTAAGTCCTTCAGTGATGTTGCTAAAAAATATGCTATTGCGTAAAAACCCAGTTGTTCTGCTGTAATCAATCCACCTAATATTACGCGATCACCGTTAAGAGCAAAAAAAGTTATTACTGCAGATAAAAACAACCATTTCCCAAAATGTAAAAACTCGATAACGATGTTCTTATCCCAGCAAAAAAAGTTATTGTTGCCCGCTAATACATAGTGAGACAAAACAGTTCTGAGTGACGCACTAACGATACTCCCCGCAACTAAAGCCCAAACATTTTCATATTCCCATGCCCACCAAACCATTACAAGCAAACCAATAAATTGTGTAATGAGGTCTAAAAATGTCAGTCTCCCCAACATCATATTTCGCTGTGCAAGCCAAACACGCGTTGATTCAAATCCCGTAATAACCGCTACAGTACCAGTAACGATCAATAAACCTGGTAAGCGATTATCGTTATAAATCGAGTCTGATGGCAATATACTAGAGCCAGAAAAGTACCATAAAAACCATGCTATGGAAGAAATTAAAAGCCACAATATAACACCTCGAATCACCTGCATCGTCCAAGCTGTATTGAGAATTATAGGATCTTCACCTTTCTCATGCCTAATAATATTAGCGCTCAGGCCAATTTCACTACACATGTATACGCCAAGGCGTACGACAGTAACAATAGCCATTAAACCAAACATTTCTGGCAGTAATAGGCGTGTTAGGATTAGATTAGAAAACAGCCTTAATAATTGTGATGATCCGAAAGCTGCAATAGTCCATAATGAAGCTCGAGCAGATTTACTTTTCATACGTTTATGATTATTTCCCAATTGAACAATTTTATTTTATTTTAAGCACCATTAGTCTTGCAATTAAGTCAAAATAGGCTATCTTACACAATACAATCGCAAAAGCCCTAAAACAACCTTATTTCAATACAAAGCTAGATATCTTCAATGCCAGAAACTATCAAATCGCTCATTATCATTCTCGCACTTGGCAGTTTAATGCTACATGCTCACAGGAGTAATCTTCCAAAAATAATCTCTGTCACTGAATTTAGGCAGTGGCAATTTTTATGGTTTGCATCTTCCTGTGCTGCATTTCTAAGCAATAATTATTGGCTCTTTATAATAATCCTTCTCGCCCTATTAAAATCATGTATCAAAGGTAACGCTGCTAATAAGTTTACAAGCTATATCTGGCTTCTACCAGTATTACCCCTACTGGAAAAAGTGGTTCCAGGCTTCGGTATTGTAAACTACCTTTTCGAACTCAGCTATCCTCGCTTACTTTCACTAGCAGTACTTCTCCCTATATTCATAACTCACTCAAATAAAAAAACAGCCTTTTTAAACATGCCTGGAGATAAGATTTTTACCTTATACCTATTTATAAGTGTAATTATAACAACTAGGAATGGTGACTTAAGCAATATACTCCGATCTAATTTTTATTTATTTATTGATGTTTTTTTGCCCTATTACGTCGCCAGTAGAGCTTTTCATCAACTAGAGCATTTTAAAAAATTCGCATTTGCTGTATTTACGGTGGCGTCCATTCTTGCAATAATTGCCTTATTTGAAAGTATCAGAAGTTGGCACTTATATACTACCTTAGATTATAGCTTCGATATTACTCGGCGGTTTAGCCATTACTTATTCAGAGATGGCGTATTGCGTGCAACTGGACCATTTTCCAGTTCAATCGTACTAGGGTATATTCTAACGCTCGGACTAGGAATGGGATTAGCGATAAGCTCCTCGTATACAAATAAAAAATGGTACTTACTAACTTTATTACTATTGGTTCTAGCACTATTGTCAACCGCATCACGAGGTGCATGGGTTGGTGCAATATTCTTATATGCTATGTTCATCTTATTAAACCATAACAAAACAAAACGGATACGTCAGGCATTGACAATTAGCATAGTGTTTTCACCTGCACTCTTTTTCACATCTGTCGGTCAAAAAATCATCACCCTGTTACCTTTCATTGGTAAATCGAATGAGGGCTCTATTGGTTACCGTCAAGAGTTATTCAATCAAGCAATGATTGTCATACAACGGCAACCTCTTCTTGGTACTAACACCTACCTAGAAACAGCTGAAATGCAATCAATGATTCAGGGTCAAGGTATTATTGATCTGGTTAATACTTATATTCAAATTGCGCTTCATAGTGGTGTAGTAGGTGTTGGATTATTCATCCTATTTTTCTCTGGATTAGTACTTAGATTATTTCTCGCTCAGCGAAAAATCCCAAAAAATGAACCTGAAACTCATCAATTTGCGATAGCGTTGCTAGCCACCCTGTTAAGTGTCTTAGTCATTATAGCCACCGTCAGCCATATTGATATCATTAGTCATTGCTACTGGATATTAGCTGGTATAACATCCTCATACCTATATTTCCTAAAAAACAAAACCGTAACAAGACACAAAACTTTATGAAATGGATCCTTACAGCTCCCTACCCCTGTATGAAGCAACTTGACAACGACTTCTGGACTCTTGTACGTGATAAAGACAAATCTCTCGACTTTATTTTATCTCCTGCGAATTATAGTCATGACGGCTCGCGTTATCAATCCAGTATAAAAGATTGGAAGGACTATTGGCTTCATGCGACGGACGCATGGACCAAAGCTCAAGAAAATGAAGCAGGCATCATCACTGAATTTCCTCAATTACCTGTATGTGCAGGTATTAGAAAACGGTTATCAATGAAATCGACTCCTATAGTTGCTTGGACATTTAATTTAGGCGCCCTACATGGTAAGCACAAAAAATTATTAGCGCGCTCAGCATTAAAGTCTATTAATAAATTTATTGTTCATTCATCTGCAGAAATAATTAATTACAGCCAATATTTAAACTTGCCTGCAAGTAGGTTTGAATTTGTTCCCTTACACAAACCCATTATGGTTCCAACGGCAACTGAAAATAATGACGCCCCTTTTATTTTGGCTATGGGCTCTGCAAATAGAGATTACGCTATATTATTGAAGGCTATTAAAACACTCAAATACCCTTTGACCATTGTGGCCTCCCCTCACGCATTATCAGGCTTAGACATTCCAACATTTGTCACTGTTAAATCAAACTTATCGTTGCAAGAATGCCGAACTCTAGTTCAAAAAGCTCGAATAAACATTGTTCCCATTGATAATGAATCAACCGCTTCAGGCCAAGTTACAGTCATTGAGGCAATGATGTATAAAAAAGCGGTCATAGCCACAGATACCATTGGTACAAGAGATTATATAATAAATGGCCAGACAGGATTTTTGGTACGTCCACGATCAGAAAAAGCATTGGCCGATTCTATTGAACTTCTATGGAGCAATGAAAAACTTAGATCGGAAGTAGCTAGCAATGCGCAGGAGTATGTCAAGACTGAACTGAATCATCAGAAAGCGACTGCTCACTTAATCCAAATTCTAAACGCGACAGCATAGGTTTTGGCTCTACACGAAACATAATAAATTATAAATTTAGCCAGATGTTGAGATATATCCATCTTTAATCCTCGAAAAAGACACGACACACAGGCAGTCAGATCATTTGCATTTCTAAGCAAAATGAAACAGGTACCTTCACTGCTGAGGTAATCCCCCCATTATTAATGGAGATCAATAGTAGACCATTTTCTCTGTGTTAATTTCAATTTCTGAATTGGAGTAATACCACCAATTCCCATATTAGGTCGTTCGTTATTGTAAGTCCACAACCATTGTGTAGCTCTGCTCTGTAATTC
>ENA-OSET01003904-OSET01003904.1-sediment-metagenome-genome-assembly--contig:-NODE-3904-length-13430-cov-2.946978_pt1 | contig 13430 bp, 8 predicted proteins | sample MGYA00237882_ERZ534229 | MGnify/ENA primary metagenome ERZ534229 (study PRJEB26408, sample SAMN06266212) | sediment metagenome | isolation source: Hudson Canyon methane seep mesocosm | place: USA:Hudson...
CGTCAGCATTATTTGTACTGATAGTGGTCTTTAATTTTGATTTTTGAAAAGGTGCGTATACAAACTGATATGTTCCAGGACCCCAACCTGTGATAGGTCTTTCTTGAAAAAGAGAAACAGCGCAGCTCCATCTATTAAGCCTTTCTAAATTGGAGTCGTCACTTGAAATATTCGAAATAGATTTCACATGTTGAGTTAAGTTGTCTGATGAATCTTGCTTATTTCTCTGAAGATCTATCATTAACGTGTCGAAATTAACGAAGAGCACCACTACCACTACAGCACCTATTGATGCTAAAGTTTTAAGTTTAATACCTATTCTCATGGCTATAAAAAGAATCCCTACGCCCGCAAGAGAAACCCATGCTGCTCTTGTGAACGAGAGGATTAAGCCTATTGCGATTATTACTGTAGCAATACCAATAAGCAACCTTGATAATGTAGGTCTGTCTTTTTTTGATAAGAGTGCTATTGCTGGTGGTAACATCATCGCTAAGACCGCTCCATATGAAGTGTGGTCTTTAAAGAATGGTTTCATCATCCAATGGCCTGCGTGTTTGCTGAAGTCATAACCTGCATGTCGAATTACAGTATAAATTACAACAATACATAAAGGAAATAATAGCAGCATTACCATACGTTCTCTAAACTCTGGCTTATGGAGCATGATATGCCCTAAGAAGAAAAAGAAGCTTACAATAAACCAAGCCCGCGACGTCATAAATTTCAGTGAAACTAGTGGATCATAACTTGTAACTGTAGTGATAGCCATCCAGACCATCATGCTTCCAATTATTATTGAAATGGGGTGTGAAAAAAGTCTCTTATCTACTGGCCAACCTTTAAAAAATCTAAATAAAAAAATGATTAACGCCCCGAACAGTAAAGGTTCTGTTGGCATATAAAGCCCCAAAGATGTTACTCCTAATTCTTGGAGGTTAATGCTTAAAGGAACAGCTAATAAAATAAATCCAATATATAAATCAAGCCTTTTAATACCCCACCATGCAAGTAGAATCACAAGAGGTAAAATAGCAATCAACAAAAATTCATTGTATGCACAAACCCCTAATAGAATGGAAAAAAGAAGTGTCCCTATAAGAACAGTTTTATCTGTCAGCCACGACTTCACTTACTCCGAGTTTCAGCTACTTTAAGACTGTCGACAATCAATAACAAGATTAAGGTCATGGAGAGAGTTGAAAGAACACTTACAACAACGATTAGCCATCTCACAGGATAGGTTTTCTTATCAGCTGCTTCAGCAAAGTCCACCACAAGGCTGGATGGCAGCTGTGTAGATGCATCTACCTTCATTAAATCAAATCTCTTCTTCAATGTCGCAAGTTGCTCATAAGCAGGCTCAAGGAAGTTTGTTAGCTTATTGTATTTATTAGCAAGTTTAGATATCCGTTCTAAATCGGCTTTCAAAATTACCGCTCCTCTCATATTGTTTTCAGCAACAGCTCTTCCATATTCAGCAGTTAACCCTTCAACTTGAGCTTCAAAGTCATAAATCCCATGAGAGTGAAGCTCACTTAATTCATTTTCAGCATCCTCAATCTCTTTAATTGCCTGGTTGTATGATTCTTTAGCGAGTTTCAAAGCATTCTTAGCCCTGTCATTTCTTAATGCATTAGCAAGGCTATCTACTAAGAAAACCAAATCATTTGCGATATCTCTTGCGACATTTGGGTCTCTATCTAAAACATGTATTCTAATTGAACCAAACCTTGTTAAATCAGCCCCCACGTTACTGTTGTATTCTTTCTGAAGCAGGGTTCTAGATCCGACCTCTTTAAGGTCTATGTCATAGTGCTCGTCCAAATTATGGTTGGTTATAATCTGAGATCTAACTTTATTACTATTGAGCAATTGCAAAAGCCTTTCAGCATCTTCAGTCTCTCCATAAGCAAGTAAATCACCTTGTTTACTTTCTTCAAAGAATGCTTCACCTATTGAGCTTTGCGTAGTTGCGAACAATATTACACTGGATTCGAATTTCTCCTCTATAACGAGTGAAACACCAGCGGATATTATTAATGTAATAACGCCTACGACAATGAATATACGCAGTTTGCTAAACACAAATAACAATAGGTGAGATGAGTCTAATTTAGCTGCATCTCTATTTTCGTCTCTTTGAATCATTTCGCAAAGTTACGCTTAGAAAAGTTTAGATTTTGAATCTATAAACTGCTATAGGTAAAGTATGTTCTTTAACTTTACAATATGGCGCGAATTGCTTTAAATGCTCGTTTACTTATTCCAGGAAAGTTGGAAGGGACAGGGTTGTTTACTCACCAGTGCTATAAGAGATTTATTGCATCTCGTCCTCAAGATGATTTTTTATTGATTTTTGATAGAAAACCCCCTGTGGAAATCGATTATGGCTCGAATTGTAAAAATATTTGTTTACTTCCTCCGGCAAGAAGACCATGGTTATTTGATTTGTGGTTTGATTACGCCATAACGTGGAAGTTGAGATTTTGGAAAGCAGACCTTTTTATATCAACAGATGGATACATTTCGAGAAGGACGGATGTTCCACAGTTAAATGTAATTCACGACATCAATTTCGAGCATCATCCTGAGTGGCTCCCGCCGAAATTTGCAAATCATTTCAGAGCAAGATTCCCAGTGTACGCAAGAAAGTCTACAAAACTATGTACAGTTTCAAATTTCAGTAGAATGGACATAGCTGAGAAATACATGATCAATAAATCTGAAATCTCTATCATTCCGAATGCTCCAGACAGTAAGTTCTCACCGATTTCAGATTCAGAAAAATTAAATTCTAAAAATAAGTTTGCGAAGGGCAACAGCTATCATGTTTTTGTCGGATCGATCCACCCAAGAAAAAACATTCACGGGATGTTAGATGCTCATAGAGAGTATAGAAAACGAGGCGGAAAGTCAGACTTGGTAATTGTAGGGACTGCTATGTGGAGTGATGAACATCAGGATGCAGAGGGTGTTCATTGGGTAGGAAGGTTGGAAGATGAAGCCTTGGTATCTGCAATTGCGGGAGCCAATGCACTTTTATATCTACCGTTTTTTGAAGGTTTCGGTGTCCCTGTTGTAGAGGCGATGGCTTGCGGTGTCCCTGTTGTGGCAAGCGACACATCTTCTCTTCCCGAAGTGTGTGGAGAAGCCGCAGCTGCTTTGGTTCATCCCAAAGATTTTGAAGGAGCGGCACAAGCTTTGTTGGATTTAGAAAAAGATGCAGTTTTGTTTAAAGAAAAATCAAACGCAGGCATTCTAAGGGCAGGAGATTTTAGTTGGGATAATAGTGCAGAGAAGTTTTCTAATATAATCACTGAACTTCTGAGATCATGATTAAGCTTAGACCTTTTTTAGAGCTTAACCGTATTGAGGCGGGATGTGATGAGGCGGGGCGAGGGTGTTTAGCGGGTCCGGTTGTTGCGGCTGCTGTAATTTTAGATAAAGCTATAGCTGAAGAGTTAGATCTAAATGACAGTAAGCAGTTAACCGCTAAAAAGCGAGACGAACTGAGAGTTAAAATTGAGGAAAAGTCGATTTCTTGGGCTGTGTCTTTTGTACCACATGATAAGATTGATGAAATAAACATTCTTCAGGCTTCTTTTTTAGCGATGAGGCAATCTGTAGAAAAATTGCATGTAAATCCAGACTACCTTTTAATTGATGGAAATAGATTTGTATCATCTGATTCAATGCCTCCTCATTCTTGCATTGTGAAGGGAGACGCTAAGTTCTCTTCCATAGCTGCAGCGAGTATACTTGCGAAGACACACAGAGATGATTTCATGCTTAAGCAAGATGAGAAATGGCCTGGATATAGTTGGGATTCAAATTTCGGATACCCCACAAAAGCTCATCGATTAGCTATAGATAAATTAGGCCCAACACCTATTCATAGAATTAGTTTTAAACTTCTCCAGTAAAATGAAAGTCAGACTAAATGACTTTATGTTCCGATTAACACGGCATTTTGTTAGATAAAACTAATAATAATCAACTCGTTTGAGTTACATTGCATGTATATAAAAACAATCAATTATACTATGAAACGCATTATATTTTTCTTTTTTGCAGCTACTCTTTTCTCGCTCACAAATACACAGGCTCAGTGTGACCTATTCTTCTCAGGTTATGCTGAGGGGTCTTCAAACAATAAATTTCTGGAGATCTTTAATCCCACAAGTTCAGATATATCTCTTGACGGGTATGCTTTTCCAAGTGTATCTAACGCTCCAACTACTCCTGGAGTTCACGAGTACTGGAATACTTTCGAAGCAGGTGCTGTAGTAGCTGCGGGTGATGTGTACATCATCGCTCACGGGAGTGCTGATCCATTAATACTAGCTGAAGCTGATCAGTTTCATACTTACCTATCTAACGGTGATGACGGATACGCTCTTGTTCAAGGAGGAGAGGATGATTACGTAATTCTAGACATGATTGGAACATGGGATGCCGATCCTGGTTCTGGATGGGAGGTTGCTGGAGTTGCTAATGGAACGAAGGATCACTCTCTGATCCGTAAGTCAGATGTAAACTCAGGAAACGGAGGCGATTGGGCATCTTCTGCTGGAACGAATGTTGATGATTCTGAGTGGATAGTTTTAGATAACAACGATTGGACAGGTCTTGGCGCTCATGACTTCACCGGTTCTTGTGGTGATGCTGTACCGGGTTGTACGAATCCAAATGCATCTAACTATGATGCTGCTGCAACATCTGATGATGGATCATGCGTATTTGCAAATGCATGTAATCTTGATGGTATAGAAGTTGCAACTTCTGGTTTAACATTTGTGCCTGCTGACTTAACAGTTGATGTAGGTTCACTTGTATTTTGGGTAAACACAGGTGGTAGTCACAATGCAAATGGAGATATTGACACACAAACTGGACTTTCTTTTGGAAACCCTGAATCTTTTTATTTTGATATTGTAGCAGGTGATGCTTCAGGAGTATGTATAGGTTCACACACTTTTACAATCCCAGGAGTTTATTCATATGATTGTTCACAATATGGGCATGCTTCTCAAGGCATGGTAGGTACTGTTACTGTTGGTATAGGCGGATGTATGGATGCTGCAGCTCCAAACTACAATGAAGCGGCTGAATTTAGTGATGGATCATGTGAAGAATCACCTTTTACTGCTATTGCAGATATTCAATTAGGCCAAGAAACTGGTGCTTTTGATGGCTTAGCCGTTTTAACTTCAGGTGTAGTAACTGGTGTTTACGGATCTCTCGCAACCATCCAGGATGGGTCAGGTGCTTATTCTGGTATTTGGGTTAACGGTTCAGACGTTGCTCTACAAGTTGGAGATGATGTTGAAGTAACAGCAACTGTTGCTGAGAGCTATGATCTAACACAACTCACTTCCCCTTCAGTCACTATCCTAAGCCAAGGAAATGCACTTCCAGCAGCTGAAGTCCTTTCTACGGCTGATGTAATTGCTGAGCAGTGGGAAGGTGTATTAGTCCAAACCACTGGAACTGTAGATGAAGAAGCTCTTGGATATGGAGAGTGGTCATTAGATGACACTTCTGGACCTGTCCGTGCTGATGATCGTGGTTACGATGCTATAGGAGCCGGTCTTGTAACAATAGGTGCAATGATTCAGGTTACTGGAGCTCTAGACTTCTCATTCAGTAATTTTAAAATTCAACCACGTGATGTGAACGATGTTCTTCTATATGGTTGTACTGGACTAGATGCAGATAACTATAACTCTTCTGCATCTTTAGATGATGGGTCTTGTATTTTCACTGGAGCATCTTGTACTCTTTTCGTATCTGAGGTTGCTGAAGGCACTTCTAATAACAAGTACATTGAGCTATATAACCCGACTTCTTCAACTATTTACTTAGACCAATACACAATGGCTAATTGTAACAATGGATGTGATAATCCATCGGCTGTGTATCTTACAGATCAATTTGATTACTGGACATTTACTTTCCCTGCTGGAGCAACAGTTGCTCCTAACAGCACATTCATTATAGCTCACGGATCTTCTGATCCTATAATACTTGCTGTTGCAGATATGACATACTCTTACATGTCTAACGGTGATGATACTTGGGGATTAGTTGAGATTGTTGGTGCAGATACGGTTATGATTGACCTAATCGGAGATATCGGACCAGATCCTGGTAATGGATTTTTCGTATCTGGAATTGCAGACGCTACACAGAATCACACATTAGTACGTAAGTCTGATGTAAATGCTGGTAATATGGGAATGTGGTTAGCTTCTGCAGGTACTAACGAATTTGACGGAGAATGGATTGTCAACGACCAGAATGATTGGACAAACATAGGTTCACACGTGTTCACTAGCGGGTGTGCAGTTGATACAAGCGGTTGTATGGACCCATCAGCTTCTAACTACGACCCTTCAGCTACTACAGATGATGGATCTTGTATCTTTATTCCTACATTAACCGTACAGGATATCCACAATGGAAACTTTAGTGGACAAGTTGTAACAGGCGGAATTGTAACTGGTGTTTACGATGCGTCTGGTTCTTTAGCAGGGAATGCTTCTTATGTTATTCAAAATGGAACGGGAGCGTTTTCAGCTATTTGGTGTATAGGTGATGGTGTTGCTGTTGGTGATCTTTTAGATGTTGCTGGTTCAGTTAGTGAAGTTTACGGCTTACGCCAAATCGCTGGCGCTGCTGCCACCATTATTTCTTCAGCTAACGCACTACCTGCTGCTGAGTTACTTTCTACAGGTGCTATGAATGATGAGCAATGGGAGAGTGTACTAACTCAACTTCTTGCTCCAGTTTCAAACGAAAATGCTGGTTACGGTGATTGGTTACTAGACGACGGTTCTGGTAACGCTAAGGTTGCTAACTTGGGTTACGATGCCGTAGATGACAGTGTTGATGTGGATGGTGTTATGGTACCTGTTGTAGCTCTTGGAGCAACATATAGAGTGACAGCACCTAACTTCTACTCCTACGGAGCATGGAAATTAGTTCCACGTGATGCTTCAGATGTTGTACGTCTTGGATGTATGGATTCATCATTTCCTAATTTCGACCCATTAGCGGCTGAAGATGACGGGTCTTGTTCTTCAACTCCCGGTTGTATGAACCCTGAGGCAGATAACTACAATCCTGATGCTACTGTAGACGATGGTTCTTGTGTGATTGCTGGTTGTGATGATCCATCAGCGTTAAACTATAATGCAAACGTAACAGATCCAGATAACACAACTTGTTATTACACTTTACCTGCAATTTTAATAAATGAGATACATTATAATCCAAGTTCTGCTCAAGGTGATGACTTTAATTGGGAGTTCTGTGAGCTACACAATGCTGGTGACCTTGCTGCTGATTTAAGTGGTCTACATTTCTACAACTCTGCTTCAGGAGCTCCTCAATTAGGACTTGTATTTCCTGACGGCGCATCTCTCGCCGCTGGTGAGTTTATGATTATTACTGTTGCTGGTGGTGGCGGAACAATAAACTACTCAGGAAATGGATACCAAGTATTTGAGATGGAGCTCGGTAATTTCTCTAACTCAGGAGAGGAGGTTTCTCTACAAGATGCTTTCGGTAACGTTATAGATGTTGTAGATTATGCTTCTTCTGGATGGCCTGGATCAGGATTCAGTATTTTAGGATCTACATTAATTGGAGATCCTAACGGCGGCGGCGCTACTTTAGAGTATATACCAGAAGTTCTTGCTGAATACTCTGCTGGTACGCTTGGAATGGATAACGAGTTTGGTTCTAACTGGCAAGCCTCTTGGGTTGATGGAGGAACACCTGGCGCACCCAACTCATCTGCATTTGGATGTAACGATGCTACAGCTTGTAATTACAATGCAACTGCTTATTTAGCAGATAATGCAATTTGTACATACGACTGCTACGGTTGTACGTACCCTGATGCAGAGAACTACACAAATGGTGCATCCTTTGATGATGGTACTTGTACTTTCGATATCGTTAACCCATGTCCTTCTGACCTAAATGGTGATGGAACGGTTACTACAAGTGACCTTCTTGTTTTCCTTGGGGCATTCGGTGCTATTTGTGAGTAATATCAAGTCTTTTGATATAAGGATTAATTTATATCTATAAAATCTAGAAAAGGCACTCCGAAAGGAGTGCCTTTTTACTTGTTCAAATCTTGAATAAATTCAGATATCGTCTATTTAAGTATCATAAACGTGGTTTCCTCATTTGAGAGGTTAAGGTCCCGGTCTTCCAAAGTGATGCGAAACCTTAGAGTATCATATACAGACTGAAGACTCCAGGTATTCATAGCGATTTCAATAACGCCTTTTAGTGCTGGGTTAGAACCTGCGGGATTTACTCTAGGAACTCTATAGTAAAATGGTACTTGTCCCTGAGCTGGGATAAGAGGGATATGTGTCCATATCCCATCTCTTAGTTCGTCGTATTCACACTTCAGATTAAAATGGTGATCACAAGTACTACAAAATGGAGGGAATATGTCTGATGAGTTTAATCCTAAATTTCCATCACCGTCTGTAAATTCAATCGATAGAACGGCGCTATTGTCTTCAGATATGTCAAAAGCGAGAAATTTGATTGCAGGTTCGATAGGATAGTTAGGCTCGGGGAGACAACTTGTGAAAACTAAACTTATAAATAAGACTATGGAACTATTTTTAAACTTTTTCATTGATACGAAGCTACCACTTCCGAACTTAGCTAAATGTTAATCGAAGATAATTTCATAAAAATACGTAGTGAATTAATTTCTAGATTAAGGAAAATGCATGTTAAGAAAGATTCTAACTTCGAGAATCTAGCAATAAAAACGTTTAGATTTCAAGCTGAGTATAATCCAACTTATAAGACATTTGTTGATTTATTAAAAATCAACCCTGCTTTAATTTCTGATTATAAAGACATTCCATTTCTTCCAGTTGAAGCATTTAGAGATCACAATGTTACTACGGGAGAGTTTTTGCCTGAAATAATTTATAGAAGCTCAGGAACTACAAATTCAGGTAAAAGATCGGAACACAGAGTGCGTACAGTAGATTGGTATAACGAAGTGTCAAGTAGAATTTACTCATCCTTAGTATGTCCAGTCAACGATCTGACGTTGTTCGCTTTACTACCAGGATACATAGAGAGAAAGAACGCATCACTTGTTGAGATGTCAAGGTCATTCATGAAAGCGTCTAACCAGCCAGAGCGTTTCTACCTTAACAATACAGAAGCTTTAATAGATGACCTTACTCACTCTATTTCAAAAGGTGATGAGGTTACTATCATAGGAGTTACACATGCTCTTTTAAATCTTCTTGAATCGGATAACGCCTCAAATCTTCCACGAGCAGTCCTAGAAGCACAACTCACAATCGTTGAAACAGGAGGTATGAAGGGGCATGGGAGGGAACCCATTAGAAGTGAAGTTCATTCTCGCATTCGCAAGGTTCTCCCTAATTCTAAAATCATTAGTGAATATGGAATGACAGAGCTCCTTTCTCAGGCATACTCTTTAGATGGTCGTTACTTTATGCCTCCTTCTTGGATGCGAGTGGTAGTTAGGGACCCGTCAGACCCAGGGTCGATACTGAAACCAGGTCGTACAGGAAGACTACAAATTGTGGATCTAGCAAACATTGATAGTTGCGCCTTTATCTCTACCTCCGATCTGGGGAGTATTAAGAGTGAAGATAGCCACGAATTTGAAGTTATAGGTCGCTTTGATCATTCTGAAGTGAGAGGGTGTAACCTACTTTCAGTTTAGGACCTTTAAAACTATCCTACAGATACGAGGAAGTAGTTTTTCTTCCCTCGCTGCAATAACAAGTGTTTACCGTTTAATAAATCACTTCGGCAGATGGATTTACTATCATCTACTAAGTCCTTATTTAAACGAATGCTATTTTCTTTGATAGCTCTTCTGGCTTCGCCTTTAGATGATAAGAATCCTGTGTATTCGCTCAGTAGGTCTATAATACCTACCCCAGAATCAATAATGTCGGGCGAAATAGTTGCTTTATCGACACCTTCAAATACAGAAAGGAATTCAGATTCTGGGAGATTTTCTAAATCAGATTTAGCGCTCTTTCCGAATAGAATTCTGGAAGCGGCGATAGCTGTTTTAAGATCTTCCTCTGAATGGACTCTTGTGGTAATATCTTCGGCGAGGGCTATTTGAATAATTCTTGCTTGAGGATTTTCAGCATGTGCAGCTTCAAGAGACTCTATCTCTTCCTTGCTTTTAAGAGTGAAGATTCTAATAAATTTACCTGCATCTTCGTCAGCTACATTCATCCAGTATTGGTAGAATTTATATGCAGAGGTGCGTTTTTTATCAATCCAAATATTGCCTCCCTCACTCTTCCCAAACTTACTTCCATCTGCCTTTGTTATGAGCGGAGCTGTCAAAGCAAAAGCTTGCCCTGATCCTTTTTTACGGATAAGCTCGGTGCCAGTTAAGATATTGCCCCATTGGTCTGAACCACCCATTTGGACTTTACAATTCTCATTTTTCCAAAGATGATAAAAATCATATCCTTGTACCAGTTGATAAGTGAATTCGGTGAAACTCATACCTTCCTCTAAGCGATTTTTCACACTGTCCTTAGACATCATGTAGTTCACAGTGATGTGCTTTCCTACATCACGGATGAAGTCAAGGAAGTTAATTTCTTTAAACCAATCAAAATTATTTACTACACGTGCAGCATTCTCTCCTTCAAAATCAAGAAATTTCTGAAGCTGATTCTTCTGGCTATTGAGATTATGTTGCATTACATCCAAATCCAGTAGCTGTCTCTCTTTAGTTTTGCCACTTGGATCTCCCACCATCCCTGTTGCTCCACCTACAAGAACCATCGGCTTATGTCCAGCTCTTTGCCAGTGCAACAGAAGCATCACAGGCACAAGGTTCCCTATGTGCAGTGAGTCAGCAGTAGGGTCAAATCCCACATAGCCAGCGGTACTTTCCTTAGCAAGTTGTTCCTCCAGTCCGGGCATGATGTCGTGTAACATCCCCCTCCATTTTAATTCTTCAATCAGATCCATTTCGTAAAGATAAGTTTACAGATGCGGTAGAAGGCGCTCCATCGCCATTCCTCTACTCCCTTTTAGCAATATATTTTTTCCCTCCACCTTATTCTCTTCGATTTCTATGGCCAAACTCTCCACTTCCTCATAAAATCTTCCAGCCCCATCCACAAATTCCTTCACCTTACAAAATTCCACCCCAACAAAAAACCCATCTAATCCTAGTTCAGCACAAAGTGCCACCACTCTCTTGTGAGACTCCGAAGAAAATTCTCCAAGCTCCCTCATTTCTCCTAGAATAACAAGCCTATCACCTTTGTAGTTTTTAGCGAATGACTCAAGAGCCTTCTCCATGCTAGAGGGATTAGCATTATATGCATCTAGCAGAATTTCATTTCTCATAGTTTTAACCACCTGTGACCTATTGTTCGATGGAACATACTCTGAGACAGCTTCACCCACATCTTCTCGCCCTACTCCGAAATATCTCCCAATAGTAATCGCCGCAGCAATGTTATCTAAGTTATAATCGCCTTCAAGTTGAATCTCTCTCCCCTCACTTTCATATCCCTGTTCAGCCCAAACAAACTTCCTCACCCCATCCATCTCAAACCTCACAACAGGTTTCATTTCCTGAGTTCCGAAAACGCTTCTATCTAAACCTTCACTCACCTCCATTAATTCATCATAGCCTCCATGGACGAATACTCTTGCCCCATCTACTTCGCTGAGGTAATCAAACAATTCCTTTTTACCTTTCTTTACTCCATCCATCCCTCCAAAACCTTCGAGATGGGCAAGGCCTATATTCGTTATTATCCCCAAGTTAGGTTCAGCTATCCTAGCTAAATTAGCGATCTCCCCGATATGATTAGCCCCCATCTCTACTACTAAAAATTGACAATCCCTCGGTGCTGAGAGAATAGTTAGCGGTACCCCGATATGATTATTAAGGTTTCCCTTAGTCGCGTGAACCTTGAATTTCTTCGACAGCACCGCCGCCGTAAGTTCTTTCATCGTCGTCTTGCCGTTACTCCCTGTTATACCCAGTACTGGCATCTCGATAAATGTACGTCTATAGTATTTCGCTAAGTTTTGTAATGTTTTAAGAACATCATCAACTAAAATGATTTGGTCTGAAACCCCTATGCTAGCATCATCTACGACAGCTGCTATACATCCCGATTTTAAAGCATCATGCGCGAATTTATTGCCATCGAAATTCTCACCATGTAGAGCAAAAAACAGCATTCCTTTCCCACAAGCTCTAGTGTCGGTAGTGATTCCATTTTCTGCTTTTAAGAAAAGCTCATATAATTCCTCAGTATGCATATATATCTGCAGCTATTAAAAAAACCCTAACGCACAATGTACGTTAGGGTTTTGAAAATTTTCAAGTTAATGATTTATTGACCTTAGTAAGGAACAGGAGTACCCACTCTTGTCATCGCACAACGGAAGCCAACAGTCGATGATGACTGATTCTCATCCATAAAGCGACGGGTTCCAGGAACGAGCCAGTAAGCTCTATCATCCCAGCTACCACCTTTATAAACTCTAGATTCGTTATTTACAAGACTAGACCCTCCGTAGTCGTACATACGACCCGAGTTTTCGGATGCGTCATCAGGGTTTCCAAAATCAACAGAACTGTTTATATCACCATCACGATAATCAATGTTGTCAGCTATTCTATAGTTAGTTCTTCCGATGTTTTCTTCTAGAGTAACATCTCTATATCTCATATCGCCAGGAATAGCAATAATATTTTTACTAAAACCTTTCCTCATATCAGATGCAATAAGAGCTTCGCTGTCAATAATAAGTTCCATAGCTTCAGCCATAATCACTTGACTTTCTTCCTCTTGGCGTTTAAAACTTACTTCCTGTGCAGTTTCAATTTTTAAGTCTAAACCATCGAGTAACTCTTCATCTTCCGGTGATAAGCCGATACCTCTATTGTCAGATTTGTATTTCTTTATGAACTCAGCTGTTCTATCTATATCATATACAACGTAGTCGTATTTATCTTCTGGATTCCCTTCAGCATTCTTAACCATAGTTTGGAAATCATTACCTCTAAATGAACGGAAAGCAGCGTTATCTAGGTGAGATAACGGACGGTAAACATCCATAACCCATTCGTTTACGTTTCCAGCCATGTTGTATAAACCGTAGTCATTAGGGGCATAACTACGCACATTTACAGTTATATCACCTCCATCATCTAAAGCTCCAGCAACTCCCATATAATCTCCACGTCCTTTTACAAAGTTCGCATTTACTTTTCCGTATTCCTTATTTCTTAGATCGTCATTTCTAATATAGTGACCATCCCAAGGGTAGGTTCTCCTTTCATCGATAAGCTCGCCGTAGCTATTACCTATTAAGCCTAGGGCAGCGTATTCCCACTC
>ENA-OSET01003905-OSET01003905.1-sediment-metagenome-genome-assembly--contig:-NODE-3905-length-13428-cov-5.042094_pt1 | contig 13428 bp, 13 predicted proteins | sample MGYA00237882_ERZ534229 | MGnify/ENA primary metagenome ERZ534229 (study PRJEB26408, sample SAMN06266212) | sediment metagenome | isolation source: Hudson Canyon methane seep mesocosm | place...
AACAAGGTATGCAGTAAACAGCACTCATTCTAGCTAAAATTAACTAAATTAAAATCATTAAAATCATTAAAATCATTAAAATCATTAAAATCATTAAAATGAAATTAATAACAAAAAAATATATTCTAGTATTTGGAATGCCTAGATCCGGAACAACATGGATAGGTAAGATATTTGATAGTCATCCTGACACTATGTATTTGCACGAACCAGATACTGAAAAAATGATCACAGAGTTGCCTCGCTTTGTTCGCCCACATGAATATCAAAAACATCTTAATTTTGCATCTGAGTATTTACTGAGTTTACCCAATAAAGCAAGTTTAAGAGTTAATGGAAAATTACCGCTATTCAGAAAAAAATATAGTTACGATATATTAAATTTATTAATAAAATTTAACATTTATCTCGCTAAACTATTAGAACAAGTAAACATAAAAATTGGTTTAATTAATTATACAAATTTCATTAAAAATAAACCTTATGTCATTGTATGGAAATCCATAGAATCTTTTGCACGTATAGGGCTATTACTAGAAGCAAAAAAAAATTTAAGTCTAGTCTATATTATATAGACATCCTTGCGGTCAAATAGCTTCAGTACTTAATGGAGAAGATAGTAACTTTTTTGTATCTAATTCATCTATAAGTGAAGATTATGGTTATTTTGAAGCACTGAATGATATTGAATTTATACAGGAAAAAAAATACAACCTAGACTCGGTGAAAGAAATGAGTCAAATCCAAAAATTAGCACTACGTTGGGCAATGATAAATGATCAAGCTATAGAAGCCATAGAAAAACATAGTGAAAGAGCTACGGTAGTACGGTATGAGGATTTTTGCATAGACCCCAAAGGACAAGCAAAAAAAATATTTAGTAAAACAAACCTTTCTTGGAATAATCAGACAGCAAATTTTTGTGAGAAAAATAAGAGCGAATCAAACTCATACTACAGTGTAGTAAAAATACCAGAAAAATCGATGAACAAATGGAAAAAACAACTTACAGAAAAAGAAGTTAATGAAATAAAACAGATTGTAATTGACTCTAAAGCCGGACAGTTATTCAAGAATTTCTTCTAAATTTCAATAATTAAACCAATAATAAGCTACTTAACTTATCGCTCGTGAGATGTATGGAAACTATGAAATTCACAATCATTATTGCCACTAGAAACCGACCTAAGCTACTAGGTCATGCCATACAATCAGTTATGGCACAAAGCTTCACAGACTTTGAAATTATTGTCGTTAATGATGGCTCAAACTCAGAGTATCAAGATGCCTATCAAGCTTTAGAAAAAAACACCGACAATAAAGTAAGCTTTATCAACCTACGCACATCACTTAATGGACACGGCCCAAGCTACTCTCGTAATATAGGCGCCCTCCACGCCCAAGGCAACTATCTATGTTTTTTAGATGATGATGACACTTGGATAGATCAAGCGCATTTAAGATTAGCGCACGACACTCTAAAAAAGACCCAAGCAGATGTGTATTTTAGTAATCAGAAAGTCTATGAACATCAAGAACTAACAGACAAAAAAATCTGGTTAGCCCCACTCGATAAACTTATCAACAAAAATACAAAACAAGCCATAAATGGTGCTTACTCAGTAACAATAGATGAACTCCTTCAGGTGGATGGTTTTTGCCACCTTAATACCACGACAGTTAGTAAGCCACTTTTCCAAACCATTAATGGCTTTAACGAAAATATCCGCTATGAAGAAGATAGACTGTTTTATTACACATTATTAGACAAAGCCGAAAAAATATTCTACAACCCTACAGAAACAGCAAGACATAATGTGCCAGATAAGATAAAAAATGATAGCGCGTCTAGCTCAACAAAAACAATAGAAAAATACTTATATCAACTTGCCTTACTCGATAAAAGCATACTTAGCCTTAAAAAGGCGAAGATAATAAAGACACTAAAAAGGCATAAAACATATACATTAAAAGCTATTAGTAGAGAACTATATCAGGAGAAAAAATATGGTTTGGCTAGGCATTATGCACTGCAAGTATTATTTAATGATTTCACACTTAAGTGGCTAGGTTTTTCACTATTACTAATAATAAAATCAGCCACATCAATAAATAAGCACTATAAGCCACATAATAATTAATTATGCTATTTAACTCATATATCTTTATTTTTGCTTTCTTACCTATTACATTTAGCATCTATTTTATCCTAGCTAAATATAAAAGTGGTGAAATGGCTATTAGCTTTCTAGTGATAGCCTCTTTATTTTTCTATGGCTGGTGGAACCCCATCTATCTTGCACTGATTATTCTATCTATCAGCGTAAATTATTTTGTCGGGGAAGCGATTGTTCGCAGCCGTACAATATCTAAAAACAGACATACGAAAGCTCTTTTTATATCAGGTTTACTATTTAATCTTGGATTATTAGCTTATTTTAAATATGCTAATTTTATAATTGAAAACTTTAATTTATTTTTTGGTTTTACATCCCAAATTAATGAAATAATTTTGCCGCTGGCGATTTCATTTTTTACCTTTCAACAAATTGCCTACCTTGTTGATACCTACAAAGGCATAACTAAAGAGTTCAAGTTTACTCACTATGTCCTCTTTGTTACTTTCTTTCCGCAACTAATCGCCGGCCCTATAGTTCACCATAAAGAAATGTTACCTCAGTTTTTAAAACTGGATAACATGAAACCTAATCTCGATAATATTGTAATAGGCGCCAATATTTTTGCCTTGGGATTATTTAAAAAAGTAGTACTCGCCGATGGAATTGCTCAATACTCAAGTCCCGTTTTTAATGCCGCCTTAACGGGTGAGCCCCTATCACTTTTTGTAGCTTGGGGTGGCGCACTTGCCTATACCTTTCAATTATATTTTGATTTCTCCGGCTACTCGGACATGGCCATTGGTATAGCACGTATGTTTGGCATACGTCTACCATTAAACTTCTTTTCACCCTATAAATCGCTGAGTATTATTGAATTCTGGAGGCGGTGGCATATCACCTTATCTCGCTTCCTAAGAGATTATGTATATTTTAGTTTAGGAGGAAACCGCAGAGGAAAAACTCGACGCTATATAAACTTATTCACCACCATGTTATTAGGGGGCTTATGGCATGGTGCTGGCTGGACATTTATTTTATGGGGCGGACTCCATGGAATGTATTTAGTCACCAACCATGCATGGCACTATATCCAGCAAAGGCTTAAATTAGAAGGACTCAACCAACTCTCCCTATGGCGAGTATTCAGCTGGTTTTTAACCTTTGTATCGGTTGTGAATGGCTGGGTTTTTTTTAGGGCTGAAAATTTTGATGCAGCACTCGTCATTTTAAGAGGCATGTATGGTTTTGATGGAGTTGCATTACCTAATGCAATAACTGCCAGACTAGGCGGCTTAAGCAGTATTATCTCTGATTTAGGAATAACTACTTTCATCGGTGGTGGCTCACAATTTATATTTACTTATTTATGGCTTGCGCTACTGATGTTTATCGCGTTTACATTACCCAATACTCAACAAATAATGGACTCCCTTCACAAGGAAGAGTCAGAGCAAGGCGACGCATTATTTAATCAAGGACTATTTCACAACACACTTAAGTTTCGTTACTCAATGGGTTGGGCATTCATCATGTCTGGGGCTCTTGTTATTGCCATTTTTGGAATGACTCGAGTATCTGAATTTTTATACTTTCAATTCTGAAACTATGCAAGTAAAACAATACAGCTATTATTTTATTTCCTTTGTAACACTGATAAGCATAATACTAGCAAGCACCAATTATATAATTGATCCATACTCATTATTTCAAACGAAACGGGTATCAGGTTTTAATGATAAAAAACCAGCGGCAGAAAATCGCACTAAATTATTTAAACCCTACAATGTTGTAAATATTAAACCAGAAACAATTATTGTAGGGAATTCTCGACCCGAAATGGGATTAAACCCACTTTCTGAATGTTGGCCTAAAGGAATGGGAACCATCTATAACCTTACATTCCCAGGCTTAGGAACATACGAACAAATTCGCGCGCTATTTCATGCTGTATCGACAGGTAATGTTAAAAATATACTACTAGGCGTTGATTTTATTGACTTCCTGCAGTCGAGAAATAACAATAACACCATTTTCTGGCCAAAACGGAACAATGAATTTCTTGACCGCCTATTGGTCGATGAACAACGACTAAGTAATGATAATTATTCGTTTGCTAAATTACAAGACTACTCCAGCTCATTATTTTCACTGAATGCACTTAGCGATAGCTTATACACACTAATGTCACAATCAGAAAATTCAACTGACCGAACATCGCTAGGCTTTAACCCTGCAAATGATTTTAAAGAAATGATTCATTACGAAGGCAGCTGGGTACTTTTTAAGCAGAAACAAGATTTATTGAAACAGATATTCTCCACAAAAAACAAATCTATCTATGACTCACAGAAATGGTCTATAGAATTTGAAGCCATAAAACGTACCATTCAATTAGCAGAAGAAAAAGGAATAAAAATAACCCTCTTCATCAACCCATATCACTATAGTTATTTAGAAGTCATTCGTAATTCTGGATATTGGAATGAATTCGAAAATTTCAAAAAAACATTAATTGAAACAGTCAATAAATATGGGAAAAACCATGTTGAAATATGGGATTTTTCAGTCTATTCAAACTATAGTGTATCGGTAATCCCTAAAAAGAATTCTCCCGAGCCACAATCTAATTGGTTTTGGGAGCCAGCCCATTATAAGGCTGAATTAGGTGAGCGTATGCTCACAGATATATTCAACACCAACTGCATAACTGAACAAAAAGAAAATGTCGGGACAAAATTGAATAATATTGATATCAACAGTTATCTAAATCAACAACAAAAGCGACGTTCTATTTTACTAAAAAAATTGAATTAAACTCTTAATTTATCATTTATACATAGTCATAAAAATATGAACCTATACGGCCTACTCATAGCAAAAGACGAAGCAGACATTATCGAGCAAACCTTACTCTCACTTAGAGAGTTTGGAGGCTTTAAAAAAATATTTTTTTATGACAATGGCTCTAGCGATGAAACAGCTAATATCGCCAAAAAGTTTAACGATATTATCCCTAAAGTTTATACGCTAACCGATGCATTTTCTGACCATTTAAAATATCAGTTATTAAACAGTCATGCAGACGAGTATAAGTTAGGGGATTGGTTAGCTATTATAGATGCTGATGAATTATATGCAGAAAATGCATTAGATAAAATTTCAATAGCTGAAAATTCGCAAGCAAATTATATAGAAAGCAAATCTGCACAATTCTATTTTACCGACCGCGAAGACTGTCATACTTTTCTGCCCAATATCCCAGCGATAGCACAGCGACCCCATTATTTAATTAACTATGGCGAACCCCGCCTTTTCAAATTTATCCCAGATCAAACATTAAGCGAACACACGGTAAAATCACGAAGCACCCTATTGAAACTAAGCCCCGATAAATTACTGTTGAATCATTTTCAGTACCGATCAGCACTCCAAACCCAACACCGTATTGATGTTCGAATAGCCAATAATAATACCTCAAATAATTGGGGTCATATTAAAGACAAACATTGGCAAGATTATCTTGTAAAAGCAGATTATTTACATCGCTATGACAAACAACCTATATTTGGCTTACCCCAAAATGCTAATTTATATAAAACACCCAATAACCCAGCATATACAAGTGCATCACTTAAATGGATGGCGACCAATGGCTATTTAACAGAACAGCAACAAGAATTCTTCAAAGCAGGTCGAGTAGAAAGACTTTTACGCAAAATATTGTAATATATAGGTAAAATCATGCGCCCATTAGTTCATATTATTATTCTCAATTGGAATGATTACAAAAGTACATTTGACTGCATTGAATCATTAAAATCACAAAGCTACACAAATTATAAAATCATTGTAGTTGATAATGCCTCAAGTAATGATTCCGTTGACAAACTCTCGAAGATTCCACATATTGAATTACGCTGTAATACACAAAACTTTGGCTTTGCTGGTGGTAATAATAAAGCGATCACGTCTTCGGTAGAAGCTGGCGCAGACTATATGTGGATATTAAATAATGATGCTACAGTCAGTACAGATTGCCTAGAAAAATTAGTCCTTGTAGCTCAAAAAGACCCAAAGATAGGGCTACTTAGCCCCGTGCTTTACGAAAAAGAACCCCATAATAAAATTCAGCATTGCAACACGCACGTAGAGCTTTCAATTCCTCATATAAAAGAAGCTAACGATATAGCAACAGCAGAACAATGGCAGATAGAATCACCGGGGGAAATTATTGTCTGGGGAACAGCTCTCTTTATCCCTAAGCATACAATTGAAACAATTGGTTTATTGGATGAACACTTCTTTGCTTATGCAGAAGATACCGACTATTCCCTGCGTAGTATTAAAGCAGGATTAAAAAATGTAACCGTTTTTGATGCTAGCGTTTGGCATCAAGGACATACTGGACATCGCTCACCTCATTATTATTACTATGTAGTACGAAATAGCTTTTATTTCTGGAAAAAACACTTGAGTCTGCTTAAATATTTAAAAATATGCAGGTGGAATCTACACCAAACAAAAAAACAAATTACCGCATTAAAAGGACATGAACAACAGGTTTCAGCTTGTTTATTAGGACTATGGGATGGTTTCCGTTGTATAGGCGGTGAATATAATCCACAGCGTAAAGCACCCTGGTTTATGAAATTATTATTTGAAAAATAATGTAGGAGCGGCTAAAGCCGCTCCTACAATTTATTCGCTTTTATATGTTTCGCATGATAAAGCCATAACAACTTGCTTAGCAATATCATCACAAAAGGTACTTTTCTATCTAATTCAGGGCGACCACCCCGCCCCAAAACCCCATCATAACAACCCAATAAACACGCATCAGACTTAGCCTGATCACCAATAAACGACAATCGACTCGCACGATAGACGGCACGATCAATCAAGCGTAACCAAATAAAACGACGATACTGCTTAGGCGTATGTTTTAGCCAAAAGAAGAAATCATTTCTCGTGGTTAGGTAGTAAAAGTAAGGGGCTCTTTCACCCGGTATATCATGCAAAAAATGTGCATCGTAGGCTAAGCGATTAGTCCAACCCGCCTCAGCCAATTTGGCACAAATCTCATTATCTTCAAAATAGGCAAAAAATCGATCATCAAATAACCCTACTTGTTTTAGTGCTGTGACTCTAAATAAAATAGCAGCACCAATCAGCCAGAAATCATCTTGTTCATGAGGTTTAATTGCATCACGCGCTTTATAGTCTAAAGAAATCAGTTCTAGTCCTTGCCATTTATGATAAGCCCCTCCAAAATCAACAATATCTTCATCACCTTTTCTCACAATAAGAGGTGAGACAGCTCCACACTGCGGATCCGAATCAATTAAGGTAATTATTTTATCCAGGGTGTCAGGTAAAGCAATGCCATCATTATTAACTAGCCAGACATAATCAACATTATCATCAATGGCTTGTTGCATGATTTTATTATGACCACCTGAAAAACCAATGTTTTCTTCTAGCCGAACCAAAGAAACAGGTAAGTTTACTAAGCCAGTATATAATTGATGATAATCAGTATCAGTCGAACCATTATCAATTACAAAAATTTTAATATTAACTGTATATGGAAGTGCTCCATTCAATAAATGCTCTATACATTCCAAAGTATCTTCTGCTTTATTCCAATTAAGTACACTGATATAGACTGTGGTATTATTTTTCATAAGTTCGTCAATATAATTACAATTAAGTGCATTTTTTTAGTTTTTCATCTAATTAAAAATAATACCTTGTATAATCCAACTTCTGTATCAGATAAAATCCAACCACCAATATTACTAAAATTTCCAATACTAAAATCATTTTGGATTTTTTCTCTTAATATAGTAATAAAGGTCTGTTTTCTCATAGAGAGAATATCATTTTCAGCAACACCTAAAATCATAAACAAGTGATTCATCTCACCACTTAAACTACTCTTTTTCTGAACACTTACAATATGTTCACCAATCGACATAGCAGAGAAATTATTAGGCAGCACCTCACGTAAATAATTTTCAACATTTAGTACCGGCTGATCTATATCAATAAAATTGGCTAATAAGGGCATTGATAAAAAAATACTGACATTTTTGATAAACGTTCTTCTTGGCAATATTTTCACACTCATAAAACCTTCTTCAAATGGTCAGCTAATCTCAATGCCAGCGCTGTAATTGTTAATGTAGGATTAGCCCAGCCGGAAGTAGGGAATACAGAACTACTCGACACAAATAAATTATCAATATCATGTACTTTACAGTCTGAGTTAACAACGCCTGTTCGCGCTGAGTCAGCCATCCTCGTAGTGCCTATATGATGGCTACTAATACCAAAATCCACTTCACCATCTTTGATCGAATCAGGCATAAAGACTCTACCAATATTATATTTTCCACACTCCGCTGCTAAAATTTCAACAGCTTTTAAAGCAGCAAATTGATCATCCCTCGTTACTTGCCAATCTAATTTAATACGATTCTGATCAAAAAAATCTTTTTCTGATGAAAGCATAACCCGACTATTCCTATTAGGGATTTGCTCCATATTTAAATCAAGCGTTACTTTAGATACAAGCTTGCCAGAAAATGGCTGAACTTTAAAAAAGTCATTTTGACTATTAAAAACGGTTTTCAAACCGACATTTGCAACTGACTCAATATCTGACAAAACATTTTTCAAATGGACGCCAAGATTATCAGGTAAGTGTCCTGCACCCATTTCATGCGCTATGTATTTAGATGAATCGATACCTTTACTTGTTTTTGCAGGCGATATTATAAAACGGAAATTAGATAATTTATTATCATTTAAGGTAGATAAGGTAGGTGTCAAGAGCGCACCAAACTTAGCTGCCGGAAAACTTGCAATATGCGTTCTAAGATCAAAATACATTGATTTTATAGGCATATCATAAATCAATTGAATTGCCCCTGCCCATGCATCAAGATGATCCATGTAATATCTACCTACCAAATCATTTGCATTGCCAAGCCCATTTTTCTGAACCTTATTAGACAATAATAGTAATCTGGCGGATTCCATGCCACCCATCGCTATAACAAACTTTTTAGCTTTGACGGAAAAATACTTCTTCCGTAATGTAGCCGCCTTTACAGAAGTAATCTTTTTACCTTGTTCATCCGTCTCTACTTCTAATACATTAGCATTTAAAATTACATCAATATTTTCAGATTCTTTAAAAATATCTCTGTAAACTTGGCCAAATCGTGTCGGTGGACTAAATTGAAATAAAGAGGTTCTTAATTGATCACTTTCTTTTAATAAAGGGGAAAATTCTGGCTGTTTTTCCCAGAAATATGGGTCATCATAAATATATGGTCCTAGCTGACAAACTATGTGCGCTCTTTTATAATAAGGCACTAGCTCATCAAACTGAATTGGCCAACTTACATCATGCACACCGTCTCTCTGAACTAAATCAATCTCATCTAAAGGCCGGCACATCCCTCCCCAGTGGTTTGTTGAGCCTCCAAAATATCGCAAACGAGTATCCGCTAAATCGAAGTTATGCAAGCTTACATTTTCACCCTCGTATAATGACTGGGTTTCATCATCATACTCAAACCCACCACTTTCCAATAATAATACTTTAACACCGGTATTTAAGAATTCTTTTGCCATAGTAATTCCAGCGCATCCAGCGCCTATAATGCAAATATCTGCTTCCATTACTTTACTATCTAAATCATTTGCATCTATATACATTAAGAAACCCTCCAAATATAATTCGCTATAATTACTTTTATTTTAAAACCAATTTCTCACGCATACGCATAAAAGGTTGTTCTATATACTTATACATCAGTATCGAAAGCACCATTAACAGAACCCAGTACAATATGAACTTAGTGATACCTAAGACAAGATCACTGCCTATAAAAATAATACGCCTTCTAATAGCCATACTTATATAAAGAATAAGTACTCCACTATTTTTTGAACTTGCCATTAGAATAGTGGTTATTTTTATAGGCTATTGTCTTTTGGTAGTTAGAAAAAAGGCACTTACAAAGAAAACAAATTAATTTTATTTATTTCTTGGTACAAATAAATATTATTTAACCATATTCCTACTGGAATTATATATACCAGTAATTTATCCAGCCATTTGTACAGCTTTTCTTCCCAACAAAAATCAATGATGCTTATTTTAATAGGCACAAAATACACAATAAAAACTGCCAATACAAAATGCCCAGTATAAAGAAACACACTGCCTCTATATTGATATGACATATGCATAATAGTATTGATCATAATCCACGTTAGGCTAAATATAAAAATAAACCTATGTTCATTTTTCTTGCACTTAACCAGTAGAGACAATACTATAATTGCTACTGCAATCCAACCAATATAACTAAAATCCATATACCGAAGATCAATCATTGTGATCCCTTCAGGTAACTCTATTTCTGTTGTTTTCGGCGATAATATAGAAAACAATGTGAATGCTGATATAACCTGAAACACTCCTGCTTTTTCTCCAGGGCGGATAACCGTCCAAAAGAGCGTTTTCAACACGCCAATTGGATCTTGAATTATTTCCAATACAGTTTGAAAATAAACAAGGAAGAACAGTACAAGACCTAAAACAAGAATCCGCATAAATTGTTTATACAGACTCATAAAAACTGCAATCTTTGTATATTCTTTACTCTTTATTTTTAGCAATGAATATTCCATAAGGAGTACTAAAAAAATCAATGATGAAGTAGTCCCTATAGCCATAACCGAGATAAAAACACGCAACCCAATTGAAGATTCTCTGCCTTGATAAACCTGCCAGCACATCATTAAAAATATTAATGAAATCCAAAAAATAGAGATTGTATATACATCCAAAACCAAGCCAGAAGACATGTAAGTTGAAGTACCTGCCAAGCCAAAGGTTACAAAACCTGACTCTATAACACGCCGACCTATACTACGAAATATAAAGTAACTAACGACCAAACTTCCTGAGTGGAAAACCTGAGAAATAATAATAACGGCGACACTATTTGAAACCCCCATCATATTTAAAGCAATAACTATATAGTGATAAAGATAAATAAAAGGGTGTTTTATATTTAATGGACTAAACTCTGTTGCAGTCATAAATTGCCAATCTATTGGGTTTCTCCCAATTAGATCAAAATAATAATTTTGATCTAAATCAAAAGCTAGATTAATTTTATCGTAAAACCCAGCTTCCAAAAGCTCTTTGCAACCGATAAAATATACCAAATAACTTAAAAGAAAAATACTTAATGCAACAAGAGCATCTAAACTTTTAACTTCGAGAGTTTTCGATTTCAATTTAACTCCTACTAATAAGTATTACGCCAATGATAATTTGAGCTACTCCTATCATCCTAATCAGACTAATCTCCTCACCTAAAATAAAATAAGCAAGTATCATAGTAAAAATAAACCCCACACCTACAAATGGATAGGCTTTACTAACATCTATATGTACCAAAACAACCAACCAAACAACCATCCCTAAAACATAAAGACTTAAACCAGCCCAGACATAATAATTTGTTGCTATTAAACCTATTTTTTGAAAGATAGTTTCTGAATACTCAGAAACTATCTTGTATTTGCTCATTCCCATTTTTAAGGTGATCTGAGCCAAAGCAGATAAAAATATACTTGTTAAAATATAAATAAGAAGTTTAATTGTCATAATAATATCGCGATAACAATAATAGTAAATATACTGCTGATACACAATAAACTTCCTTTATCTTTAATCGTAAAGACAATAGGATCATCATGCATCTCATCTCTAAAAGTTTTAATCCACATTCTGCCTATCCAATAAAGCAATAATGGACATACAAACCATAATACTTCTGGGTACGTATACTGACTAATACTTTCTACATCATTCAAATATAATACAACCACCAATATACTCAAAAAACCACTCGTCACCCCCATACTCGCCAAAATATAGGTATCTGATACAGTATAGTCTCTTCCAGGGGTTCTATGTTTACTCGCCACCTCTAACATTTGCAACTCACTACACCTCTTTACTAATGCTAAACTTAAAAACATAAACATTGAAAAAGTAATTAACCATACTGAAGGCATAATATTTATAACCAGTGCGCCTACAAATACCCTTGTGGTATACAACAAAGATAGTGAGATAGTATCTATTAGAATATAACTTTTAAGTTTAAAAGAATACAGGAGTGTCAATGCTAAATAAAAAACCAGCCCATAAAAGAAATTTAAATTTACATTTAAAGCTATAATAAACGAGCAACTAAATAGAATGATAGCAATACTAATAGCTACTGGTATTGACAATGCACCTGAAGCTATTGATCTACTTCTCTTCCTTATATGTTTTCTATCATTTGGTATGTCAATTAGGTCATTGACTATATAGGTAGCCGATGCAAGGAAGCTAAAAGAGAAAAAAGCTATGATTATATTCAGGACTGCCTCTGAATTTGTAAATTGTTGAGACATTAATAAAGGTACAAAAAGTAAACTATTTTTTACCCACTGATACATCCGTATCGCTTTAAACCCTGCTTTCCATTTTTTAGTATCACTCTCAAAAACCTGGCTAATATTTTCTATTTCAGATAGCCTTCGTTTAAGCCCACGGGTAGGGGTTACAATAAGTGACTCCTTTGCATCAGGAAAAATCAACATATCAATAGCATCATTACCTGCATAGGCAAAATCTGTTGCATCCGCCTTTATTTTTTCTAACTTATTGCTGCCCGATATATTTTCATTCTCTGTACTCGCTATAATGTGGTCAAATATACCTAGATAATTAGCTATGGCTTGTGCATATTTTTCTGTAGTAGCTGTCGCCAGTATTAGTTTCCTACCTTTCTGATTCTGCCCTTTCAAATATTTTACAAAACCTTCATTGTAAGGCATTGTTTCAGGGTCAATATTTACTTGCTGAGATATTTTGTATTTAAAGTTTCCCTTTCCTTTTAATAACCAGAATGGCAGTATAAAAAGAAACAATACATTCCTTTTTAGAAGTAACAAAACTGACTCATATAAAATGTCTGTTTTTATTAGCGTTCCATCTAAGTCGACATAAATATTATACATATTGAACTTACTTCCCATAATTCATCTGTTTACAATTGATAATTAGCTTATAACGTCTCAGTCTGAGTAGATCGTTAGAACATCTACTGCAATAACTCTCTCTGATGCATTTATGGGTAAGTCTACAGCAATTCTCAATTTAGGATTTTTCATATTTCTGGCACCGGAATGTCTAGCCCTCCTAGCATAAATTCCATTAATT
>ENA-OSET01003907-OSET01003907.1-sediment-metagenome-genome-assembly--contig:-NODE-3907-length-13426-cov-26.690838_pt1 | contig 13426 bp, 14 predicted proteins | sample MGYA00237882_ERZ534229 | MGnify/ENA primary metagenome ERZ534229 (study PRJEB26408, sample SAMN06266212) | sediment metagenome | isolation source: Hudson Canyon methane seep mesocosm | place...
CGTGGCTGTCAATACGATGCGATCATGCTCGACCCACCCTCCTTCGGACATGGCACCAAAGGCGAACAGTACAAAATCAAAAAAGATCTCCCCGCTACTCTGGAGAAATGCAAGGCGCTGTTGACCGACAAACCTGAGTTTGTTCTGCTCACATCACATACCCGAGGCATGACGAAAGCACAGCTTGAAAAGCTGATGGAAGACCAGCTGGATTTCGGCAACATATCATGCGGCGAAATGGAATTGACCGGCGCTAACGATGTACGTTCAGTAAACAGTGGTTTATGGGCACGTTGGAGTCAACCATAGCGGGCAACCGAGAAAATGCAGGCTAAAGCCTGCGCTCCACTCTTATGTATATTCAACTAATCAAGGTTTATTACTTAGAAGAAAAAACTTTTAACTTAATGATTTACCCGCAGGATAGGACCTGCCAACATTCAGAAATCGCCTTTAGCCTGCAAATCTGCATGATAAGAAGAGCGAACCAGAGGCGCACTGGCTACATTTTTAAAGCCTAAGGCTTTGGCTGTTTCTGCATACCGATCAAATTGTTCTGGGGTAATATATTCTTTGACAGGCAAATGGTCTTTACTGGGTTGTAAATACTGGCCTAGAGTTAACATGCTACAGCCATGGTCTATCAGGTCCTTCATCACTTGATTAACCTCGTCTTCCTGCTCTCCCAGCCCTAGCATAATACCCGATTTTGTCATTGCATCAGGATGGGCTTCCCGATATTTTTGTAACAAGCTTAATGATCCCTGATAATCAGCTCCGGGTCTGGCCTGTTTATATAACCTAGGCACTGTTTCCAGGTTATGATTAAACACATCACAGGGTTGCTGTTTAAGAATTTCTACAGCCTTATCCATTCGACCTCTGAAATCAGGCACCAACACTTCAATTTTTGTTGCAGGCGATTGTTCTCTAATTGCTTTGATACAATCCGCAAAATGCCCGGCGCCACCATCGCGTAGATCATCTCTATCTACCGAAGTAATCACCACATATTTAAGCGCCATGGCTTTAATGGTTTTTGCCAGATTAATGGCTTCCTGGCTATCTAAAGGCTTAGGTTTGCCATGCGCCACATCACAAAAGGGACAGCGACGGGTACAGATATCACCCATAATCATAAACGTTGCGGTGCCATGACTAAAGCATTCGCCTAGATTTGGGCAAGCCGCTTCTTCACACACTGTATGTAGATTATTCTCTCTTAAGGTCTTTTTTATCTGTGTTATCTCTTCATTAGCCGAAATCTTTACCCTTATCCAATCGGGTTTTCGTAACACTGTCTCTGATGTTTCTACCTTAATCGGTATTCTTGCCAGTTTTTCTGCACTGCGTTGATGAGTTTCCGGGGTGGATCTTGAAGGGGCGTCTAAGCTCATTGCTTTATTATTTCGGTAATGTGATGAACAACGGGAACAGCAAGTTCATAAGTTGCTATATTAACATTTAAATCGGCTAGCTGAGTAACCTCTAAAGCGGGGTATCCACAGGTATTAATATGGTTAAAAGGCGTTAAATCCATAGTATTATTAAGACTTAGGCCATGATAACAACAGCCTCTTTTAACTCTAAGCCCTACTGAGCCTATTTTCTTATCATCCACATACACGCCTGGCGCTTCTGCTTTGGCCTCTGCTTTAATGCCATATTGCGCTAAAGTATTGACCATTGCCTGTTCTAATAAGGTAACAACTTTTCTGACCCCTATTTGCAATCGCTCTATATCCAGTAACAAATAAACAACCAGTTGCCCTGGACCATGATAAGTCACTTGTCCGCCTCGGTCTGTTTCAACAACCGGAATATTCTCTATATTCAGCAGGTGCTCTGTTTTACCATTTAAACCTAAAGTATAAACTGCAGGATGTTCTACTACCCAGATTTCGTCAGCTGTGTTTTCATCTCTGTTCTGAGTAAAATCCTGCATTTCGCGCCAAACTTTCTCATAGTCTTGCTGGCCTAGTCTTTTTATCTCTATTTGCATTAATCAACGCTACGGGTAATGGTAAATGCCCCTCGAATATCACCGAGTTTAAACCCTGTTGCCTGGTCTTGCGGGTACAATTGCTGTAGTTTTTCTGTGATGGCTGGTGCTAATTTATCACCATGACAGCTTAGGCAGATACCTTGTGTTGGTATCGCTTTCATATAACGAAACTCGGGCTGACTGTGTTTATTTAATATTTCAGAATATTCAAGATCCTTTATCGCTACGCCCTGTTTCAGACGTTTTTCAAAATCTTGCAATACCTTTGCTTCCCATGCATCAGGCGTATTATCACTGTTCCTGACTTTTAATGAAGTGCGTGCAATTTTCCAGCCCTGCTGGTCTGAGACTTGCTTTGCAATGTCTGCAGCAGCCGTATTACAAACCTGTATCGCAGTTGTTGGCCCGCCGGTTTTCATACCTTGCTGTAATTTATTCTTTAATTGCTGAGCAAACAACTTGATTGATTTTTTACTTTCTAAAATCATTTGTTGTTCACTGCTTGCCTGAATGGCTGTAGAAAGCGGCAATAACAAAGCGATTAATATTAATTTTTTCATTGTGAACCTCGTGCTTAGGAACGTGTACGAATTAACTTAAGCAATTATTAGGGGCGCAGGTCTTCAGCCTGCATTTTTAAAGCAGCCTAAAGGACTGCGCCCCAAAGTTGTCGGTTTTATTTCATGCATATTCCTTAATGCTTTTAAATCAACCTTTTTACAAATTGTTGAACATCTTTTTTACTTTGTAATTGACTCGCCTGAATGATAACTAAATTTGGCATTAGATCAATAATGGTTTGTGCAAACAAGCCGCTACCCAGGCCTATTTGTTCACCCGTCGGGGAAAACAACTTGGTATTTTCTATACCACAACTGGGCGATTTATCTTGCAACACCAATGCTGATAAAGCGTGTTGATTAATAAATTGAATGGCAAAATCAGCTAATAAGCCAGAAACATCAATATCAAGCTCATCCGTTTTTAAAACCTTAAACTGCCCGTCCACCAACGTTAGTTGTATTTTTTCTCTGGGGACACCTAAGCCAATTTCAACTTCAGGACAAACAGCAAGCAATCGACAATGTTTTTTTAACTCTTCTGCAATCAACCCAGTATATTTGTCTTGCCCGTCATATCTTACCGGCTGACCTAATAAACAGGCACTGACGGCTACTACGGGTAATTGTTTACTGGTAGGGTGGGCAATGCCCACCCTACAAACCCATTATCACAGTTGTGTCCATATTACAGGACCATAATCACTTCGGGACAATCATTTAAATCTTGATAAATTGCATCCAATTGTTTTTTGCTATTGGCTTCTATGGTGACTGTCACTGATAGAAATTTATCCCCTTTACTTGGCCTTATCTTAATCGCACCTTCACTGATATCATCCGTGTGCTTTCTAACAATTCCAACCACAGTCGCATCAAACTCATGGATATTTTTACCCATCGCTTTTATCGGAAACTGACAAGGGAACTCAAATAGGGTTTCTTCTTCACTCATACGGATTTCTTATAGTCTTGAAACAGTTGATTCATTTTATTAAACATCGGGCCTGGAACACCCTTTCCAACTTTAACCGAATCTAACTCTATTACTGGCACAATCTCTCTGGTAGAGCTGGTAATCCAGATTTCACTTGCCATTTGCAGCGCTTCCAGCGAAATAATTTCTTCGCTCATTTCGAAATTATTGGCTTTCGCTAATTCCAAAATGACCTGACGGGTAATACCTGGCAAAATTTCTGCTGTTTTTTCTGGCGTAATTAAAATACCATCAATCACTGCAAACAAATTACTCGCCGCCCCTTCTGTCACGTAACCATTTCTGTGTAAAATCGCTTCAGCACAATCCTGCTCGATTGCTTTCTGTCTTAACAAAACATTTGCTAACAAGGTCGTCGCTTTTACATCACACATTTCCCAGCGACTATCTTCCATAGTCATGGCTTTAACCCCTGTTTCCACACCGGCAAACGGCTTTATATCCGAACACATGGCAAACACTGTCGGCACGGGATTTTTAGGGAAAGCATGATCCCTTTTAGGGGCAACGCCACGGGTAATTTGTAAATAAATATACTGTTCTTTGCTGCTGTCTAATAAGGGGGTCAGTATTTCCATCCATTGCTCAAAACTATAATTTAGTTCGAAGCGAACCCGACTCATACTTGCTTGCAATCTATCCAGATGATCCTGCATTCTAAACAGATCACCAGAATAAGAAGGAATAACCTCATAAACCCCATCACCAAATAAAAAACCTCTATCTAGCACAGAGACTTTGGCTTCAGATAATGGCAAGTATTCGCCATTTAAATATACTTTACTATCAACAAAATCATTCATGGTTTATTCCAGCATTAACATGGCTTCATCATATAATCTCTGTACAAAACTGCCTTTATTCACCGTTTTAAGTGCAACTAAAGGTTTTTCTACCACCACTTCGCCCACTAAAGCAACATTAACCGTACCCAGAGAAACGCCTTCATTAACAGGTGCGATAATTTTCTTATCCATATTAATTTCTGCTTTTAGATCGTTGTAATGTCTGCGTGGGATGGTGACATATAAATCTTCAGTCAAACCCATTGGTAGCTTTTTACTATCACCTTTCCAGATTCTAGTTTCTGTTAATACTTCATTGGCACCGTATAGCTTATGTGTTTCAAAAAAACGAAAACCATAATTCAACAAAGTCTGACTTTCATTGGCTCGGGCATTAGCACTTTTGGTTCCCATTACCACAGAAATTAAACGCATGTTTTCACGCTTTGCAGAAGCGACCATGCAATATCCCGCTTCTTCGGTATAACCTGTTTTTACCCCATCAACTGACTTATCACGCCATAACAGTTTATTTCTGTTCGGCTGGGTAATTTTATTAAAGGTAAATTCTTTTTGTGAATCCCAGCGATAATAATCAGGAAACTCTTTGATAACAGCTATAGTCAATTTAGCTAAATCTCTAGCAGTGGTATAGTGGTTCTCACTAGGTAATCCCATACTATTTTCAAAATGGCTATCCAGCATCCCTAATCGTTCAGCATTCTGGTTCATCATCGCGGCAAAAGTCGCTTCATCACCTGCTACATGTTCGGCTAAAGCAACACTGGCATCATTACCCGATTGAATAATCACACCTTGCAACAAATCTTCGATAGCAACCTGTTTATTGACTTCAACAAACATTCTTGAACCCGGCGTTTGCCAGGCCTTTTTACTAATCGTGACTTTTTCATCCAGCGTTAAGTGACCATTTTTTAATTCTCTAAAAACCACATAAACCGTCATGATCTTAGTCAAACTGGCAGGTGCTAAGCGTAAGTCCGCATTTTTTTCGGCTAAAACTTTACCACTATTAAAATCCAGCAATACATAACTGTTTGCAGCAACACTAGGCGCAGCAGGAATTAAAATGGTATTTGCTGCATTTCCTGTGCTAGAAACCAGTAACAAGGTAATAACAAAAATAAAATAATGGCGCATATCTGAGAACATTTTCATTGATCAAAGTAACTCTAAAAGACTGTTGGGTTATTGTAGCATTGATATTTGCTAACAAGGAGTAAGGGTATAAATCTTAATTATTTTTCAACAATTAACTGTGATTGGCTAAAGCCTATTTGTACTAACTTCTGGTTTTCCTGCTCTGCTTGTTGATCAGAATATAAAGGCCCTACTTGCACTTTAAATAACTCATTTCCCTGCTTATTTGCGCTCTGTATTCGGCAAGCAGATATACCAGAAGCACTTAATTTTTGTTGCAATTGCTGAGCATTACTGGCATCAACAAAGGCCCCTACTTGCAAATAAAATATGTCACCTTGTTGCGGACCAAGCTGAGAGACTTTTTTCTTTTCATTAGTTTCGACAGAGTCAAATTCCAGAGCAGTAACCTCAACCGATCCAGTCCCAGCTTGTTGTATACCTAATTTTACCGCGGCCGTATAAGATAAATCGATAATTCTATTATCATGGAAAGGCCCTCTATCATTAACTCTTACCACCACGCTACGGTTATTTTTTAAATGCGTAACCCGGACATAACTTGGTATAGGCAAGGTTTTATGTGCGGCTGTCATCCCATACATATTATAGGTCTCGCCATTAGAGGTTTTTCTACCATGAAATTTAGTGCCGTACCAGGAAGCAACACCCGTTTTCTTATAACCCTTGCTCTGAGTCAAGACTTTATACTGTTTCCCCAGAACTTCATACTGAACAGGATTACCTGCTCGTGTTCGTTTTTCATACCGAGGAATAGCATCTGCAACAGCTAGTACATCGACAGGCACATAGTCGGGCTCACTGTCTTCTATAACAGGGTCAACTGAACAGCCATTGTTCACAACAATTATTAATGCAATAAGTCTTTTTTTCATAAACTGGTTTTTATTAATTGCCTATTATTTTATAAAGCCTTTCCTTGCTGCTTTAAGTTATAAATCTCTTGGCTCAATTGGTACACTGCCATGCCATATAAGGGACTGTGGTTATATCGAGTAATGACATAAAAGTTGTGCAACCCGGCCCACAAATCTTCTGCCTTCTGCTGCTGAAAAGCTAGTAATTTAATCTTCTCATCAGCTGCAATTTCCTGCTCTGCTGTAACAGCCAATGCTTGTAATTCTGACCAAGGCATAACTGGCTTTAAACCTCTAGAAAGCGCCTGTTTATAAGCCTCCCCTTCAGTTTTTAGTTTAAAAGCAATTGATTCTCCATTACGCCAATGATGCTTAACAAAATAATTGGCCACACTGGCTATGGCATCAGCCGGGTTATTCCATATATCTCTTTTTGCATCATTTTCAAAGTCAGCCGCATAGGCTCTATAACTTCCAGGCATAAACTGAGGAATCCCCATTGCGCCTGCATAAGAACCCAAAGGCTCTAAAGGGTTCATTTTTTCTTCTCGGCAAAGAAGTAAAAAGTGTTCTAACTCGCCAATAAAAAACTTACTACGCTTGGGATATGCAAAAGCCAGGGTTGAAAGTGCATCGATTATCCGATGATTTCCTGTATTTCCGCCATAATAGGTTTCCACTCCAATAATCGCAGTAATAATTTCTGCTGGCACACCATACTTTTCTTCTACAGCAGATAAAGTTGCCTCATGTTGCTGCCAGAATTTAACCCCTCCCTTGATACGCTTATCGACCATAAATATTTTTCGATATTTATGCCAAGGCATTCCTTCGGCAGGACGTTGCATTGTTTTAATGATATTTTGTTTAATATCAACCGACTTAAACAGCTGTTTCAATTCAGCCTCATCAAATTGGTGCTGACTTACCATTTTGCTAATAAAGCCATTAAATAGCTCTGTTTCTTCAATGGCAGCGCTTGCATTACTGCTAATAATAAAACTACTACAAAGTAACAATCGAACCAGGGTTTTTTTCATATCTAACTCAGCCTTTAATTCTGTATAAACCTACTCTTTATCCAGACCGTAGCCTGGTATGAAAAACACATAATCTTGCAATATAGACGTAGCATGCTACGTCTCTACTAGGAGCTTGTCCGAGAATAGAAATCGTCGCGAGGGAAAGCCCTTTTGAGCTAGTTTTTTTGTTCATTTGAGGCGAATAGTTGCGCTATTCAACGAAAATGAACGGAAAAAATAGCCAAAAGGGATTTTCTGTAGCAGATTCTCTATTCTCGGACAGGCTCCTAGGTTGGTAAAAACTTTCTATGCGTGTGTATCGACATTAATATACCAAAACCTGCCATCAAGGTAACCATTGAGGTTCCACCATAACTAATTAAAGGTAATGGCACACCTACCACAGGCAATATTCCAATCACCATCCCAATATTGACAAAGACATAGACAAAAAAAGTGAAGGTCAAACTACCCGCTAATAAGCGACTATAAGTGTCTTGAGCCTGTACCGCAATATATAAACACCGACTTATAATCAATAAATACAATATTAATAATCCTAAACAGCCTGACAAGCCAAACTCTTCCGCAAATACCGCAAAAATAAAATCCGTCGAACTTTCTGGTAAAAAATCAAGTTGTGACTGAGTACTGCCTAACCAGCCTTTACCATGCACACCACCCGAGCCGATAGCTATTTTAGACTGAATGATATGATAACCCTTACCCATTGGGTCTGCCTCAGGGTTTAAAAAAGTAAGCACCCTACCTTTCTGATAATCTCGCATAAAATGCCATAACACGGGTGTTAAGCCAGATAATACAGCGCCGGTGGCAATCATAAAACGCCACGGGAAGCCTGCAAAAAACAAGACCGCCGCCCCCGAACTTGCTACCAGTAAAGAGGTGCCTAAATCAGGCTGTTTTGCGATTAATACCGTTGGAACAATAATTAATAATGCTGCAAGAAATAATTGCTTACGTCTGGGTGGCAAGGTATGACCCGATAAAAACCAGGCTATCATCATCGGCGTAGTGATTTTAATCATCTCGGAAGGTTGAAAGCGGAAAAAGCCGAAATCCAGCCAGCGCTGTGCCCCCTTTCCTATTTGTCCAAAAAACAAAACCGCAACCAGTAATAACACCCCAAAAACATACAGAACAGCTGAATGCCGATGAAATTGATTAGGATTAATATGTGCTAGAACAATCATTAAAAAAAAGGCCAGCCCTATTCGAGTCGCTTGTCTGATTAAGATCGCTGTCTCCTGCCCTCCAGCACTATATAAAATCAAAAAGCTTAATCCACAGGCTAACAGCAAACCAATAAAAAGAGGTATATCAATATGCAGCTTTCTAAGTAATGGCCCAATAACTGATGAGGAATGAAATTGTTCTTGCCTAGTTTCATTTTGCATCAACAATCTCCTCGTCTAATTCTGGTCCCATCAAGAACTGTTTCATAATTTTTCCTGCAATAGGTGCTGCCACCGAGCCCCCATGCCCACCATTTTCAACAATAACTGCTACCGCTATTTGAGGATCATTAGCAGGTGCAAAGGTCATAAACAAAGCATGGTCTCTCAGCTTAAAATCAATTTCATCTTCATTATATTTTTCTTCCTGTTTAACACCAAAAACCTGAGCCGTGCCTGTTTTACCTGCTATTTGATAATTAATCCCTTTCTTTAACCTTCTTGCCGTACCTCTGGCACCATGAACGACATTGACCATGGCAGAAATCACATCATCCACATTTTTTTTATTCAACTTTATCTTACTTTGCTGCTGCATACTGGCTTCTGCTGTTTGCTCTGCATGCTGAACATTATTGACCAAATACGGCGTTACAACCTCACCCCGATTCGCCAAAGTTGCTGTTGCTCTAGCTAATTGCAAAGGCGTTACTTGCATAAATCCTTGTCCGATTCCTGTAATCAAGGTTTCACCTGGATACCAAGGTTGATTCTTTACTTTTCTTTTCCAGGTTCTGGAAGGCATCAAACCAGAGCGCTCCCCAACTAAATCAATCCCTGTTTTTTCACCAAAGCCAAACTTTTGCATAAATTCATGCAGTCTATCAATCCCAAGGGTTCGAGCTAAATCATAAAAATACACATCACATGACTGGGTAATGGCATCATTCAAATTCACGGAACCATGGCCCCATCTTTTCCAATCTCTATACTTATGTTTTACATTAGGAAGTTGATAATAGCCTGGACAATACAATTTATGATGAAACTCGGTCACATTATATTCGAGCCCTGCCAGACCTATAAATGGCTTAACGGTGGATCCAGGAGGATACTGCCCTCTCAAGGCTCTATTAAACAAAGGCTGGGCATCAGATTGTTGCAGAGCCTTATAGGCTTTTCGGCTAATTCCATAAACAAAAGGGTTAGGGTCATAACCAGGACGGCTGGCAAACACTAGCACCTCGCCTGTTTTGACTTCTATTGCTACAACTGCGCCATTAAAACCTTCCAAGGCATCATAAGCCGTTTTCTGCAGATCAACATCAAGCGCTAAATGCAAGTTTTCTCCTGGCACAGGATCATCTGAGGCGACTGTTTTTACTGCCCGTCCCTGAGCATTTGTTTCAATCTCAGAGTAACCCGTCCGCCCATGCAATAGCGCTTCATAGGTTTTCTCTATGCCTGTTTTACCAATATGATGCGTTCCCCTATATTCTGAAACAGAGAGTCTTTTCAGTTCTTTTTCATTGATTCGACCTACATAGCCAACCACATGAGAGGTGAGTTCTTTATAAGGGTAATATCTAACTAAGCGGGCATGCACATCAACCCCAGGAAAATATGGCCTAACAACAGCAAATTTGGCTACTTTTTCATCACTCATCCGTAATAACAAAGGAATACTGGCAAATCGCTTAGATCTTTTCTTATGTTTTAAAAACTGCTCAATTTTCTCATCAGGTATATCTAATAATTGCTTCAACCTTGTTAAGGTATCCTCCAGATCTTTAACCTGCTCCGGAATTAATTCCAAACTATATGACGGCCGGTTTTCAGCTAAAATACGTCCATGCCGATCATAAATAATGCCTCTGGTGGGTGGCAATGGGACCACTTTAATGCGGTTAGACTTGGCCATGGTTGAATAATGCTCATGCCCTGCAACCTGCAAATAAACCAGTCGACCCACCAAGCCAATAGTCAGCAATAGTATAAAAATAAAACTAGCCACAATGCGGCTAAGAAATATTCGATTTTCAGCTAAAGGGTCTTTTATTGAATAATGACGCATATCAACTAAATCGTCCCAACAATCGAAACCAGCGTAATCCAGCAAAAATAAAAGGCCAGCATAATGTACCTGATATTACAGGTAGCCAGAACATCCAGTTCAATCCAGTAATGCCTTGTATATTTTCTATCCAGAACACTAATACTTGCGATAACAGTAAACAGAAAAAAACAAATATTGTTTGTTGCGGAATGGGGTAATGTCTTAATCGCCGATGAAATTTTAGACAGGTATAGTTTATTAAAGCATAGATCAAGCCATGCATACCCAATATGCGCCCCGTTAATACGTCAACAACAATACCTAACAACCAGGCATTAAAAACACCGATTCGTTCAGGTACCGCCATGGTCCAATAGATTAAAACCAACAGCACCCACTCAGGGTTCAAACTTTTCACAATATTAGTTAAAGGCAAAATATTTAAACTCATTGCCACTATCATTGATAAAAAATAACGCTGACTATAATTATCGTTATTCGCTGTCATCTTGCTCGCTTTCATTTACAGGGGATGTCAGAGGCACTGGCGTTGAATCACTCCAGACCAGCAACAACTCTCGTAATCGATCTAATTTAGCTTTTGGTGTCGCATGAATATTGGCAAACGGCTTATTCGGCTGAGCAGTAAAACTATCCACCACAGCGACGGGGTAGCCTTGAGGAAAAGTCCCGCCCAACCCTGAGGTAACCAACAAATCACCCGGTACAATATCTGCATTATTAGGTAGAAAGGGTAAATTTAGTCGACCTAACAACCCACTACCAATAGCAATAGTCCTTAAGCCATTACGATTAACCTGAACAGGGATGGCATGATTTGGATCAGTAATTAACATCACTTCCGAACTTAAGGGTAGCGAACGAATAACTTGACCCACAATGCCATTGGCATCTAAAACGGACTGTTTTTCATGCACCCCAAACCGCGAGCCTTTATTGACCACCATCACATGCTCATAAGGCACCAGGTTGACTGAAAGCAATTCGGCAATCAGAACTTGCTCACCCAGTTTAAATGAGTTTTCCAGCAAACCTCTTAAGCGAATATTTTCATTTTCCAGAGCCTCAAACTTTAAAAGTTTAATACTATTAATCAGCTGCTGTTGTTTTAAAAGTTTATTTTGTTTTTTCAAGTCGCTATATGAAACCACCATTTCATAAGTTTCCTCGGCCATTTCTACAGGCAAACTAACCAGTAATTGAATTGGATAAATAAGAATAGACAAAAAGGAGCGACTGTTATCCAACCTTGAGCTGCGATGATCCACTGCCAATAAAACAACCGAAATCAATACCACAATTAATAATCGAGTATTAAGTGATGGGCCAGAAGCAAATAAAAGTTTTATGAGGAGTCCCCTAGAGAGTACATCGTATTTCCACCCTTTAAGAACACTAAGGAACCCGCATAAAATAAAATAGACAACTACGGGGCGCAGTCCTTTAGGCTGCCTTTAAAATGCAGCCTAAAGGACTGCGCCCCAAATAATTGTTCAAGTTATTTCATGTATGCTTCTAAGTTAATAAAGCGCTAGTTAAAACAAAAATGGCCAGACATAAGCCTGGCCACCGTAATCTAAAATCAAATTATTTTATTCTAATGAAAAAGCAGACAGACCTTTTTCATCTAACATTTCCAATACCATACCGCCGCCGCGAGCAACACAGGTTAATGGATCATCTGCAATATAAACAGGAAGACCCGTTTCTTCGGCAATCAATCTATCGATATCTGCTAGTAAAGCACCGCCACCCGTCAACACGATACCACGGTCGGCAACATCAGCCCCTAACTCTGGCGGTGTTTGTTCCAAGGCTACTTTTACCGAACCAACAATCCCCGACAAAGGTTCCTGTAAAGCTTCTAAGATTTCATTACTGTTTAATGAAAAACTACGAGGCACCCCTTCTGCCAGATTACGCCCTGTAATTTTAATTTCTTTAACTTCACTACCAGGGTAAGCCGTACCAATTTCTTTTTTAATTTTTTCTGCTGTCGCTTCACCAATCAACGTTCCGTAATTTCTACGCACATAATTGATAATCGCATCATCAAAACGGTCGCCACCTATTCTGACTGATGCAGAGTAAACGATACCGTTTAATGAAATAACCGCAACCTCAGAAGTACCCCCACCAATATCCAGCACCATAGATCCATGCGCTTCATCAACAGGTAGTCCTGCGCCAACAGCTGCAGACATAGGCTCTTCTATCAAATAAACTTCTCTAGCCCCAGCCATTGCTGCCGACTCACGAATAGCCCTTCTTTCAACCTGAGTTGAGCCACAAGGCACACAGATTAAAATACGCGGACTAGGGCGCAATAACTTACTTTCGTGAACTTTTTCAATAAAAAAACGTAACATACGTTCAGTCACTGCAAAGTCTGCAATCACACCATCTTTTAAAGGACGAATTGCAGTAATATTTCCTGGAGTACGACCTAACATCATTTTAGCGTCTGTACCTACCGCGGCAATTGTTTTAGCCCCTCGGATCCTGTCTTCCTTAATAGCCACAACAGATGGCTCATCCAGTACAATTCCCTGCCCAGGAATATAAATCAAGGTATTAGCGGTACCTAAATCAATCGACAAATCATTAGAAAAAAGCCCGCGAATTCTTTTGAACATCTTTTACTGTATCCTTAGCGCTATAAAAATCTGACTACTTTAACCTAAATAAATTAGTTGGGCACGGAATTTGTGGGAAATATGGGCGTAAAAAGACAAATAATAGCTC
>ENA-OSET01003908-OSET01003908.1-sediment-metagenome-genome-assembly--contig:-NODE-3908-length-13426-cov-4.428272_pt1 | contig 13426 bp, 10 predicted proteins | sample MGYA00237882_ERZ534229 | MGnify/ENA primary metagenome ERZ534229 (study PRJEB26408, sample SAMN06266212) | sediment metagenome | isolation source: Hudson Canyon methane seep mesocosm | place...
AAAGATGATTCGATTATTAATTTAAAAATAAAATAAAACTTTAGCTTTTTATAACTTACAATTATTAGCAAACAAGTCTAGCCCTGATTGAACGGATTGTTTGAGCTCTTTTGAAGAATGAAAAAAGCGAGTAGTGAAAGCAGGAAATAGCTTCGAAAAAAAACTTTGATTTGAAAATTTAGCGCTATTATAAATTTATTTTAATAAAGTACTCTAAACTTAATAGTGCCTTCTACTGCTTTTAATTCATCTATAACTTGCTTGTTGTATTCTTTATCTAAATCTGTAATTACGTAACCTACTTTTGGGTCTGTAGACAAATACTGCCCTGTAATGTTCAAATCGAATTTTGCTAATATTTCATTGATTTTAGCCATTACACCAGGTACATTTTTATGGATGTGTAAAAAACGATGTGCGTTGGTTTGCCTTGGTAAACGAATGTTTGGAAAGTTTACGGCATCTACAGTATTACCAGAATTTATATATGCCATAATTTTACTAGGAACAAAATCTGCAATATCTCTTTGTGCTTCTTCTGTACTACCGCCAACGTGAGGTGTTAAAATAACATTGTCTAACCCTTGTAATTCCGTATAAAACTCCCCATTTTTTCTTGGTTCTGAAGGATAAACATCTACTGCAGCACCTGATAATTTTTTACTTTTTAAAGCAGCTACTAAAGCAGGAATATCTACCACAAAACCACGTGCTAAATTAACTAAAACTGCTCCTTCTTTCATTTGTGCTATTTCATTTTCCCCAAAGAATTTAATGTTTGCTGCATTATCATCAACATGTAAACTCACGGCATCTGATATAGATAACAACTCCTCTAGTTTACCAACTTTGGTGGCATTACCTAAAGCTAACTTATCTTCAACATCATAATAGTAAACGTCCATCCCCAAAGCTTCTGCCAAAATAGATAATTGTTTCCCTATATTACCATAACCTACAATTCCTAATTTCTTACCACGAACTTCTCTAGAGCCTGCAGCTGTTTTTTGCCATTGACCGTTATGAATTTCTGTACTTCTCTGAAACACAGAACGCATTAACATGATAATTTCTCCGATTGCCAATTCAACTACAGAACGCGTATTGCTGTATGGTGCATTAAAAACTACAATTCCTTTTTCTTTACAAGCCTCTAAATCAATTTGTTTTGTACCAATACAAAATGCACTAACTACCATCAGTTTTTCTGCTGCATCCACCACCTTTTGGGTTACATTGGTTTTAGAGCGGATTCCTAAAACGTGTACATCTTTTATTTTTTCTATAAGCTCATCTTCTGACAAACTTTTAGAAACAGTTTCTACTGAAAACCCATCTGTAGATAGCTTTGTAAAAGCATCTGGATGTATATTTTCTAATAATAAAATCTTAATTCTGTTCTTTGGATAACTAATATTTCGTGGCAACTTGTTAACGTATAAAAATTCATCTAAATTTGGTGCAATATGATCTGCATTCTCAGTGGTTTTTTCTCTAGAAACATTTTCTGTGTAAGCAAAAAACTTATCTGCAATACCAGCTTCACGAGTGACATAATCACTATAACCATCTCCAATAACTTGTATTTCTCCATCAAGATTCATATCACTTAAACACTTGATTTTTCCATTATGCTGAGAAAGTGGATTGGTTTCATCAAAGCTAACAATTTTTCCGTCATTATCAAACTCAAAAGTATTTGCAAAAACTCTTTCTTTTGGTATATTATATTCGGCAACAATTGGATCTATAAACTCCTTAAAACCACACGAAATTACATAAATATCATCTGCAAACTCCTCAAAAAACTCTTTATTACTTTCTATAGATTTTGAAACTTGCTTTTTTAAAGCAATAACCAAAGCTTCTAAATCAGATTCATTCGCATTTAATAATTTAATTCTTCTTTCTAGAGATTCTGTAAAAGAAATCTCCCCATCAATCCCTAAATTTGTGATATCAATTATTTCTTGAATAATTTCATCCTTTTTAGGATTACTCGCTAAGGTAATTTCAGCTAAAACATCTAACGCTTCAACACGAGTTAAAGTGCTGTCAAAATCGAATATATAATTTCTTTTTGTGGCAATCATTTCTTTAAAATATTGATTGATTTTAGGCTGTAAATCTACAAAGTTAGAAGAGAATTAAGAAGTAAACTCAAAGTTTTATGATATCTGTTTTATTTGTAAGATTTATCAAAAAATAGCCTAAAAAAAGTAATTAATAGAGTTAAAAATTGTGAAATCCTAAAATTAATAGCCACCAAATAATGGGTAAGCTTTCAACAAAAAAAGAACTGTAATATTTTGGTTGATTTATTTTAGCTCTCATCAACGAAATAATCAATAAAAAAAAGAAAATCATAAATGATGTTTGCAGCGTTGAAGGGGTATCTGATAAATACTCTAAAATCAAACAAAAAATCATTAAAGCAATACCAAACCTTTTGGTCTGCTCTACTCCTATTTTCTGTGGAATGGTTTTTAATGAAATATCATCGTACTTTAAGTCTCTAATATCAAAAGGTAAGATTAGTACAACTATTAACAAAAAACGTTGCAGTATAAAAAGAATACTATTTAAATTAATGGTTTCATTTGCATCGATTAAAGGAATTAAAACAGTAAAACCAGCCCAAACTGCAGCAACTACAATAACTTTAAGAAAACTTATCTGTCTTAGATTTTTCTTGAATCCACTTAGAAAAGGAACTGCATAAAAAAATGTTAATAGCGAAAAAGGAACTGCGTAAATAAGTGTACTCCAAGAAATTTGATAGGCGAAATAACACAATACTACAAAACTAAAAAAAGAAAATAATTGAATTACTTTTAAACCATTTGCTAAGCTTTTGTAATGCAATTTTGCAACTCCTGAATATTTTACAAAATTATAACCTGTAAGTGTGCCAAAAAAAATGAAATAATTTAAATTTTGATTGTAACTTAAATCAAAATAAACCTCTGTTATTCTAAGTAAAGCAAATACAGCCAAAGCCACATGGATACTGGCATTAATATAAAAGTCAAATATCAATTTTAAAATCTTCATCAAACAAAAATAATCTATTGTTTATAATTATTCTATTTAGTTAATAATTAAATCTTTTACATTCGATTTATTGTAAACTTTAAATGAAAGAATTCGTATTTTTGCAAAATTAAAAATTTAATCGCATTACGCTTAGAAATTAAAAAACGAAATCGATTGAAATAAGTCTATCTAAAACTATATTTAATGAATACAAATTCATTTCAATTAAGACACATTGGTCCGAATCAAAAGGAACAAGAAACAATGTTAGCTGCAATTAAAGCTGATACTTTAGAGCAATTAATTTCAGAAACTGTGCCAGATAATATTCGCTTAAAAGAGGATTTAGATTTAGCTCCGGCCATGAGTGAATATGAATATTTAGCTCATATTAATGAACTTTCTGAAAAAAATAAAGTTTTTAAAAGTTATATTGGTTTAGGTTATCATGAGGCAATTGTGCCAAGTGTTATTCAAAGAAATATTTTAGAAAATCCAGGTTGGTATACAGCTTACACTCCTTATCAAGCAGAAATTGCTCAAGGACGTTTAGAAGCTTTATTAAACTATCAAACTATGGTTTGCGATTTAACAGGAATGGAATTAGCAAATGCTTCTCTTTTAGATGAAAGTACGGCTGCTGCAGAAGCCATGGCTTTATTGTTTGATGTTAGAGAACGTGCAAAGAAAAAAGCTGGGGCGAATAAGTTTTTTGTTTCCGAAGAAATACTGCCACAAACGTTATCTCTATTACAAACACGCTCTACGCCTATTGGTATTGAATTAATTGTTGGTAATCATGAAAATTTTGATTTTGCCGATGACTTTTTTGGAGCAATTCTGCAATATCCTGGAAAATTAGGACAGGTTTTTGATTATGAAAGTTTTGTAGCCAAAGCCAATGAAAAAAACATAAAAGTAGCAGTAGCTGCAGATATTTTATCTTTAATAAAACTAAAGGCACCTGGAGAATTTGGAGCTTCTGTAGTTGTAGGAACAACACAGCGTTTTGGGATTCCTTTAGGTTATGGAGGACCTCATGCCGCTTATTTTGCAACAAAAGAAAAGTACAAAAGAAGTATTCCTGGAAGAATTATTGGAGTTACTAAAGACAAAAACGGAGAACGTGCTTTACGAATGGCACTTCAAACTCGTGAGCAACACATAAAACGCGAAAGAGCAACATCTAACATCTGTACAGCTCAAGTTTTATTAGCTGTTATGGCTGGTATGTACGCAGTTTATCATGGTAAAAGTGGTTTGCAGTATATTGCTGACACTGTTCACAATAAAACAAAGTTAGTTGCAGATTATTTAGATAAAGCAGGTTTTAAACAGTTAAATTCTTCTTATTTTGATACTCTATTAATAGAGATTGATGCCATAAGGTTAAAGCCTATAGCAGAATCTTTTAAAGTAAATTTTAACTATGTTTCAGATCAATTGGTTTCTATTTCTTTAAATGAGGCAACTACTCAAAAAGATTTAATGAAATTATTTACCATTTTTGGTCAAATAAAAAAACGTCCAAATCCTGTTAAAGAAGAAAATTACGATACTTTTTCTCAAATTTTAACACAAGAACCTTTTCATTCAGATTTTGATGTAATTAATGATTTAGTTGCTAGAAAAACCTCATTTTTAGATAATCCTATTTTTAATACGTATCAATCGGAAACAGATATGATGCGTTACATTAAAAAATTAGAACGTAAAGATTTAGCATTAAATCATTCTATGATTTCTTTAGGATCTTGCACAATGAAACTAAATGCAGCTTCAGAAATGCTACCTTTAAGTAATCCTAATTGGGGAAATATTCATCCGTTTGTGCCATTAAATCAGGCTGAAGGCTATCAAGAAGTTTTACAAAAATTAGAACACCAGTTAAATATTATCACAGGTTTCGCTGGCACTTCTTTACAGCCAAACTCTGGAGCACAAGGTGAGTTTGCTGGTTTGATGACTATTAGAGCTTATCATCAATCTAGAAACGATTCACATAGAAACATCTGTATTATTCCTGCTTCTGCACACGGCACAAATCCTGCCTCTGCGGTTATGGCTGGTATGAAGGTAGTGGTTACCAAAACTGCCGAAAATGGAAATATTGATGTTGCCGATTTACGTGAAAAAGCAGAATTACATAAAGATAATTTAGCTGCCTTAATGGTAACTTATCCATCAACTCATGGGGTTTTTGAAAGTGAAATTCAAAAAATCACTAAAATTATTCATGATAATGGTGGTCAAGTTTACATGGATGGAGCCAATATGAATGCCCAAGTTGGATTAACAAACCCTGCAACAATTGGTGCAGATGTTTGTCATTTAAATTTGCACAAAACGTTTGCAATTCCTCATGGTGGTGGAGGCCCCGGAGTTGGACCAATTTGTGTTGCTCCCCAATTAGTGCCATTTTTACCTACAAATCCAATTATTGAAACTGGTGGAAAATACGCAATTACAGCAATTTCAGGAGCACCATGGGGTTCTGCTTTAGCATGCTTAATTTCATATGGTTATATCACAATGTTAGGATTTCGAGGATTAACAAACTCAACAAAAAATGCAATCTTAAACGCAAACTATATTAAAGAACGTTTGCAAGGTAGTTTTGACACTTTATATACTGGTGAAAAAGGACGAGCTGCGCACGAAATGATAATTGACTGTAGAGACTTTAAACAAAAAGGAATTGAGGTTGTAGACATTGCAAAACGTTTGATGGATTATGGTTTCCATGCACCAACTGTATCTTTTCCAGTTGCGGGTACGATGATGATTGAGCCTACTGAATCTGAAAGTTTAGCAGAATTAGACCGTTTTTGTGATGCAATGATTTCGATAAGAAAAGAAATTGAAGCAGCTACAAAAGAGGAAGATAACAACCCTTTAAAAAATGCTCCTCACACTCAAGCAATGTTGACTGCAGACGAATGGAATTTTCCATATACTAGAAAACAGGCTGCATTTCCTTTGGCTTATATAGCTGATAACAAATTTTGGCCTACAGTAAGAAGAGTTGATGACGCTTTTGGAGACAGAAACTTAATTTGCTCTTGCAATCCTATTGAAGATTATATTTAGATATTCTATTCTCAACAATTATAATTTACACAAAAACCGTTTCATAAAATGAAACGGTTTTTTACTTAAATACTCAGCTAATACATTTAAACTGATTTCCTACTTTTCAATTATTTAACGATTAAAACTGAAATATTAAGAAATTGAATCTGTTTATATAATGACATAAGTTCTGACTTTAATCTTGAATAGTATGAAAATAAATTCAAAAAAAAACTCCAACAATAAATGTTGGAGTTAATTACTTTTAAAATTCGAAAGAAATTACTTCTTGAATTTTGCGTATTTGTTTTTGAATTTGTCAATACGTCCTGCAGTATCAACTAACTTAGATTTACCAGTGTAAAATGGATGAGAAGTTCTAGAAATCTCTAATTTTACCAAAGGATACTCAACACCATCAACTTCTAAAGTTTCTTTGGTGTCAGCTGTAGAACGTGTTATGAATACATCTCCATTAGACATATCTTTAAAAGCCATCATTCTATAATTATCTGGATGAATTCCTTTTTTCATTTTATAATATTTTAATTCTTTAATGTTATGTTTGCAAAGTAAAGTTGGTAAAGCTTTACTACTTCTCTAAATAGCTTAATATTACTATTTTGAGGATGCAAATTTAACGATAATTTTTAATTTACAAATAAATAAGTTGCTTTTATTTGTAGTTCATGAAACTTTTATCAAAAATAGAGATATATTAGGGATTTCAGAAGAATTTTGTCTTATCAAAAAATAATAAAATAGTATATAATGAATAAAATTGCGTTTTTAACCAGTACTTTAATCTTACTTTTTATAACAAGCTGCGATAGCAAATATAAATTTAAGCTAGATGTTAGTAAAAAAACAACACTTAATGGTGATGTAAATATCAACCTAAAGGAAGAAAATAATAAGCCTATTGATAATATTCAGTTTTTTATTGATGGCAAAGAAATTACGTCTCAAGGAAATTCATTAAACCTTAAAGCAGCTGATTTTGGAATTGGAAAACATACTGTTTCTGCTTTGGCTTTTTATCCAGGTAAAACTAAAAAACTGAATAATTCTTTTGAGGTTTTTGCAAATAATAAACCTGCTATTTACAAATATGAAATCATCAATTCTTATCCTCATGATAAAAAAGCCTACACACAAGGTTTGGAATACTATAAGGGTTTTCTTTACGAAACTACAGGTAGAAGAGGAGAATCTTCCCTAAGAAAAGTAGAAATTAAAACGGGTAAAGTTTTACAAAAAATTGATTTAGATAAAGAATATTTTGGAGAGGGCATGACCATTTTAGATGACAAGATATATTGGCTGACTTGGGAGGCAAAAAAGGGGTTTGTTTATGATTTAAAAACCTTTACACTTGAAAAAGAATTTGTGTATAATAATAGTAAAGAAGGTTGGGGATTAACAAATGATGGCTCTGAATTGATTAAATCTGATGGAAGCAACAAAATCTGGTTTTTAGATACAGAAACTTTAAAAGAGAAACGCTCAATTCAAGTATACTCCAATGATAGAGCTGTCGATAATATTAACGAATTAGAATTAATCGATGATAAATTATATTCAAATAAATATCAGAAAAATACAATTGTAATCATAGATATTAAGACTGGTGCCGTAGTTGGTTTGGCAGATTTAAGACCTTTAGAAAAAGAAATGGCTAAAACTCAAAAATTAGTAGCTCAAGACGAAGTTTTAAACGGCATTGCTTATGATAAAGAAAATGATAGACTTTTTGTAACTGGCAAAAACTGGGGGAAACTTTTTGAAATCAAATTGATAAAAAAATAATAAAGCTCTCAATTTAAAGTTCTATTTTTATACAAAATTGATTTATGCGTTTTTTAATTACTTTATTTATTTGTTTAGCATTAATTTCTGTAAGTTCTTGCCGGAAAGATTTTTCTACTATTCCAAATTTTGGCAGTTTAGAATTTTCTAAAGACACTGTTTTTTTAGACACAATTTTCACAAATATTGGTTCTGCCACTTATAATCTAAAAGTATACAACAGAGGAAATAAAGACATAACCATACCTGAAATTTCTTTAGAGAATGGTACAAACTCAAACTACAGATTAAATGTAGACGGTATTCCTGGTAAAGAATTTAATAATATTGATATTTTAGCGAAAGACAGCATTTTTGTTTTTGTTGAAACCACTATCGATGTAAATGCTATAGCTAATCCCTTATATACAGATAGAATTCTATTTGATACAGGCACAAATCAACAAGATGTAGATTTAGTAACTTTAGTGCAAGATGCAAATTTTATTTTTCCTGGACGAGACCCAATCACTAGAAAAATTGATAGTTTAACAATTGATGGACAAGCAACAACAATAAAAGGTCGTTTTTTAACAGATACTGAATTAATCATAAATAACACAAAACCTACCGTTATTTATGGCTACGCAGCTGTACCCGCCAATAAAACATTAACTATTGAAGCTGGAGCAAAACTTTATTTTCATGACAACTCTGGTTTAATAATTGATGATAAAGCTACGCTAAAAGTAAATGGTACATTAACTGAAAAAGTAACTTTTGAAGGAGATCGACTGGAAAACCGTTTTGATAAAACCCCTGGACAATGGGGTACAATTTGGATGCGCGCAGGAAGCAAAGACAATGAGCTCAAGCACGCACAAATAAAAAACGGAATTATTGGCATTTTAATAGATAGCATTGGATCTACCTCTACTCCAACTTTAAAGTTAGAAAATACAGAAATTTACAATTTTTCTAATTTCGGAATTTTAGCTAGAGAGACTAATATAGAAGCGCATAATGTAGTAATTGGTTCTGCAGGACAAGCTTCTTTAGCTGCCACAATTGGTGGTACTTATAATTTTACTCACAGTACTTTTGCAAACTATTGGAACAACGGAATTAGACAATTACCAGCTGTTTTAGTTAATAATTTCTTTGTTTACAACGATGAAAATGGTCAGGAAATTACCGCCACAAGAGATTTAAAAGCAGCTAATTTCACAAATTGTATTTTTGATGGAAACAATAATATTGAGCTTCTTTTAGATAAAGTTGATGGTAGTCAATTCAATTACAACATCAGCAATTGCCTTATTAAATTTAATGATCCTGATAATTCATTTGATGAAATTATAGAAATGGACTTTGCAAACAACAGTAATTATCAACAAATAATTCTAAATGGTTTTGCTGACTTTAGAGACACCCTAAAAGAAGATTTTATTATTGGCGAAGACTCTGATGCAATTAACAAAGCAAAAAGTACACTTTTTAATTTTGATATATTAGGAACAGACAGAACCGCGAATCCGGCAATTGGCGCGTATCAAAATATTACTTTTGATTAATATTTAAAAACACAATTCTTTTATCTTTTAAACTAGCTAAAAGATATCTTTCTTTAAAAACAATATTATTCTTTTCAGAGATATTGTCCATATCATAATTGTACACGGAATTAAAAACAACATCTACTAATTATCCATTCTAATTTTTAGAATGATCAATTATTCAGCGTGAATACTAAAATTAACAAATCTATTATCAAAGTAATAAAAAGTAAAATTCTTTTAGTCATTTGCTTCATTTTAACTCTTAAATCTATCAAAATTTGAGTAGATTGCTTTTCGAAAATTTGAACGATATGAAGAATATTATAATAACAGGAACAAGCAGAGGTATTGGATTTGAGCTTGCTAAAATTTTTGCCGAAAACGGACATCAAGTTTTAGCAATTTCTAGAAATATAAAACCTCTAGAAATCATAAACCATAAAAACATATCCCTACTTTCTGTTGATCTTTCTTTGGATACTGACATTGATAAAGTAACCCATTTTGTTACTGAAAATTGGAAAAAAGTTGATGTTTTAATAAATAACGCCGGCAAATTAATAAACAAACCTTTTACAGATTTAACATCAGATGACTTTTTAGAGGTTTATAAAGTGAACGTTTTTGGAGTAGCTACGCTTACAAAAAACATGATTCCTTTTTTACAAAAAGGAAGTCATGTAGTTACAGTAAGTTCTATGGGAGGTATTCAAGGTAGCATGAAATTTCCAGGCTTAGCTGCTTATTCATCTGCAAAAGGAGCTGTAATTACTTTATCTGAATTATTGGCTGAAGAATATAAAGAACAGCAAATTGCTTTTAATGTATTGGCTTTAGGCGCCGTGCAAACTGAAATGCTTCAAGAAGCATTTCCTGATTTTAAAGCACCTTTATCTGCTGCTGAAATGGCGAATTATATTTATGATTTTAGCTTGACTGGAAATAAATTTTACAACGGAAAAGTATTACAAGTTTCATCTACAACTCCCTAAAAACAAGAGCAATATATCCACTCATTTTGAATTCATCTCTTTCTAAATATATTCCTGAAAAATCAATTTTGATGATTGAGTATTTAATTAAACAGAATAATTTTATACTCAAAATTGTGAATCAAAGACAGACAAAACATGGAGATTTCAGAAAATTAGCGAATGGTAAATTTCAAATTACAGTTAACAACAACCTTAACAAACATCAATTTTTATTAACCCTAGTACACGAAGTTGCGCATCATATTACACATCAAAAATTTGGCAGAGTTAAACCCCATGGAAAAGAATGGAAAACTATTTTTCAGCATTTAATGTTGCCTTTTTTAAAGCCTGAAATTTATCCTCCTAAAATATTATCACATTTAGCGCATTATTTAAAAAATCCAAAAGCAAGTACAGATTCTGATGTAAATTTATCACTAGCCCTTAGAAATAACCAATCAGAGATTGGAAAGCATTTTATTTTTGAACTACCTCTTAGTAGCTTATTTCTTTTTAAAAATACAGTTTATAAAAAAGGTAATAAACGCAGAACAAGGATAGAGTGTTTAAATATGAACAATCATAAAGTATATCTCTTTAATCAAAATGTTGAAGTAGAATTATATCAGCATTAATTTTCTCTTCTCATAAACAAAGTATCTAACTTCATTTCCTTCTGCAGCCAAATTCTCAATTCTGTTTCTTTTAAATACACCACACTATCAGGTAATTTTTCGTTCCATTTAATGGTTGCCACAGGCATTGTATCAATTTTAATAAAATCTTTAGAAGATATAAATTTTGCAAAACCAATAGATTTTATGTCCGAATACCTAATTTTTGCGTCTTTTGCAATGGTACTAAAAGTGATGATATTCTGATTTTTATTTAAAGCATCTTGTTCTATTCTATTGTTTAAAGTAGATATGGTTTGCTGTAAATCTGTAATTTGTTTTTGCAAGCCATCAATAATATTCTTGCTCTTTTGCAACTCTTCTCTCTTTTCTTTAAAAGCTGTTGTTATTAATTCAAAACTTTTGGTATCACTACCTTTAATAAAAATAGTAACCTCTTTTAAATTTGAATACAATGGATTTGTATATAATGCATTTTGAAGCATGTTTTTTTCAGCTTCACTAACTTCATTAAAAAAATTTAAATCTATTCGTTTATTTCTAATGTCTAGATCTTTGTCTAACAGTTGATAGTTTGGATTATTATCTATAACGTTTTCAATGTATTTGTTAAATTGAGCGTTCATTCTACTTTCGTTTAAAGCAGTAATAAAGGTATATACAGCAGGAACCATAACAGTAATACCAACTATTGTTGCAATAGTTGCATAACGTTTTCTTTTTGCCACATTTGCATATTTATGCATTGGAAAACCTAACAATTTTAAAACAATAAAAGTAGCAAGTGCAATAAAAATAGTATTAATTGTAAACAAGAACATTGCGCCTAAAGCATATTCAAAACCAATTAATTCGCCAGAAAAACCTTTTGCCAAACCAAACCCGGCAGTACAAAGTGGTGGCATTAAAGCTGTTGCAATAGCCACACCAAAAATTACTGAAGCCACTGTACCTTTTTTCGTTCTAGCCACCATTAAGGCCAATCCTCCAAAAAATGCAATTAAAACATCTCTAATATCTGGTTTTGTTCTTCCCAATAACTCAGAAGTATCTTCTTCTGCTCCTGGGAAAAAGTAAAAATAGACAAAAGAAGCTAATAAACTTAAAACAATCATTGTTGCTAAGCTCACTGCTGATTTTTTAAAAATCTCAATATCATTAATGGCGAACGCACTTCCAATTCCCAGAATTGGCCCCATTAATGGCGATATTAACATTGCACCAATAACAACCGCAGTTGAATCTGCATTTAAACCAACAGAAGCAACAAATATTGCAAAAATTAATATCCATGCAGTAGCTCCTTTGAAAGGAATATCTGCTTTAATTGCATTAATAGTTGCTTCGTAATCTGTATCGTCTTTGAAATCTAAAAGCTCTACTAAAAAATTTTTTATACTGTCAAAAAGACCTAAAGCATCTTTCTGAACATTTTGTTTCGAGTTTCCTTCTTTAGCATTAATGCTATTGCTATTGTCTTCTTCCATCTTTTTTAATATAGGATTGTGGTAAGTTACAAAAAAGCGTATTAAATTGAAATGAAATTATTCTAGATATATTTTATCAATCTCTAATTGAAAACGCTGAGGTTTTTTATTTCCAATAAGTATTGCAATCTCTTCTATAGCATTAGATGAAAAATTATCTAAGTTCTTTTCACCCCAACTTCATTGGACTTACTGGAACCAAGAAGGAAATTCTAGAAGTTGCTGAAAAATACGGAAGTGCCTACATGAAAAATCCAACCATCGACTCAGAATCCAACTATCTAATGTTCCATACAGGCTATGTTTACTTGATTGATCAGTCAGGACAAGTAAGAGCCATTTATCCTAAAGAAACCGAAGTTAACCAAATTGTTAACGACATTAAAGGGTTACTGGTTTCGGGTTGATTCATATCAGGACTTAATTTTCAAAAACAAACAAGAAGTTAACAAAAGCAATTTCATGATGACTACCAAAAGAAACTTTATTAAAAGGTTTTTACCATTCTGGTTCGCACTGATGATGATAGGAGACTCTTGGTGGTTTTTACATTTCAGAGAAGGCTGAAGATCGAAAAGGGGTACTGCTTGCACTTTCATGTACGTCCTGTCATGGGACTCATGGACTGAGTCCTGGAGCAATGTCCACTTTGTATGGAAAATCCTTTGAATACATTGAACAGACAATGCAGGAATATAAAAGAAACAACCGTCCGTCTACAATCATGCACCGAATTGCTAAAGGATACACCTTAGAATAAATTCGTCTAATCTCCAAATACTTTTCCGGCCTCTATACAGGAAAGAGTATACAATGAAAAATATTACACGTCGAAAATTCAACAAAATCATGGGTACTTTTGGCGCGGTTTC
>ENA-OSET01003909-OSET01003909.1-sediment-metagenome-genome-assembly--contig:-NODE-3909-length-13421-cov-33.168240_pt1 | contig 13421 bp, 10 predicted proteins | sample MGYA00237882_ERZ534229 | MGnify/ENA primary metagenome ERZ534229 (study PRJEB26408, sample SAMN06266212) | sediment metagenome | isolation source: Hudson Canyon methane seep mesocosm | place...
CTATGTCTAAATGCCAGCTACCCAGCTTGGCAATTTCTTGGGACTTATTTAGAATGGTTTGATTGATTCTGAGTTGTCTGGTTGATTCCAGAAGGTTTTGCCGCATGTTATTTATTGCACTCACAACATGATCGAGTTCATCCTCCTTGTTATTTGCTGATGCTGGGCGCTTCAAACGAAGACTTTCGCCTTCTTTTTCCATATCAAGCCTGTTTACAAAATGCGCCACCGTAGCGAGATGCCGTGTTACAAGCTTTCTAAATATTACCAATATAATCGTAGCAAATAGAAACACCGTAACCGCTGTAACCATTAAAGCAATACTTGCACCAGCAAGTAACTCCTTATATACGTTATTTAATCCGGCAATAACGAACAATGTCCCAAGTCGCTGCTGTCTGTTACCCTCTTGGTAAATCAGTTCAAATTTATGTTCTATGGTACTGTCTGACTCAATAGCGCCTGATGACCAGGCTGTGTTTCCTGCAATATTGATATAAGCTTTTTCGATACTGGGCAAGCTCAACATGCCATCAAGTTGAATACCAACCTGCTTATCGTTATAGACCCAAACATTATCAATAAGACTATCTAGGTGTCCTGTTTTAACCAGGGCAAAATCTGTGGAGATCTGCCTCATATTTGCCCTGTATGACAGATACAGCTGTATTGAGCTGCTTGCTAAGATGGCAATAAAACTCATCAGCACAACATAAGTAGTTAACTTGCGTGCCAGTCTGTTTGTTTTGAAATTATGACTATCCATATATCCAATAATAGCGATAGATAAAGACTATAATCAACCTCCACCTAGCCTTCATGTATGCCCCCCGTGAAAGCCTAATTTTGCTCTTTAATACAGCTTAACAGAGATGCATTAAATTTATCTAGAAAACCCGCGTTAGCATCCAGGAATAGCTTGCTAAAATAGAGAGCAGTGGGCTTTTCCTTCGCCACAAAAGTCTTAAGATTGAGCGGGTCAATAGAGCGTTGCTTTATCGTCTTATTCAGGTCTAAATTATTCATTAGTGCTACATCAATTCTTCGATTGATTAACATTTTTAATGCTTGCTTATTTGAATCGACAGCATTAATTGTTTTATTTAGTTTTCCCTGTTTGTATTGTTCTTCAAGCCATGCGAGTCTGGCACTCCCCAAGTTAGCAGCAAATTGTAAATGGCTCAAATTATTCAGAAAAATTTCAGCATCCTTCCTGACAACATATAACCATTGAATAGTAACAAACGGGGTAGACCAGGTGGCATATTCATCACGCCTGCTGTTCCTGGAAGCCATAAAAAAACCATCAAACAAACCTTGTTCTGTGTCTCTTTGTGCGCGTTCCCAAGGCACTTTTATTATTTCATAAGGCATATTAGCCTTACCCATTGCACAATGCACTAAAGGTTCTCCAGCTGTAGTCAATAAACTCCCTGCTCTTTGGGTCGCCAACTTGATAATTTGCTGTTCTGATTGCGCAAAAGAAGAATAGAGAACTACTGTTGCCAACATGAGTGCAATAAGTGTTATTCTGAATCGCATGTATTGTTCCTCTTGCCTAGTGTTGCCGATCAAGCGCGCCCTACATTGCACGGCTTTCTCATAAAAACTTGGTATAATTACCGACAACTATAACCTATTGATATTTAATGTTATTTATTTTCAATAGGAGGGGCGCAGGCTTTAGCCTGCATTCAGCTTGTTACTCATGCAGGCTAAAGCCTGCGCCCCAATAATACAATAGGCTGATTTTTATCGGCTTTTATTACCACGGCAAGTTTCGTTCCAATTTTTTATGAGAAAGCCGTGCCCTACATTGGCTCATAGTTAAAGTATTTAGTTGCTTTACTTCATTACACTATACTTCAATAATAGCACTAAGTACCAATGTCTATTTAATGTAACATTTTCAAAGATCATGGGGGTGTTTGTAGGAGCGCCCGCCCTCGGCGCGAATAAAACCATGCTCTTTTCTCTAATAAATTAAAAAAATCGCGCCGAGGGCGGACGCTCCTACACGACACCATTTTTGTTAAATTAATTTTTCGTCGATACTTATATTAGTGACATGAGTTTCAACAGCGTTGTTTTTAAAAACATTACCGTCTAAGTAACATAAGTCCATGCCATTCATACAAAGAAACACGCCTTTTGTGGGCTTTAGAGCAGCAGTTTACAGAATAAATATCTGAGCAATTTTGTAGGAGCATCCGCCCTCGGTGCGATTTATTAGAGAAAAAAACATTATTTTATTCGCGCCGAGGGCGGTGGACGGCTCCTACAAATCATTATTAATGTTTTTTGAAAATGTTAATTTAAAAAGGCACAAATACTTATTTCCTTACAAACCTTATGTTTTAAAAGGAACACTCATGTTTAATATGTTAGAGTGAATATATCTGATAGAAAGGTAAGAACACATGAAAGTTTCATTTTTCATTAAATATTTCATTACTTTTTGCTTGGCTTTTATGTTGGCAAATGTTGCTAATGCAGAGGATTTAAAGTGGTCCTTTGTTAGTGATCCATTCCCACCTTTTGCTGATCCTGGCTTAAAAAATAACGGCATTTTTTGGGAGCTAACCGAAGCGGCATTAAAAACTCAAGGTATCGAGGCCACATTACATTTTGCGCCTTTCAAAAGAGCCCTTAATGATTCCAAATCTGGAAAATATGATGCCATCATTTGTGCTACCTTCAACAAGGAAAGGGAGAAATGGTTTTTGTATTCGTTGCCCGTTTTTATTCAAAAAACGGTGTTTTTTAAACTAAAAGAAAGGAAAGACATTGTCTTTGACGGGAGTCTTAAGTCTTTATCAAAGGAGAACAGCAGTATTGCAGTATTACGCGGCTCATCCATGACCGAAGATTTCGATAATGCGGATTATTTGAATAAAATATTTTTAACCCATAATCAACAATCCTTTGCAATGTTAGCTACAGGTAGAGCGGATCTAGTGGTCTCGGGGTTACTAAATGGAAAGGCTATTCTTCAAAAATTAGCTAAGATAGAACCCTACGATTATGAAAATTTAATAGAAGTCGTACAGCCCTCCTTAAAAGATGATTATTACCATATTGCATTTTCGAGACAATCCTCTGATTTTGAAACAAAAACTCAAATTTTCAATAAAGGATTAATGGAGATTAAAAATAATGGAACCTTTAAGTCTATCCTGGAAAAATACAACTTATCGCCAAGCCAATATATCCAATGAAAAGCATTATATTTCTTCCTGGTTATCCATAAGCGAATTAGGCCGCTCTCACAGCCACTAATCATAGAATAACAAAATCAATGACTTACGATTTTGTTATTCAAGAGGGAGATAAAAAAATAATCATCCAATCTTGCTGGTCTTTTTGTCCGCCTTCAGAGAAGGTGTTATCGACCACACAGTTAGCTATAAACCAAATTTAGCTTAATGTACGTGTAAGTACTCTGCTCTGACTAGCGCTAAAGATTTCCAGGCTCTCCTCGCTCATAAACACTAATGAACTCCACTGATTTTGAGAGGTGAGGTGTTAAAATAGATGTTTTAATCCATAACTCATCGGAAACGGTATTGAGTTTAAATTGCTGGATAAGCCTACCTGAACTTAAGGTACTTTCAACCACAAGGGTATTTTGTTCCCATCCGGCAATTATCACTTTTTGATTTGGATTATTACTGCTAGAAACACTACTCCGAAAATCGGTGTACACTTTATCTAAGCCACTTTTACTTAAAATAGAGAACAATGCTTCCTCATGCTTAAGTTCCAGGGTTTCTGATGCCGTTAATAGAGTATGTAATTCCTGGGGCAAGGCCTTAAGTCTACGGCTGTTTTTTGTATTTCCTGAATGATTTTTACCTTGTTTATCAGCATTTCCTTTACCCCTGCCACTGCGTGAACCATCTCCCCCTCCTTTCTTGCCCTTACTCCCTTTGGCATTCTCTGGTTTACGCATATTTTGTGTTAATTCTTCATGCGGGTTTTGACTCTTTTCATTATTTAAAAGCCATAAGCCTGCAAAATTTGGTTTCTCTGATGTCAGAATATTGAGATCTGCATCTATTTGATCCCAAATTATATTATTTGCCTCTTTAGTAGAGTTGCCACTACAGCCAGAAATGATAAAGACAGCCCAAACAAGCAGGAATAAACGATAGATAATTTTCAACATAAATTATAATTGGGTTTGGAGAGTATCATGCACGAATATGGCATAACTAACATTTAATCTCTAGTAGAAAATTAAACTACACGACGCCCTAGGCATAAGGTATAGATAAAATATCTTGACACTAACTTTCAGCAGATAAAAATTGAGACTCTTGAAGTAATGTAAAAAAATTCGGGTAAACCTCGGGGCATCAATTGCTCGAACCATCAGTTGAACTGTAAATCTTTCAATAACAAATAATAACCCTTCAATTCTTCTTAGCTAATACACACTGTTATCAACCCCAGCAAACCTTCAACACTTAAAATATTTTCAGCAGCATAAGGATCAGATCATTGATTGACGATTCAAACATATTCCATTAGCAGCAATGGAATATGTTATTTCACACTACTTACACCTCAGCTAAATTACCTTTAACTTCCAGCCAGTGCTTTCTATCTTGAGAACGTTTTTTCGCCAATAATAAATCCAATTGCTCAGACGTGTCATCCCCTGCCTCCACAGTTAACTGAACCAGTCTTCGGGTATCAGGGTTCATTGTTGTTTCTCTCAACTGTCCTGGATTCATTTCCCCCAAACCTTTGAATCGCTGTACATTGATTTTACCTTTCAACTTTTCAGCTTCAATTCGTGCCAACACGCCTTGGCGTTCAGATTCATCCAGGGCATAAAATACCGTTTTACCCACATCAATACGATATAGCGGGGGCATCGCGATAAAGACATGTCCTGCTGAAACTAATGCAGAAAAATGCTTATAAAATAGAGCGCAAATAAGCGTGGCAATATGATTTCCATCGGAATCCGCATCAGCCAAAACACAGATTTTTCCGTAACGTAAATTAGTTAAATCATCAGAATCAGGATCTATACCCAGAGCAACAGCAATATCATGCACCTCTTGAGAAGCCATCACTTGTGCAGAATCAACTTCCCAGGTATTAAGGATTTTCCCTCTTAAAGGCATAATAGCCTGAAATTCTCGATCTCTTGCTTGCTTGGCTGATCCACCCGCCGAATCCCCTTCCACTAAAAACAATTCCGTTCTGGAAAGATCTTGCGCAGAACAGTCTGCCAATTTACCGGGTAATGCGGGTCCTGAGGTCAATTTTTTTCTGACAACTTTCTTGCTCGACTTAAGACGTTTTTGAGCACTGGTCAAAATTATTTCAGCAACCTTCTCACCTTCTTGAGGATGTTGATTTAGCCACAAACTGAAACTGTCTTTGGCAATACCTGATACAAAGGGTACACATTCTCTTGAACTAAGCCGCTCTTTGGTTTGCCCTGAAAATTGTGGATCCTCTAATTTAACGGATAGCACGAAATGACAGTTTTCCCAAACATCTTCAGGCGCAATTTTTACACCACGAGGTAATAGATTTCTAAACTCACAAAATTCACGCATGGCTTCAGTTAAGCCCGCGCGCAGACCATTAACATGAGTACCACCTTGCGCTGTTGGCACTAGGTTTACATAACTTTCAGCGATGACTTCAGGCAGACTGTCAATGGTCCAAACCATACCCCACTCTACGGCTTCAGTGCTTGCTGAAGACTCGGCCATAAAAGGTATTTCAGGACAAATTTCAATATCCCCCACCCTATCAAGTAAGTATTCTTTTAAACCGTTTTCGTAACACCAGACCCACTCTTCATCCGTCTGTTCTGATCTTAAAGACAGCTTTAAACCAGGGCATAAAACTGCTTTAGCCCTGAGTACATGTTTTAGCTTAAGTACAGAGACTTTGTTTGAATCAAAATATTTAGCATCTGGCCAAAAAGTAATACTGGTGCCTGTATTTGCCTTACCCACACTTCCCGTTTCAATTAAATCGCTTTGTTTATCACCATTGGCAAAGGTCATATTATAAATTGAGCCGTTACGCTTAACCTCAACTTCAAGCAAAGTCGTTAAAGCATTAACAACTGAGACCCCAACACCATGTAAACCACCAGAAAACTGATAATTCTTATTGGAAAACTTACCGCCAGCATGAAGCTGAGTCAATATAACTTCAACACCAGGAATGCCCTGTTCAGGATGTAAATCGACTGGCATCCCCCTGCCATTATCTTTTACAGAAACAGAGCCATCTTTAAATAACACAACATCAATTGTATTGGCATGCCCAGCCATGGCTTCATCAACACTGTTGTCGACTACCTCTTGAACCAAATGATTGGGTCGAGTGGTATCTGTATACATGCCTGGGCGTTTGCGTACAGGATCTAGTCCACTTAAAACTTCAATTGCTGCTGCGTTATATTCGCTACTCATACGTGCTGATAATTAAGATATAATAGTAATCAATTTATTATCGTACCATGTAATCATTCATCTTCAAGCTTGAGTATTTTAGCTGGCCTGTTTTGCACCTACAAAATAGTCAGTTCCTACAAGCTAAAACCAATGAATGTAAAAAGTAAATCAATATGCCTAGAAAAAAAAACAGCACCCTATTTGAAGATTCCCTTGAAGAACTGGAACAGCTAGTTGAACAGATGGAACAAGGCGACTTATCGCTTGAAGAATCCTTAAAATCCTTTGAACGTGGTGTGAAATTAACCGGCACTTGTCAGAAAGCTCTGCAAGATGCCGAACAGAAAGTCCAAATTTTATTAGAAAAAAACGGAAAACAAACCCTGGAGCCCTTTAACGATGAGTAATGCCCTAAAAGAATATCTTGTTACTGCACAAGCCCGTGTTGAACGCGCCTTAGATGCTAGACTACCCTCTGAAAATGTTTTACCCAAAAAGCTTCATGATGCCATGCGTTATAGCACTTTGGATGGTGGTAAACGTATGCGTCCTATGCTGGCTTATGCCACAGGTAAGGCATTAGGCTTATCTGAAGATATTTTAGATGGCCCTGCTTGTGCAGTCGAAATGATTCACGTCTACTCATTAATTCATGACGACCTTCCTGCCATGGATGATGATGATTTAAGACGCGGCAAGCCAACATCGCATATTGCTTATGATGAAGCGACTGCAATTTTAACAGGTGATGCTTTACAAGCTTTAGCTTTTGAACTATTAGCTAATGACCCAACGATTAAAGTCTCTGCTGAAAGCCGCTTAAAAATGATCACCACCTTAACCAAAGCCAGTGGCTCTCAAGGCATGGTGGGTGGTCAGGCAATTGACTTAGAGTCTGTAGGAACCATGCTTAGCCTACCTGAACTTGAAAACATGCATATTCATAAGACAGGCGCTTTAATTAGAGCCAGCGTCAACATGGCCGCGCTGGCAAAACCAGATCTAGATCAAGCGACAGCGAAAAAACTGGACCATTATGCTAAATGCATTGGGCTTTCATTTCAGGTCAAAGATGACATTCTTGACGAAGAAAGTGACACGGCTACCTTGGGAAAAACACAAGGTAAGGACCAGGATAATAACAAACCAACTTACCCCGCTTTACTCGGTTTATCGGGTGCAAAGCAAAAAGCTCAGGAATTACATGAGCAAGCTTTAGAAAGTCTTAGTGATTTTGGCCCAGAAGCTGATTTATTACGCGATTTATCGTTATATATTATACAACGAGACCACTAGGGAGCCTGCCCGAGAATAGAGAAGCTGTTGCGGAACAGACCCTCGCGACGATTTCTATTCTCGGACAAGCCCCTAGAAACCCACTATAATAGTCGGTTATACATTATTCTGAGAAAGCACCCAAAACAAGGAATTTAAATACATGAACAACTCTGATAAATATCCACTTCTTGACCAAATCAGCTCTCCCGCTGACGTACGCAAGCTATCAAAAAAACAGCTGGAATCTTTGTCAGATGAAGTTCGTCGATACTTAACTCACACAGTCAGCCTATCAGGTGGTCATTTTTCTGCGGGCCTGGGTACGGTTGAACTAACGGTTGCTCTGCATTATATTTTTAATACCCCTGAAGATCAGTTAGTCTGGGATGTGGGTCATCAGGCTTATCCGCATAAGATTCTGACGGGCCGTAAAGATGAGATGCCAACTATTCGTACCAAAGGCGGCATTTGTGCCTTTCCTAATCGCGCAGAGAGTGAATATGATGCTTTTGGTGTAGGCCATTCGTCCACATCAATTTCCGCCGCCTTAGGAATGGCAATTGCTTCCCGATTGCGTGGTGATGATAAACGTATGGTGGCGATTATTGGTGATGGCAGTATTACTGGCGGCATGGCTTTTGAGGCGATGAATCATGCAGGTGTGGTGGATGCTAATCTGCTGGTTATCCTAAATGATAATAACATGGCTATTTCGCCTAACGTAGGCGCAATGAATAATTATTTTACTCGGGTTATTTCCAGTAAATTTTATTCTTCTGTCCGCGAAGAAAGCAAGAAAGTGCTCAGTAAAATGCCAACAGTCTGGGATTTGGCCAGGAAAACTGAAGAACATGTTAAGGGCATGATTGTGCCAGGCACTTTATTTGAGGAGCTGGGGTTTAACTATATCGGACCTATTGATGGTCATGATATTGATATGCTGGTAGATACTTTAAAAAACATTAAGGCGATTTCTGGCCCAGTATTTTTACATATCGTCACCAAGAAAGGTAAAGGTTACGCACCTGCTGAAAAAGATCCTTTAGCTTATCATGGTGTGCCGGCTTTTGATCCCATGCAAGATTCTTTACCTAAATCAGCTCCTTCACCTCACCCAACTTATACTCAGGTATTTGGCCGCTGGTTATGTGATATGGCCGAGAAGGATTCCCGCTTATTAGGCATTACACCCGCCATGCGTGAAGGCTCAGGCTTAGTTGAGTTTTCTGAGCGCTTCCCTGATCGTTATTTTGACGTGGCGATTGCTGAACAGCATGCCGTGACTTTAGCTGCTGGCCAGGCTTGCCAAGGTGGAAAACCGGTTGTTGCCATCTACTCTACTTTTTTACAGCGTGCTTACGATCAGTTAATACATGATGTCGCTATTCAAGAACTTGATGTGTTATTTGCTCTGGACAGAGCGGGTTTAGTGGGCCCTGATGGCCCTACTCACGCCGGCAGTTATGATTACAGCTTTTTAGCTTGTATTCCAAATATGTTAATTATGGCGCCTGCTGATGAAAATGAATGTCGACAAATGTTAACAACAGGCTATAACCATGTGGGCCCTGCTGCTGTTCGTTACCCTAGAGGCAAAGGACCTGGTTCTGCTGTTTCTGATCAGTTAACTGATCTTGAAATTGGTAAGGCTGAGATTCGTCATCAAGGTGGACGCATTGCCATCCTAGCCTGGGGTAGCATGGTAACGCCAGCGCTTGAAGCGGGTAAGCAATTAGGTGCAACGGTGATTAATATGCGTTTTATCAAACCTATAGATGAAACAGTCATTCTGGAAATGGCAAAAACCCATGATGTACTGGTTACTATTGAAGAAAATGTTATTTCTGGTGGTGCGGGGAGTGCTGTTAACTGTTATTTGCAAGCTCAGCAGATATTAATGCCTGTATTAAACATCGGCTTACCTGATGCGTTTGTTGAGCAAGGTACAAGAGAACAATTGCTAACCGATTGTGGACTGGACACTCAAGGTATCCTGCAGAATATTGAAAAGTTTTGTGCTTAATTAATACCGTAGGGTGGGCATTGCCCACCCTACCAGCAGACATTGCAAGTACAAATAACATGAATGAGGAGACCTTATCTTAATACTGTTGAGTTAAGACAAAAAGGAAATCATGTCAATTGGAAGTGAGGCTTTAGCCTCGCCTGAAACATACGAGGCTAAAGCCTCACTTCCTAAGTCAACGGCATTCCCCCCCCCACACACACTAGCAATTTTAAATATTAACAAACTAAATATAAAAAACGATGGATAGATTAAGAAATAAAATACGCGATATCCCCGACTTCCCCAAGCCAGGCATTATTTTTAAGGATATAACTCCACTAGTTAAAGACCCTGCTGCTTTACGCTTATCAGTACACCAATTGATCCATCCTTTTTTAGGTCGAGATATTACAGCGGTTGCGGGAATGGAAGCCAGGGGATTTATTTTTGGCTCACTGGTCGCCTGGGAACTTGGCATTCCTTTTATTCCTCTTAGAAAACCAGGAAAGCTTCCTTATGACGTACAAAGTGTCTCTTATGATCTTGAATATGGCTCAGCCACATTGGAAGCGCATATAGATTCATTTGATAAGGGTGACCGAGTATTGCTTATAGACGACCTTTTAGCAACGGGCGGAACTGCAAAAGCAAGCTGTGAATTAGTAGAAAGTCTTGGGGCTAAAGTAGAAGCCTGTGCTTTTGTGGTAGAGCTTGATTTTTTACAGGGAAGGGAGAAGCTAGAAAACTACGAAATCCATTCTTTGTTACATTATTAATAAACAAAAAAAGCCGCATTCCTGCGGCTTTTTTATTATTCGGGATCGTGATTATTGAGCTTCTAGTTGATTTAGTTTGTCAGAAGCTATTTTAAATGAGTTAGCCGCATCATCAAATGATTTTACCGCTCCATCAAATGAACCTGAGGCTTTAGAAAAGTCTTTCGAATTGACAGCACTTTCTTCGACATCAGTCTCAACTATTTTAGCATCAGCACTTTCAAGCTCAGCCTCAACTTCTACCGCATCAACAGGCTCTATAGCTTTAATACTAGCCGTATCATCAATTCCCTCTTCATCATCAAACTCATCTTCAAAATCTAATAAATCATCAGTATTTGCTGATTCCCCATCAGTAATCAAGTTTTTTCGGTATTGCAAAAAAGACTCACGAGTAAATACATAAGGATCAAGCGCCGCTTCCTCAATAAAGTTTAGCTCCCCATCAGCATTTGCTCGAGCATTAAGCATTTGTAATAGTTGAATAGGCGCGCCTACATAAGTTGCAGGGTTTGCAGCTGCATCAAATATTCCACCCGGCACGCCTCTTGTTGTTGCAGGGCCCAATAATGGTAATACTAAATAAGGTCCTTGTGGAACTCCCCAAACAGCTAATGTTTGAGCAAAATCCTCATCATGCTTTTCTAATCCTAGTTCAGTTGCTACATCAAACAGACCGAGTAAACCAATGGTGGAATTAACAGCAAAACGACCACTATCCTCAGCACCCTGAGCAAGCTTACCTTGCATCATGTCATTTAATACAACATTAATATCCTTAAGGTTGCTAAAAAAATTAGTAATACCCGATTGAACAAATTCAGGAGCTACCCATAAATAAGCATCAGAAATGGGGGCTGCGACATAAGTATCTAAAGTATCGTTAAACACAAAAACTTTACGATTAAAGCCTTCATACGGATCGATCTCCGAAACCTCGACCTCAACCTCAAGGTCCTCAGCTTCAGCAGTAACCACCTCATTACTTGCACAGCCAGATAAAAGCAATGTGAGTAAAATAAATAACGGAGCAAAGAATGATGCCAGCCCTTTTTGTTTTGAAAATATCAACATATAAGTAAACCCTAATCTATTTTTTGGCGTAATTATCAATTTTTTTGTTAATAATTGCAATCAAAGTATTAAATCCATCTTCATCAGCAAGAATACGCCTGTACTCAGAACGCCTGGTAGCCAAGTCACTGACACCATCAGCAGCAATATTATAAATTTTCCAATCATCAGCATTTTTCTTTAATGCATAATCAAAGGTAACTTTTTTACGCTTTCCTTCAGGAATTTGTAAAATACTCCTAACAATTACATTCCCTTTTTTTGTGGTATGTTCTGAAACATAGACAAATGATTCACCAGAGAACGCATTAAAATTAGACGCATAAGTGGAAACTATAAAATCAGTAAAGACGGTTGTTAATTCAGCTCTTTGCTCATCACTAAAACGCTTCCACTCTTTACTACCCACTATTGTTCTAAGGCTTTTAATCACATCATGACTTTGAAGTATTGCAAACTCTAATTGCTTGCAACGACCCTGAAAACTAAGGGCCTCACCTTGCCTCATAACATCCAAAAGTACATTCTGGAAGTTTAAAACAATGTCTTTAGCTGTATTCGAGGCTTCAGATACTTGCGCCTGCTCTGCCTCAGCAGAAATAGCAGCCATTGCATTATTTAGTCCTAAAGACATAAATAACAAATAAACTACCAGCTTGCTATAGTTCGAAAATTTCAACACAAACTCCTTAATCATAATTTGATACTGCTTATCAGCCCAGCACTATGCGAGTCCCAATCTATTTAGGATTCAACCTTAACAGGGATGTCTGATATAGACTTTATTTTATCAGGATCGGTAAATTCAGGTGCAGGCACTTCCACCATGTCACCCGTCGTTTTAGGTCCTTTTAAAGAAACCATCATACCTTTTAATGGGTTAGACAACATATCTTCAACTGCTGTCGCTTCATAACCACAATGAGCCATACAGTTAGCACACTTAGGATTGCTTACATTACCGTATTTTTCCCATGGTGTGGTATCCAGCAACTCTTGAAAGGTATCAACATTACCTTCATCAGCTAATAAATAACAAGGTTTCTGCCAGCCAAAAACACTGCGCGTAGGGTTACCCCAAGGCGTACATTCATATGCCTGGTTACCCGCTAGAAAGTCAAGGTATAAAGAAGAATGGTTTATTTTCCATTTTCTGTTTTTACCAATAGCGAAAATACCTCTAAACAAGTCTTTTACATCTTTACCCTTAATAAATACATCTTGATTTGGCGCATGCTCATAACTAAAGCCTGGAGCGATAGTAACACCTTCAACACCCAGCTCAGTTACATAATCTAAAAATTCAGCCACTTCTTCAGCTTTCTCGCCTTGAAATAATGTGCAATTTACATTTACCCTGAAGCCTTTTCCTAGCGCTAATTTAATCGCCTCTACAGCAATGTCAAACACACCGTCCTGGCAGACAGAGTTATCATGCCTTTCTTTATTGCCATCCAGATGAACAGAAAAAGTCAAATAAGGAGAAGGCGTGTAATCTTTAATCTTCTTTTTTAACAATAAGGCATTGGTACATAAGTAAACAAATTTTTTCCTTGCTACTATTCCTTCAACAATTTGCGGCATTTCTCTGTGAATCAAAGGCTCGCCACCAGGAATAGACACCATAGGCGCACCACATTCGTCAACAGCATCCAGACACTCTTGAACTGAAAGGCGCTTATCTAGAATGTCGTCTGGATGTTCAATTTTTCCACAACCCGCACAAGCTAAATTACAGCGATACAAAGGTTCAAGCATTAGAACCAATGGGTATTTTTTAACGCCCTTTAACTTTTGTTTGATTAAATAACTTCCAACTGCCAGTTGCTGACGTAAAGGAACACTCATAAT
>ENA-OSET01003911-OSET01003911.1-sediment-metagenome-genome-assembly--contig:-NODE-3911-length-13419-cov-3.875356_pt1 | contig 13419 bp, 8 predicted proteins | sample MGYA00237882_ERZ534229 | MGnify/ENA primary metagenome ERZ534229 (study PRJEB26408, sample SAMN06266212) | sediment metagenome | isolation source: Hudson Canyon methane seep mesocosm | place: USA:Hudson...
GATTGGATGTTGTTGCAACGTCGCGTAATTTCCTACGTCTTCTTTTTGATTTTCGTGAGCGGTGGATGCCGTTTGAATGTTTCGCTTTGAGACAGGCCTGCCTGCATAGTTCTGTGAGCCTGGCCGACAGCTCTTTTCCAAGATGGCAATCGGATCAGGCACGCCAATTTCCGCCAAATCGGCCCATAATTCCGACGGAATTTTCATCTGCATGTCGACCATGTTGCAGCGCAGGTCATCAGGTTCGACAAGTCCCAGGATAAGCCGTTCGACTGCTGGGTGGCGTGCACAATATTGCAGCGCAGCACGTTTGAGAGGCACGCCGTAGGCGTCGCAGATCGCTGCAATCCGGCGTGTTCGATCCAGAATTTCAGGATCGGGAATGGCATAGTGATACGTTGTCGTCATGTCGTCTGGACCGGTGGCCAGAATGCCGGAATTGAATGGGGCAGCCAGTTCAACCGAGATGTTGTTTCGTAAGCAGAAAGGCAACAATCGTGCGCCCGCGTCTTGAGTGAGCAGGCTGTAACTGTTGGCCACCATCAGCACATCCAGATCAACGCGATCCAGTATTGCTTCATGGGTGCTTGCGGTGTTGCTTGCGCAGCCAATGCGGCCAATCACGCCTTGATCCCGCAACCGGCACAAGGCAGGGAAAGCCCCTGCCACCGCTTCTTTTACAAAACGATCGCAATCGTGAATGAAGACGATGTCAAACTTGTCCACCCCCAACCGTTCCAGGCTCTTCTCTATGGATCGCAGGCATGCGTCGGCCGAATAGTCGTAGATGTCAGTTGGATTGTTGCGCTGGTCTGCAAGCACTGCGCCATAAGGCCGGTACCGTCCAACTTTTGTTGACAAAATGTAGCTGTCACGCGGTTGCCCTTTAAGCAATTTCCCCAATCGGTCTTCCGATTGACCACCTCCATACAGCGGTGACGTGTCAAACCGGGTGATGTTCAATGCCAGAGCGGCCTCGAAAATCTTCTCCGCGACATCATCCGCAAGCGGCAGTTGCTGGGACGCCCCTAAGGACGCAAATCCAAGACCGATGGACACCGCGCCGGTCATGCGCGCTTGCTTTCAAGGTTATGCACATGAACCCACGCGCCGCGCTTGATTGCCCTCGTTGCTCGACCGATAACATAGCCATCTCGCACGACATCGGTGCCGGATGCGATGTCAATAAGCGCGACCTTGTGAAAACAACGAATGTTTTCAAGAGCCTCGACGGAATCTTCCGACTGATGCCCGCTAACGGAAAGACAATCACTCTTGATGACCGCTTCAAGAACATTGGCAACATTGTCGTTGGCTTGCAGTTGAACACAGGGTTTCATAGCGAGGCTCCAAATCTGGAGATCGTTTCAGAACCCTCGGCAAGGATTTCACCAAATGTAAGGCTTCCCGAGGCGACGTCTGCGACATGCTCGGCCAGTCTCGCAGTTGCCTCGTCCCACGGCCCACCAGACAAAAGACGACTACAGTCGAAATCTATTTGTTGGGGGAGGGCTTGTGATGTGAACTTGTTGGCAGACACCTTGATGGTCGGCGCCAATGCGCTGACATAACTGTTTCCTAGCCCTGTGCTGAAGATCATCATCTGCGCGCCTGCTGCAACAAATCCCGTCAGAGATTCCGGCGAATACGAAGGTGCATCCATTAGGTAAAGCCCGCGCCCCGATGGTCGTTCGGCATACTTTAAGACACCGGATATTTGTTGGGTCCCGGTCTTGGCAGATGAACCGCTTGCCTTTTCCTCAATCGTTGTGAGGCCGCTCTCTATGTTTGCGTGATTGGGGTTGTTTCCCGTCAAATTGATGCCGGCGTCTTGTGCAATGCGCTCGCGGCGTATGACGGCTTGGCGAATGTCTTCGGCGATCTTTGGTGTCCTGGCACGGGCAGCCAACCGATCTTCAACGCCAAGCCATTCCAGTGTCTCCCCGACGATAACTGTTCCGCCTGCCGCGACCATCTGATCGGAAAACCGCCCCATTAGCGGGTTCGCGCCAAGCCCTGAGGTTGGATCGGAAAGACCGCATTCCAGACCAATAACCAAGTCTGACAGAGGCTGGGACGTAGGGCGGTGACGCGACATGTCTCGGCTCAGCACCGCGCCAGCTCGAATACCCTGATCAGTCATGCGCAGCGTATCGTGGCCAACATCATCATATGCGATCGCATGAAATGGTTTTCCGCTTTTTGCAAGTGCGTTGCTGATGATATCGCAGCGTGGCCGATCTGCGCTCAGGATAAGCACGGCCCCTGCGTTGGGGTGGTTTGCCAGACCGAGAATTGAATCAACATGCACCTGTGCATCCTCACCCAGCATGCCACCGCCAAACGGTGTTGAGGCAAATAAGGAACCCGGCAGAGCAGCATGAATTCGCCGGGCGGTCAGCTCGCTCAGACCCGTTGTATTCAAAATCAACAACCTGTTGCGAATGCCAGCCGAACCTGTTGCACGCGCATAACCCTGAAATGTTCGTTCCGAAATGTTGATCACATGCGCCCCTTGAACAGATCGTGCCTCTTGCTTACTACATAGGGTGCTTAGGTGGGGAACCAGAAAGAACCTCAACTGAGCGCTCAGTTGGAATTTGTGTTAGACTACAGCCGGGGCTCAACGTGTCAACATACTATTATTGGAAAATTGAAGTAGCGCATATTGACGTATCAGCGGTAGACAGCTCTGGCATATAACGGGCAACGAGGCGTCTGCCACAGGTCAAGAAAGTAAAGGGGTAATTGTCGGAAAATGGATGTGAGAAAAAGCCAACATACACAAGAAGACGCATACAACACTTTGCGTGAAGAAGCTTATCGACAATTCATGAATGCGATGCTGGACCGAAAATTTCGCCCGGGCCGCATGCTCAGCCAACGTGAGCTGGCCAAGTGGACAGGAAGCTCTTTGGCCTCGATGCGCGAAGCCCTGAAACGGCTCGAAGGCGAAGGTGTTGTGAAGCTCATCCCTCAACGCGGAGTGCTCATTACCGAGGTGACTCGAAAAGATATTGCCGATGCCTATGACTTCAGAATTCTGATCGAAACGCATGCAATTCGACACTATGTTGCCAATTGTGACCCAGCCGAAGTAGAGCGCATACGTGCGCAAACCAAAGAAATTCTGGCCGCGATTCCCGACGAAAAAGGGATCGAGCATTTCAACAGATGTCTGGAAATCGATCGCGAACTTCACCGACAAATCGTAGCAGCTCTTGATAACTCGGCCATGAGCGATACGCATCAGAAAATCGAAACGACGATGATGCTGGCGCGCTTGAACTTACCTGCAAAACTTAACGCTGGCACCGCTGCTTTCGAGGAACATCTTGATCTATTGAACGCGATAAATAGCGGCGATCCGGAAAACGCCGCCGCATCGCTTCGCAATCACCTAATAAAGGCAAGAGAGCGCGCGATGGAGTTTGCCGAGTTGTGAATGTTGCAGCCATCGGCTGTCCAGACATTCTTTGGAACTTTTTTGCTCGTCGGCGGAGACAATGACACTGTCTCGGCTCCGTGAGAAGCCGCCGAGCGTAAGGCCACCGATGTGGTGTTTGTACGTCGGCAGAGTTTTTGGAACCAATGGCAGCCTAAACTCAGAGAGTGTTTGGTTCACTTGGTTACTTTGATTATGCGGTGTGGTTGCACTGATGTAAGAGTTTGATTTTGCCCTGAATTTACGGATGTTACGGGGCATTGTACGCCGATGGTTTGCAGATTTGGATGACAGTAGAAATTACCTGCTTTAAATCGGCATTGAACTTTCTAAAACAGGCCTCTGAAGTCGGTCAGCCGATATTTGATGCCAGGGGAATTTGTTACAATAAATCAACTGTGCGGCGGATCGAAGCCTACGACACCCCGTTGGTGGCAGCAAACTGGAAATTGAGGTCGTTTTCAAGTACTCTTTTAGCACAGTGTGTTCCGTAAAAAACGGAGAGTGCAATTGTCGGGACTTAAAGTTGAAGGCGAAGAGCTTAAGAAACTAATTTTACTCGGCAAGAAAGGGCCCCTTCCATTTGGCTTTAGCCCAGGAGCCAAGGACGCGGACCACACGATTGCCATTCACCGGACAAAGAAACCCTCTCTGTTAGGCAAGGCAGCGAAAGCTGAGGGATCGGGGAATAAGTTTGCTTTTGGAACGTTTCAAGTCGACGGTAAGATCATCACGCTGACTTGCGAAAAAGAGCTTCCGGCGATCGCCAAGAAGTTAAAAAAATACCTCAAGCTCCAGAAAATTTCACTCAATGTCATTGTATTGGATACCAACGGTGACGAACTCAGCCGGGATGTTGAGGAGCCCACAGAACCTCCTGTGCCCGGTAATGTTAGCAGTGACCAAGCCAAACCCATTGAAGAACCTGCAAGAAGTGACCCTGATCCGCAGGAAGAGGTCGAAGAAGAAGATATTGTCAGCGAAAAAACTGTTGGCGACGCTCTCAAGAAATTTATCAAGCTTGGAAAAAAAGGCCCCCTACCTTTTGGCTACAATCCGGGGAAGCAAGACGATGACCATGCCATTGTCATTCACCGCAAGAAGAAACCCGCCTTGTTGGGAAAGGCCGCAAAAAAACTGGGTGAGGGCAGCAAGGTCGCATTTGGCACCTTCACCGTTAGCGGCAAGGTGATCACCTTGACGTGTGAACGTGTGCTTCCAGCCATGGCTAAGAAGCTCAAGAAATATCTGGTGACCCAAAAAATCCATATGAACGTTGTCATTCTGGATGCCACGGGTGCGGAAATTGACAGCGATGTTGGTGGCCTTCCGGATGATGAACAGCTGAGCGATAAGGCACCTGAGGGCGCGGTTCAAAACGCTCGGAGGATGTTGGAGGCCTTTGTTACTCCCAAATCACTCTCTGACGAAGAGGCACAAAAGTTATCAGCCGTTCTCACCAAGTTACGGGCTATGTTGGAGGCTGATGCTTCACAAAAAACAGTTCATCAAATTATCTCTGCAACACATGTAATTCTTGAAAAATCTGCAAGCTTGATTGGTAAACTTCCCGCAGGACAACCGGGTGATGACCCTGCGGATAATCTAAAACGAAACAATGCCCAAAAGGCAGATTTAAAGGCGCTTTTGGATGCGGTCCAGCTGCCCAGCGATGGGGCATCGGACAAAGCTAAAAGCGTCAGGGCCGCCATCGCGATGCTGCATGCCAAAATTGATGGGGCAAAACCCGATGCAGATTTGGGGGAAATTGCTGCTGCCACAAGCCTTGTTATCGGCAAGGTCGCAACGATTAACGCAGCGGCCCCGACAAAGGCAGGTGCCAATCCGCCCCCCAAATCAACCAAAGCGCCAAAAGGCAGCGACCCAGAGCCAAAAACCATCGATTTCGAAGACGGCGATACGGTGGACGGGTTGAACGCAAAGGTATTGTTAAAGAAATACTCCGACGTGTTCACAGCGCTGAAACCGTCTTTCCTGCCGGGTGAGAAAAAGGCGATCAAGAAGCTGCATTTGAAGTTTTCGCTGGCCTTGAAGAATGGCTACCTAGATTTGGCCGATTCCATTTTGCATGCCTTTCAAGAGCGCGCGAAGGGAAATTTGATACCGTTAGCACAGCTGAAAATGCCGGATATCACAGACCCGGAACACCGGGCCCTTATGGGCGCCGCTATGGCGATACAGCCCGAAGAGGTTGAGAAGCTCGAAACCTGGATTGAAGCCAATTATATGGCAGAAAAGACGGAACTGAATGTTGGTATTACCACTGGCGTTTCGATGACCGACGAACAGGGTGGGGAGCGCCTTGCAGAAGCGCTCAAGGGTAAAAGTGCTCTGGGGGAATTAACCGAAGACCAGATGCAGTATCTGGCCGCGCGAGTTGTGCGTAAATGGATACACTCCCCGGATACCGGCGAAGACGGCGCCAAGGAAAATATCGCAGAGCTTACCGCCGAGATGGTCAAGGACCCCAAATTGTCTCGCAAGATGGCGATCCTGCTATGGCAGACTTACCAGGCCAATAACCAGTTCGACGAAGGTCCCAATAAGGAAGGGTTTGAAAAGCGCGATCTGTCTCTGTTCATGCTTGAAAATGCTATCGACCTTGCCCCAGAGGGAATGACCAAGGAACTGGCAATTCATATCGGCGGTAAGGGGGTTGCGGAATGGGCCACGGGCTGGCGCAAGAAAAAACCCTTTAGAGGGCGGCCGATGGCGCGTGAGGACATTGACGAGCCCTATTTCGATAAGATTTCATTGGAACGTCGATATACGTTGATGGATCAGGTCGCAGAAGGGGCATTGTCCACCGAGGAAACTGATCAGTTTGTTTCATTCATGTTTGGCGCAACTTCTGAGTATGAACTTGAAGATAACAAGGCTGCCCAAAAAAGCTGGGCGAAATTGCTTGCCTCGACTGTTGGGCGCAGCAATTGTCTGGTCGAGAAATCGACGAAGGAGCTCGAAGCTACTTTAGGCGAAGTTCTAAAAACCGAGGGTGGCCAGAACTTATTGTTCCGGCACAATGTCGACGCGCCAATGCGCAATTGGGCATTAAGCCAACTGGCCCCCTCCAATGATCCGCTGCACAAACCCTTGGACCCGAGCAAGCTTGCTGAAGGTTGGGAAAGTGATGTCGTGGGCAAGGCATTTGCCAAAGAAAGTCTGGATCAAGCGGAAAAGCAGTTTCCAACACCAATCAGCTTTTCAGTGAAGGACAATAAAGAGGCCTTGGCCAATACGTTTGGTCAGGCCTTTGGGATGCCCGGTACCGTTGCCTTAGATCCGAACGAAACGCCAAAGCAGATGCAGGCGCGACTGGATGCGGGCTTTGATCATGCTTACTACGATACCGAAAAGGCGCCGATGAAGGCTTTCTTCAAGTATTTGGAGGAGGAAAAGATCGATCCGGCGGGAATTACACCGATCCCGATTACTTTTATGAGCAACGAACTGGGAACTGCGGTTTTCAAGGTGATGCGCCTGGAAACTGCTAAGGGACCGATTTTTTTCGATCACAGGAACAACACCTTCGATTCCGTCAAAGAATGGGAGGAAGACAACAAGCTGCCGCCCGGCAAGATGACCTATCCTGAAGATCTTATGTTAGGTAATCCGGCGAAATCGAAAACCACGCCTGCCGATTCAACCGAGGCCTGGATCTGGGACAAACTGGATATGGCTGCGATGATCGCGGGTACCATTGCCGGGATTGTTGTCCTGGTTGGGTCGGGTGGCCTTGCGGCGCCCTTGGTTGCGGGGGCTGCTGCGGCCTACGGTGGTGTGCGAGCAGGCATGGCACTGGATGAAAAATCCGATCTTGGCCATGACATTTCCGATCTGGGGGATCCGGAAATTCGTGCTTTGTGGCTTGAAGCAGGGTCAAGCGTTCTGAGCATCGGTGCAATTGGCGGCGGCATCCGGGCCGCGCGACTGATAAAACAAGGCGGCAAGATGAGCCGTGCGGGTGCCAATATTGTGGCCGGCATGACCCATACCGGCAATTTGGTTGATGCGGTGGCTATGGGCGATACCGTCAATACACTGTCCAACAACTGGGACAAGATGACGCCCGAGCAAAAAACTCAGGCTCTTTTGTCGTTGTCGTTCCAATTTGGCATGAATGCGGCATCGAACAAGGCCAACGGCGGCCGATTTAGCGACAATTTCAATTTTAAAAAAACCCGGAACCAATTGGAGTTCGGAACCCCGTTCGATGTGGTTAAAAACCCCAAACTCAAACCCGGTGAAGTTGCTGTCACATACGATAAGCCGACGGCTGAAAACCCATACCCCAGCAAGTTCAAGATTACCTACAACGGAGACAAACCACCCAGCCGCGCGATGATTGACATGCACAGTCAGGCCGCCAGCGCGATGGAGGCCTCGGTGGGCCTGCAAAAACGCTATAAGTCCATGGTCGCAGATGGGCAGGAACCCAAGGCGGGTACTGCGGCATGGGAAGCGAAGTTTGAGCTCACCAAAATCTCAGCCGAGGCTGAACTGGTTTTAAAGCGACTATCAAGCGGCGATTTGTCCCCCGAAGAAACCTCTGGGCTAAAAGCGCGGATGGACGAACTGAATGCCGCCCTGATTGAAGAGCGTGGACGGCTGGATGCTTGGGAGAACGACAAGAGCATAACAACCCCTGGAAAAGGCAAAGTGGCGGCTCCAGTAACTGGAGAAACGCAACGGGATGCGCTGAAATGGCCTGACGCGCCTGACGATCATATTTGGGTGGCTGGTCCCGGTGAGCGCCCGTATTTGCGGCGAAAGGACGGCAGCGGCGTACGCATGTTCTATGACGAGTCAAAAAAGGCGTTTGTCAAACATTCAGAACGACCAGACGCAGATATGCGGGTGGTTGGGTCCGGCGACAACGAGATGACATTTCTGGTTCGCGGTGACGGAAAAACCGCCGAGACCCATGCAACCCTGCGCAAGTATCACGTCGGAGCCGAACGATCGTCTCAAGAACTGTCCGCACAAAACAGAGTAGGAAAACAGGGGCATGATACCGACGAAGGTGGTCATATGGTCGGCCACAGGTTTGGATTGGATCACGGCGCAGACAACATGTTCCCGCAAGACGCCAATTTCAACAAAGGCGCATACAAGGCCATGGAGAATGAATTTGCGGCCTGGATAGACGCAGGTTGCGAGGTTCAGTTAAGCGTGACACTCAGTAAGTATTCTGGGGATCGGCCTCAAACAGTTACAGTACGGTACAAAGTAGTCGATAAGACTACCGGCAAAGTTGTGCACGCACCACAAAAAAGATTTGCCAATGACGGCAATCAAACCTTTAAGCGACTTGACCGGGCGGAGATTGCCGCCAAGGTCGCAGCAGCAAATTAGACAGGGTAACGACGATGGCAAACTCAACTCAATCTGCATTGGTCTTCGAAATCGGAGAAATGATAGTAGAAGATCCATCGGTCGACGCCCAACCTTGGGAGGCCATTTCATTGGTCGCCACCTACGAGGATGATGGTGAGGAACTGTTAGGGTATCGGTATTTGGGCGGCGGAGGCTACGAGGCAGTGGCCCCGCAAAACTTTGACGATCTCATGGATAAGCTGTTGGAACTGCGTCAAGTGATGAGTGAAGAAGTCGAAGGGCTTTGGGTGCAGTGCCTGTTGCAAGTCAGCAAACCAAACTACGATTTTCGTGTGCAATATGAATATGATGATGTGCAACGTTGGGCCCCCAAAAGTATGAGTTCCACAATGGCGGATTTTGCTGAAACACTGCGGCCGATAATCCCGTAGTCTTGTACTGCAGTTCCTTTGCTGTGGCACATTAACGGCGCCCTTCCCACGAAATTGAATGCTTTTGATCCGTAGAATCAAAATCTGTGATATCTCTTGTCTTCGATGTTACCACCCTCCGATCACTTGCGGTCCTTCCTGCAGCAACAGACTTTTGGGTCACACTGGGGTCGCAAAGTCACCGTAATCGAACGTTTCAACCTTTGACGGGATGTGATGGTTTGGCGTGGTTGTTTGCTTTGCAGTCAGTGACTTATGGTGCAGTTTGAGACAGGTTGAGATGATCTGTTTAGCTAGTAAGGTATTCCCGAAACCGTCATTTAGGAAGCGACCTAATCGTATCATCGTCTCGCGCTGTTGACGTTCCGCGGTGAGCCATTGCGGTCAATACTGCCACAAGCACTTTTCGGCGTGAAAGCTGGCAAGCCAAGTTTCGCTGCAATTGCGTACCTAAGAACAGAGTCCTAGGAGGCGGACTTTCGATACAGGTGCGGGCTAAAGGGAGTGTCCTTGGAATCCGTGTCTGACATGGAAGTAAGAAGAGCCGACCTAATTAAACCGTTGCAGGTTACTCATCGTCAGACTGCCATGCTGAGACGATCACTCGAAATGCCGTAAGCGTTGTCCGTCAATATTGTAGGAACTTACCACTTACAAAACCGACCTGTCCATTTTCGGTTTCCACTTCATACCAGAAGCGGTTCGCGTCATAGCATTGGGATATTTCTTCAAAATCATATTGTTCAGAAATGAGTGAAGTTAGGCCGAAAGCGCTATATTCACACAGCGTTTCACATCGCTCGCCCGCTTGGGTGTTCCACAAGTGAACCTGACCAGTTATCGGTTTTACAATTCCTCCAAGTTCTACTTGGCCTATGGCAGCCGCTTCCAAACCTGGTTGAGAGCGAAGATTTGTAAACGAGCTAACTCCTCTGACTCGCGCTGACATCCCGAGATTGTTGCACCGTCGGCGCAGTGATTTGACCGGCGATGAGGCTACCTTTGCGAGCGCACGGCCTTTCCTTTGCACCTCCCGTGCGGCATTTTGCACCGAACTCAGCGGGGTTGATGGTTCAAAGATTACGTTCATTTCAAAACGGGGGGCGATGCTTTGCAAAGGCGATGCCCAGCGTTCAATATTTGGGTCAGCCGCTGCGATACTGCGGCAGTCACCGTTGCCGACAAAACGTTCATCACTTGGGAAAGAGCCGCATACCTCTAATATAGGTGCTTCTTCACCTGTTACTCGCACAAGGCATTCGTTGCCGCTGCTTTCGGTCAGAAAGTTACCAAGAACAGCAAAGACGATTTCATTATTATTTCGGGTCAGAATATCGACATGGCGATCTGCATTTATTTCGTTCATCAGCACTTCTGAGTACCGCGATTGCCACTCACCTAGATTGTCGCAGGCATGGATTGCTGAGCGTTTGTCAATTGCGTCCGGCCAGCGCACCCCATCGATTCCAATGTTCCAGCGGCCAGCCTTTCCAATGGTATCAATGTAGAAAAAATCACTGCCACGGTGGGCATACATTGACTGGATCAGATCCGATGGGATCATCGTTTCCCGGTAAGATCCAAAATTTGCCAAAACGATAAATTGCAGCGATGCTTCAATGGCTAAGTCAAAGGCTTCCCCTAAGAGAGCTGAATCATTTCTGTCTGCCACAGAAGATACCAGTTCGGGTCGATGGAAACCCAGAACTGAGGACGTGTGCATCCGTCGGTCTGCGTTATGACCGTCACCTGGGGCGTGGTCTCCGTATGTGTTGCCCATCATAAACGCGATAGCGCAGGAAGACAGGCACTCCGCTTCTGGTTCCAATCGCGTGGGGATGCCTCGATCATAAAGTAATTGCCCGATGCGCAGGCCCTCAGTTATCGACCCTCCAGGGCTGTCGAGGCAAAGCTTTTGGCCGTGGATACCGCCTTCCAAGGCCCCATTTTCGTCAAATACCTTGCGGAGGGTATCAGCGTCTCCTTTAAGGATCTGGCCAGAAAAGCGGGTTTGGCAAAGACCATCTCGTCCAACTTCAACCGTGCCCGCCCAAAGGGGGGCTCCGAACAGGAGCCCGATGGTGGCGAGTGAAATGGCGCTTTTCATCACAATTTATCCTTCCGGGCGGCTCAAGACACTTCCGGTAAGAAGGATGCCTCTCGCTTAGCAGTTTCGTCCAGCAAAAAGTAGAAAGCTGGCTGCGATATCGATTTATGGGGGACCAAGCCAACACTATGTATAGCGGGGCTTGAAATCCTGTGCTTTCAGCGCGTGCCAGAACGTCACTGATATTCACACCATCGTAAGCGGTATCAGGCCTGCTGGTCAAAGTTCCAGAACATGAGTTCGTCGATGCGCGTGTTTGGATGGCCAGCTGCGATTGCTTCGAATGTGCCTTGAGATAAGCGTATGGCTTGGTGCCATTTAATCTGCGGGTCTCGATGAGAGACGCAATGCGGGCCCAGATTCTGCCACGTTCGTTATGGCCCGCAAACAGCGCGTTTTTTCTTTTGAAGTCAATCGTCACGTTCTGATACTCACCCGCTAATTCAAAGGCCGACGTCTATCGCAGATTGGCAAGCAGGCTCTCATTCTCAAACTTTGCTACAGAACGCCCATCACGATATCGAATAGGTTAATTTGTCAGGTTCTTGATTTCTCAAATTCTGACCAAGCGGTTTCAAACGCGGCGAAATCAAAACCGTCTTTCACCGCAGCATCCAGAACGATGCGCTCGGTCTGAAGTAATTTGCGGATTGCGGCCTCCAGATCTTCGATGATCTCAGCCGGAATGACCAAGGCGCCGTGACGGTCGGCGTGGATCAAATCTCCGGGACTTATATTCAGACCGAAAACTAACACCGGAGTGTCGATCTCTTTGACGTGGACAAAGCCGTGACTGGGGCCAATGGATCCGGCAACAACCGGGAACCTGTCGGGCAGATCGCCTAAGTCTCGCATGACGCCATTGGTCAGTGCACCGGACATTCCAAGGCCTTTGTGTATTGTGGTGTTGATCTCTCCCCAATAGGCGCCAATGCAATTGGGGTAGTCGGTGTCTTCAATCACAGCAACCGAAGGGGTAGGGCCTTGCGCCATGTATTTGTAGTAGGACATCCGTCGTTCACGGATCACATCGGGTGCTTCGGTTGGCGGTGACACAGCCGCGATTTTGGCAGTGCGTGCATAGCCGACAATGGCGGGTTCATTTGGGGCAGAGCAGAGCATGGTGCCGCGGGTAAAGGCATCAAATCCGCGTTTGCCTTGGGCGACTTCGATTGCGTTGCAGACCGTCGGTGTGTCGACGCTGCGCAGGAGTTCTAGCAGAGAAGGTGTCATGTGTCCTCGAGCCAGCGGATCAGGGCCGCCGTTGTGATTTCGGGTTGTTCAAGAGTGGGCAGGTGGCCTGCTCCGTCAATGATTTGAAGTCGACTGTTGGGCAGTAGTTCGTGCATCAATTCATGACGCTCAATTGGGCATAGCCTGTCTTCTTTCCCACACAGGACAAGAGCGGAACCATCGAACTGGCGCAGGGTTTCACACTGGTCCGGGCGGTCACGTAAGGCAATGGATTGATTTACAAAAACCTCTGGTCCCAGATCTGTGGCCATTGTCATGCAAAGGTCCAGGATCGCGCCCATGTTGGGACCATCGGCCAAATAATTTGGTTTCATTTCATCGCGCATGATACGGCTTAATTCACCTTGTTTGGCAGCCTCAATCTGGGGTGCGCGGCGTTCCTGAACTTCGGGCAATTCGGCACGCGGATTGGTGTCGAGCAGGGCAACCCGATCCACCCTGTCCGGCGCCTGGCGCAGGATTTCCATTGCCAGAATGCCACCCATAGAAAGGCCGGCAAGGGCAAAGCGTGGTGGCGCGTAGTTCAGGATTTCTGCAGCCAGGGCCTGCATGCTATCGTGGCCGCCGATTGGAGCTGTGACCAAAGGAAGGCGCCCGGAAAGCGCGTTGATTTGTGGCTGGAAAAGCCGGGCATCACACATCATTCCGGGCAGCAAGAGGAGAGGTAGCCCATGTTGAAAGTTCAATTTGATATCCTCTTTGTCATCAGTCACAGGTGGTCAGCCTGGGTCATCTGGCGCGCTGTTAGCCAGCCGTCCAGACGCCATAACCCCCAGGCAAGTGGAATGGCAGCCAGTCCACCAATCACATAGGCGAGCGGTTCG
>ENA-OSET01003912-OSET01003912.1-sediment-metagenome-genome-assembly--contig:-NODE-3912-length-13418-cov-38.403268_pt1 | contig 13418 bp, 7 predicted proteins | sample MGYA00237882_ERZ534229 | MGnify/ENA primary metagenome ERZ534229 (study PRJEB26408, sample SAMN06266212) | sediment metagenome | isolation source: Hudson Canyon methane seep mesocosm | place...
ATCGCACTAATACTCAAAGTTTCCCCAACCGTGAAGGTTGTTTTATTAAGACTAAAATTGGAGATACTTAAATCGGGATTTGTCACTTCATTTATTGTAATTTTCACCCCTGTAGCACAGTTGTTACTTGTACTCGCCTCATTGGATACACTATCAACACAAGCCCCTACATATAAGGAACCACTTGCTGGAATGTTCCATGAAAAACTTTCATTTGATGTTCCATTTGCTGACAGCGCTGCAACCGCATCTGTTCCTAAAGGACTATCAGATGATGTAATTGATGAGTCTGCTGATACATAATATCTGAGTGTAGAACTGGCCGATGAAGCTGTGCCAATATTTTTTACGATCGCACTAATACTCAAAGTTTCCCCAACCGTGAAGGTTGTTTTATTAAGACTAAAATTGGAGATACTTAAATCGGGGGTTAATTGCTGAGCTGTACTTTTAGAGAAATTAAACCACACGTCTGATGAAGCTTGACTCGTTGTATCCTGAGCCAGTAGTTTTATTTTATAGTTTCCGTCTGGTAATGATGAGGTATTTACTGTATACGATTTTGTCACACTCGTACCGCTCACACTCCCCCCAATCGTCACCCCCGCATAACTTCCTCCGGTGGTATAAACCCCACCAGCTAACAAGCTTAAACCAATATCGTCAGTTGCTGAAATACTCAAACTAAAGCTATCGGTATAGGTTTGATTACTGGCTGTATTGTAGCTAACACTTGGGGCATTATCTTCAGATAAGCTAGCATCAATGTAGTCCTTATAGTCCTGCTCTCCACTTGTGCAGCCTTCATTGTTACAAGCTTTGACCGTGTAATAGTAACGTATTCCAGATGTTACATTAGTATCATTATATGATGTAGCTGTACCAGAATAAGCTTGAGAACCCAATACTCCCGCACTCGTTGAGCGATATAATTCATATTGTGTAATAACACCTGACGCTGAATTCCACCCCAGCCTAAAACCACCTGTTATATCAGAGATGGCTACTCCACTTGTAAATATTGGCGTTGCAATAACAGCATCTTCTTTAATTTTAAATTTATACCAAAAATAAGCAGGGGAATCATTAGGGTACAATAAATCAGTATTATCAGAGTTTATTAGCTTATAGCGAGCTTTATATACCCCTGGAGCTAAAGTCGTTGGAATAGTTATGGTCGTACTATACGTTATTGAACTAGCCTGATCTTTCGTTCTAGCTATATCATTAACAACTACACCGTAAGGCTCTTTCTCGCTAAATACACTGATATTAGAAAAATCTACATTGGATACTGCGTTGAAAGTCCAATTTTTAGTATATGCTCTTCCTTTTTCTACTATAGCTTCACAACCCGTATCGAAATACCCATTACAGTTATCTTCAGCAACATTAGATTCTTTAATATAACTAACTACCGATGGGAGCACTTCTTTTTTAATGATATTAAGAGTAAATATTGCTGGCTCAGAATAAGGAGAATCATTCACATAAGCATTTAATACAATAATATCGCTATCATACCCAACCCTTAATTGAGGTATGTAAAGGTACTGGCCAATACTATCTACTCCTCCTGAAATAGAGTAGTGTTCATACACCTGAGATTTCATGTCCCATTCAATATTATCTTGTTCTAGAATCTGACCGCCATTTAAATACACTTTGGGTAAATAGTATTTGTCACCTTCTTGAGCTGTATCTATAAAAGTGGAAATGGTGACTAATTCAGTATCTAATTTTTCAATTTCATTTGATTCCCATAACAAAGCCAAGTCAAGGTCAATAACACGTTGAATTGAATCAGAGATAACTCCATCACTGGACTTGTAATCTATAGAAATCACCAGCCGTGCCATTCCATCACGAGGTAAGAAATTATTATTTAGCGATATAGGTAAATGAATACCATTAACCTTTTTATTTGCTAAGAATTTAGGCTCATATAGCTTATCAGACCAAGCCATGTAATAATCTGAGCCAATTTTAAAACTTTCACTGCTAACTATGAATTCAGGGGAAAAACCTGTGACGTATATATCCCTGCCAGATATATTGTTTAAGTCTAGACTTACCCATAAAACTCCCTCATCAGCATCAGACAATTCTAAAGGCTCAATGGAAGCATGAAAATTTGAAGTATTTCTATTCCCTTTTGCGAAATTAAAAAAGGAATCACTAGGTAATGAGTCTACAATACCCTTAGAAAGAGTAGAAACTGTTGTAATATATTGGTCAATAACAATTTTTGCTTTATTTTTTTTAACCCAGTCAGCATTAAAATTAATAAAACTGTCAGAACTAAACTGCATTCTATCCATAATGCTTTGTAGCTGAGAATAAAATGTTTCATTATTTCCTAGTTCTGATGCGATACAACTACTATTAGATCCGCCGCACGAAAAATATACATCGAGATACTCCTCAGCTATGATATGAGCTTCGTATTCTTCTAGGGCATTCGAACCTTTATAGGCTAAAATAAAGTTTGCAGTGGTTTCTACACTTTGCCCAACCGCGCAGTTAATAAATATCCCTGCATTTTCTGCAGCTTTTTTTATAAATTCATCTATAATACCATTAACACTAGCAGGCCATGGAAGGCTTCCTACACAATTTTCCGTAACCTGAAGAAGCTCCTTCGCCGTATCATTGAAGAAGTAATCAACCGCCCCACTTTTCCCTGATGTTAATACAGAATTTACAATTCTACGCTTTGTCTTATGACTTAAATCACTATCATTAATACCTGTAATAGAATCTGTCATATAAATTGAAATCTCTGTAATCAGACCTCCGATATTAAAGTAACTTCGTGCAAAATCTTTAATTTCATTGCTAGTTTCTTGCACACCTCGAACAGTATTCCAATAAAGTGCACTTTTATTTTGTAATTCATTCTGATATATTTTGTTATAAAAATAATATGCTAGCCTTGAGTTTAAAACATCACTTACATTGCTTGTCAGCGGTAAATTAGGTAAATCAGGATTATAAAAACTACCATCGATATAAGAATAGAATTCATTATTATATTTTTTTATCCGTTCTAATTTTTCAACCTTTATCCTATGCTCAAATGCTTTATTATCTGACGTAACCCCCCTTCCCTCCATTCCTGCATCTAAAACAACAGCATTAATAAATTCTATAGATTCATTATTATCACTAAAATTTTCAACCTTAAGGCTTTCAGAAAAAATAGTTCTTTCTGGCATTATTGCAGAACGCTTTAACAAAGGGCTATCATGAAGAGATCGAACTATTTGAATTCCATTATCTGAAACAGCATCTTCATCCAGTGTTTGAAGAAATTGAGCTACTTGATTAGAAAAGGGAAGGTTACTTGTTGTTAAAAAACCTATAGCTTGGGTACGACCTAATGATACATCTCCAATAAAAAATTCAACTGTATCTCCTGCGTTATATTGGTACTCTCCATTTCCCCCTGTAAAGCCGCCTACCCCCGAGGAGGTTATATATCGCACCCCATGAACTGCACTATCTAAAAACTGCCCAGTAAGAATCCCTACTACTTCATCTGTTGCCGCTGAATAGTATATGTCTACAGAATGATTTTCTGCTACGTTTAATCTATAACGAGAAACCTGGTTAACTTGCCCTTGAGAAACGGTTATTCCATCAATTAAAATTACACTTCGCAATCCCACTTTTGGTTTAGCAATTATATTTAAGGTTTCATCTTCAAGCCTAGTAACAAATTGTTCTGTAATGTCACCATTTACAGCATATGTTTTAATATCAACTCTATGCTCATCCTCTGGCGCAGAGAACCCATTAACTGAAACAAGCATTAATATAAGAAATAATGATGCTAACAACATTTTACTCTTCTTCATGTGTATGGACCCTAGATGTTCGCAGTAAACAATATTTGTAATTTCAGGAGTTATATAAAATATATATAGCTAATATAGTAATTTATACAACCATGTAATTGATTGTATATAAGTCGCTAATACCGACTAGTGTTAATGAAAAACCTTCTCCGCCAATTACAATATCATCATTATTAATCAACGTCTCATCAAAAATAATTTTCGTATTTGAGTTATTAACATCAGATTCAATAACTGCGTCTTCAGTAAAGCTTGCTGTGCTAGTAGTTCCTTCCGCCACATCTAGAAAAATCAGTTGGTCTTCAGACAAATTAAACCCGTCAAGGTTGATATTGTCACCCTCTCTAGACTCTATAAGGTAGGTATGGCTATCTATTTCATAAACAAACGTTTCTATTTGCCCACCAACTGCTTGCCAGGTATTTGCATCATTCGCATCAAGCTGGACTACATTTCCCAGAGGGATATAGCTTAAGGCATTGGCTGCTAATAAAGAAAAAGTACCTGCTGAAAGGTCCAGTGAAAGTTGAACATCACCAAACCAAGTCTGTTGATCAACACTGACAAAAGGCAAGTTTAAAATATTGTCCGTAGTCGAATAATCAGGGATATCTGGTGTTATTTGAGATGAGCCATCAATTTCACTAAGTTCAGCATCTAAAATAGCAACCTTATTGGTCGAAAAATCAAGTTTTAGACTGACATTTTCGTACCATGTGTTTTTATCCACACTGACTAATGGTAATGTAAGGATTGCTTGTAAAGCATCAAAATCAGGCTTCTCAATACTAAAATTCACTCCAGCGGATGCTTTTTCAGGATTGTCTTCTTCAGTATTAATACTCAGTTGATAACTTGAGTGATCATCTAACCAAGGCGATACTTGCAGGTAATAAATTGTATTATCGGTAACCGAGTAGCTAATTTCTTCATCATCAGTTTTACTTCGAATTGATGAGCTTAAAATTTCACCATTTTCATCCAGTAGATAAAGGTCAATATCACTGGTTAATTCCTTTAATTTTACGGTCATAGTGCCTGATTGGGTTGGTTTAAGTAGAAAAAAATCGTTGTTATCGCCATTATTACCGACAGTCTCTTCAATAAGACTGGGTATCTCAATACGATAAGCATGTTGCAATGTATTTGAGGCATCATTAGAAGAGAGGTAACTATCGCTGTCGTCAAAATATACTTCAGTTTCCACTAATGTACCAATGGGAATACGCTCCCCTTCCTCAAATTGCAGGAATTCAATATCATACAAGGTATCAATGCCATCTAAACCATTAATATGATACAGGTTGGACTCTAACAAAACAACATTATAATCAGCGGCTAAACCTGAGAATAAAGCAGTATCATTTCCGGAGCCTCCAAATAGAAGATCATCACCTAAGTTACCTCTTAACCAATCATTACCTGAACCTCCTTCTAAGCGATTATTTAATCGCTGCCCGATAAGCGTATCATCAGCAGAGCCCCCGATTGCATTTTCAATGAAGCTGTTGAAGGCAATTGAAAGATTTTTAGTCAAGCCCCCCACATCACTAAAAGCACCCTCATGTAAATCTAAAACATTTACCGTGTTAAACCCTGATAAATCAATTGTATCAATACCACCTGCATCCCATAGACTAATAACAGGTTGAGAATTAATATTGAAATCATAAACAGATTGTTGCGTTGTGCTGTTAAAACCATACACCGTAGCATACTTTCGCGTTTGGGTATTCGCTCCATAGATAGACTGAATGGCTGCTATATCATGCAACAAAGGAGTTGAGGGTTCTTGAAGGTGATGATCGGCCCCAGTATAACTTCCTTCCCAGTAAGACATAATGGTATATTGCAAAGAGTCTTGCTGATACTCCGCATCGTTCAAATAATTGAGATTAAGGCCATACGCAGCATCGTACTGTCCTGGGTGGTCTAAGCCTAATGCATGGCCTATTTCATGAACCAGTGTGGTAAAGCCATAATCACCAAAATCTAACTGAAAATTACTGGACGATTGAGGGTTAATGAAAATATCGCCTTCATTAGGGAAATATGCATAAGCCTGATCAGACATAATATAATTGACTAGCAGTATATCTGAAAACGAAGGAGTGCTAAGAGATAAATCTATAGGGATTAAATCACTCCACAAACTCATTGCTACATTAGTCGCCTGCTTTTGAGTAGCAGTAAATAATGACAAGCCGCCTCTTTCATATCCAGGGAATCCACCAATAGGAGGCCGACTCGCAAAACCATAGCTTAAAGAGCTCGAAGACCAGTGATAACTTGAGTCTAATTGGCTAATAATTTGTGATAAAGTTAGAACAGGTTTAGCCATAAAATTCACCTTCCCTAGTTATAAATTAAACCTTAGCATGCTGTACATTACTAAAAAGACCTCATTCACGTCCAATCTACGCGACCCTCTACTTTAGCTACAAGCTACCTTTCCGCCCCACCTCCAGCAATAGAGATGTACACACCATCACCAAAATTCTAATCAGTTAGTAAATTATAGGCTATCAATTACATCATTTTTATTAGGTCATTACAAACATTCTGTCTTTTTTTAAGTATGGATAAAACTAGACGCGTATTGTTGTTTCTCAGCACTCCCATTTTAAGCTGACAGTATTGGGTAAAAAATATCTAGCCACTACATTATGACTAGGTATTTTTTAGGGGTGCTATATCACAGGCATGACGCAATATATGCCCTCCCCTGCATTACTGAAAATGGCTAGGCTGATTTGATAGCCCTTTATAAATTCATCGGTGTATTCTGGCGTTTCTAGTACGGTATCTAGTTTATGTTGAAACGTGTCGTCTAGTAATATTGCTAATGGATGTGGCGGTTGATTGATTAGGGTTAGTTGATCTTCTTTGTCTAGAATAATTAGCAGTGGTTTATCTTCTAACCAATAGGCTTTGGCTTCTTCTTTGTTATTTTGAAAAGGTTGAATGAGGTGCTGGATTAAGGCTGTTTTTACTTGTTCGGGTAAAGCCAGGATGGTGTCTTCTGGCCATGTGTTGATTATTTGCATTTGATTGTCCTTTTTTAGTTTTTATTTTTTTTGTCTTTTCTGTTGTTACTTGGTTCCTTGAGACTCCAATCAAATACTTAATATATGTTTGCGGTCAGTTGCTTTACGGTAAGTCCCCCTAATGCGTTTTGCATTAGGGGGTGTTTAGCTTGTTGGTATTTTTTATTGTCGTGCTTTCATTTTCCGTTTCGTTATCTAGCCTATGTAAAGCTCATCGAGCAGTGGGTGATCTTCCTGATCAACGTAATATTCATCGGGAAAGGCTGCGGTTAGTATTTCGGCAAAAATGTCTTGTGGCCATTGCACTTGGTTAGTAAGACGCTTTTCTTCTACGATGGCATAGCTGTTAATGCTGCTGTCACATTCAATTTTTAGGTATTTTTCCGTTGCAGAGTCTGCGATATCACTGAGTGATCGATACCAGCTATCCGTGTATCCCGGCCAAGGCTTTACAACAGGTAATATAAAACTTTGTCCTGCTTCTGTGATCCCTTGGTATAGGGTGGCTTGGGAGAGTTTTTTAAGCTGTCCTTGGTAGAAGTCTGCAATGTTGTTATCAAATAGGTACCAGTGGCCATTGTTATGCGCAATAGAAACGTCTACTTGTCTGTCAGGATAAATTTTAAAAAAGGTATTTTTAGGGGTCATGACAGTGGTTTTCAGTGAGCTTGCTATCGGTTGACTATTATTATTGGTAATAGCGCTTAGGTTGATACGTCGATTTACTTGTGTATTATTGATTGAGTTTTCATTTGTCATAGGGTTATTGGCCTGTATAAATTTTTTTTCTTGGCTGATGTCGCTTTGATAGCTATTGTTGTTAGTGATACGAGTGCTGTTATTTCTTTTGCTGTTACTGTTCTTCATTAATGCGGTCATTAGGATTTCCTCGAATCAGTGAGTAATATTTTTTGGTTTAGGGTTGGGTTAGTTTTGTCATCACGGGTGTTAAGCCACGATCTAAATTCGAGTGTTGTCATGTTTTGTTTGGTCTCTAGCCACCATTCAACATAGCTGTCGCTGTAACGAATTGTTTTGTTAATTTGTATGGGGATGGGAAGTTCTTGGGAGTTTTGGGCTCTCAATTTCTCAATGGTGGATACGGAGAGATTAAGCCGTTTAGCTAGCCATTTTGTATCGTGTAATTGCATAGTATTGATACCTCGTTGGTTAATAGTTTTTTATCTAAAGCGACTTAATAAAAGCGTGTGATAGTCGGTAAGACATGTCGGCGGTTAATATCAAGTCCGAGTGGCTGATTGCCCTTGCGTGTATATTCCGGGTCGTTAGTCTTTCTATTAATATGTTAGGTATTAGGGTGGCAGTTTGGGGTACTTTTGGGTGTCTTTGGATTGCTTGGGGTTGCTTTGGCTATTCGGTATTAATCTATACGGGTAGATTTCAATCTATTTATCTATTTACCATCTAACGTAAAGTCTTATCTTTTAAGCATATATTAATCAATTGATTAATTGTCTTTGAGGAATCCTTAATATGTATGAGTACGAGCAGTATTTTTCGGTTGATGGTCTGATGGATAAGGTCAGTCAGTTAACGGGGGATGCTTGTTGTGAGTTGATTGAAAAAGTTTTAACGCTGTATGTGTTGTTAATCCAGGGGGATGTTGCGACAGCGACTAAGGTGTTTATTATTTCAGCACTGGGCTATTTCATTTGTCCTATTGATGCGGTGCCTGATGTTTTACCGATAGTAGGTTATAGCGATGATTTAGCGATTGTAGCTGCCCTACTGTCTCAGTTAGATGACCTTGTTAATGCGAATGTTAAAAAGGAGGTTAAACGTTTAATGCCTGAGTTTTGTTGCTAGGGTGTTATTGCTTTAATCCTGCTGTCTGTTGTTTGAATATCTATGTCCTGCAAGCCTTGTAGTGGCTATCTGTGTATTAAACCCATCTAAGTTAAAAGCTAAATCGTTTTAAAAAAAATTATTAAAAATCTATTAAAAACCTGAGGGAAAGCTATGTCTGTTAAAAATGAAAAAGTGTCTAAACCTGTATCGAAGGCAACGTCTAAATCGACGGCTGATGTTATTGATGTTAATCCAGGTGTGGTAGTTGAAGCATCTGGTAATAATGCTGTTGGAAATAATGCTTTGGATACAAGTAGTGGTAATGACGGTGGTACGTCTAATAAGGCCTTGGATGAAAATCCTACTGCTCCAAGTAAGGCAGTTAGTAAATCTAAGGAAGATTTAAGTGATGTAGTAGCGTTTAAATCATTAACGGCTAATAAGTTAAGTGTGCGATCTGAAGGCTTATTAAGTTATCAGTTGGGATTTGTATCGGAGATAGATCAGTTATTTATTCGCTTACAGGCGAATGAAACAGGGGGCTATTTTAGTAAGGAGTGGGTGCCGGTTGAGGAAATTGAAGCGTGTTTATTAGCTTATGCCAGTGATGCCCCTGGTAGCAAGGTCGATGCAAAATCAAGTGCATTAGCCAGTTCGTTTTCAGCAGTTATCTTAAAACCGTGCTTTAAAAGTAAGTCGCAAAATAATGCAGGCTTTTTAGCGGCTGTATTAAAAGCGGAGGGATTTATTAGTCAGGTACCGGAAAAATCTAATTTGCTGTCTTTTGATAAGGCGCTGTTTGACGCTTGGGTAATCAGCAATAAAGTCCTAGCTAAGCAGGAAGTTAAATAAATTAAAGCGTAGGTATTGTTTGCGGTGTTTATCGTACCTGTGACAACCCTACCCTGCTGTCTTTTGTGTTTTAAGTAAATTATGGAGTGTGTTTATGTTGGTGTTAAATCGTGATGATTGTGAGTTAAAGATCAACCCTGCTTTTGCTGATTTATTGGAATTTGAGTTGTATAAGGCAAGGGATCAGCGTCGTCTTGTAGCTGAATCTGAGCTAAAGACTAAAACGGGGGTTCAAGGTGATACAGATTTAGCTATTGCTTCAACAGATCCTTTTGCAGGTGGCGTTATCTTTAGTTTTAAAGATCCGTCTTATAGCTTTGAACAAGGGGGTTATCACCCAGTGGAAGTATGTATTAACCCATTCGGTAACTTGCGCGCCATCCTACCTCATGTAACTCTGGGACTCCTGTCGCCCTCATTAATTCGCTTACGGAGCGACTGGGTAATGCCCTGGTTCGCCCTGCGTCCGCTTCAACTTCGCACAAAAGCCGCTACGTTAAAGCTACCTCAAATGGCTTGACGGCTATTCGGAATGCAATTCTTGCCTCCCTCGCGTGCAGCTAACGCTACACACTTCGGTTCGGCGAATTGCCCTGTCGCCTACCACGGACTAAAAATCATCACTTCGCTAGCGCTCCGTTTCCCTGATTTTCAGCGGACGATCACGGTAGCTTGCAACGTGACCTGCCGCATTATATGCCCAAGTTTGATAATTACCCTTATCATCTTCTACCCGTGTCTTACGATTGATTTCATCATAGCTCGTGGTAACAGTTCGGCCTTCTGCATCTGTGGTAGTCGCTATATTGCCGTTTTTATCGTAGGTATAACTGACGGTGGTTTGCAATAATGGATTAACTTTGGATGAAACGTGGCTACGTGCATCGTAATGGGTTGCAGAAGTTTGTCCGCGTTCGTTAGTGATACTTTTTAAACGTCCGACTGCATCATAGGCATAGTGACGAGAGTGCTGCACATTATTGACTAAATAGCGGTCTTCTATTTTACGATTAAGGGTATCATAAAAATAATTGGTTTGATGCGCTTCAGGGTCAATGGTGGAAACTAGATTATCACTGGCATCATAGCTATATTGCGTGGTGTAGTTAATCCCTGTCGCTACTTCTGTTTTGGTTAAAACATTGTTGTGATTATCATAGCTATAGCTAGTCACAAGGCCAAGTTCTGATGTTTCACCTATCAGGCGTCCAAGTGCATCATAATTTCGGTTGATTTGTCCACTTAATGCATCAGTTGTCGTTTTTACATGACCAAAAACATCATAAGTGTAGGCTGTGCTGTTATTACGAGCATCGGTTGATTGCGTGACCCAATCTGTTGTGATGTCAAATGCCCGCGATGTTGTAAAGCCTCTAGGGCCTGTAATCGTTCCTGCTTTCCCTGTGGTGGTAAAACCTTGAAAATAAGTACCGCTTGCTACACCGGGTTGTGTTGTACTCGCGATAACCGATAAGTTTTGACTGTTTAATTCAGCATAAATAGCAGAGGTCTCATTATTTTTTGCATCGACTATTTTAGTAGGTCGTCCTTTGGCGGTGGGGCTGTAGCTAATAGCAGTGCCTTTTTCAAGTGTTTGATCCGTGATATTGATACTTTTAGGTTCAACCACTTTAGTCACTAAGCCTTGTTCTGCCATCCGCAGGCGACTATCTATGATTTGATAGGTTTGTCGGGTATGAAAACCACTGTCATAATCCCCTGCATTTTGAGCATCTAAGCGACTTTCAATGCGCGTACGGTTATCATCAAGCACAAAAGCTAGATTATGGTTTAGCCAATCGACGGCAGGTTGTTCTATTGCCGTCATTTGTTTACCTAGAAACAGCGACGTTGAAGGTGACGTGATATGTCGATAGATAAAATTGGTTAATTGATTATCACCATCCAATAGACTGCTGACTTGACCTTCTGCGTTATAAGCAATGCTCACTTGACGTTTATTAAGAGGATCAACCCTATCTTTTAAGCGATAACGATCATCACCTGTGGTATTAATATAGTTATAACTGTTGCTGTTTCCGCGCATGTTTTTAACCGCGGTTATCATGCCGTTGCTGTCATAACTGTATTCAACAAAACGATTGGCAAAATAAGTGACGCGTTGAATGCGGTTATTAGCATCGCGACTGATGACATAACTCCGTCCATTGGCATCCGTGGCACCAATTAAGTTATTACTGGTGTAATTAAAGGTTAAGGCATGATTTAATCTGTCTTCTATAGTATTTAAGCGACCTGCTTTAGTACCCAAAGGGGCTTCAAAACGATAGAAGCGGTTGCCCTGTGTATACAGTACAAAAGTACCATCACTATTTTCTATTAACTGGTCAAAGTTACCGGAGTCCAATGCATACCAGGTATTATCCATATCTTTAAAATAGTATTGCACATGCCCATCTTCTCTAGGACCAATGGCGATTTCTCGGTTATAGAGATCAATAAATTGAGCTTTGGCTTCATAGCCAAAAGACCATTGTTCAGCCGCTTCTGCCAGTGAGTTATAAGCTCTGGAAAAAGCAAAGGAAGGACCTTTTCCTGATACAGCCATATCGGTCAGGGATAGATGGTAATTACCATTAGCAACATCCACTTGTTTAAATAACTCACTGCCATTGCCTATAGCCGCTGGGGCACCATAGCCATTGGGACGGTTTTTGGCTGCCAGACATAAAGGCAAGGTGCAGGTGATCTTGTTTGAATAGGATCCAATTAAGAGATCGTTATTGGGATCAACATCACCATTAAGGTCAAAAATACCGGCTCTAACTGACCGTAGACCGGGTTTTTCCAGTATGTAAGATGAGGAATAGATCAGCCCGCCTTGATGTTGTAACTCAAGGTGTCCGCCAGCGTCTGTATCTAATAGCCAGCTTCCTTGTTGGTTATCAAAATTGATAAACACAGTTTGACCTGCGGGCAGAGCTTCAGAGACGGTGGCGGTGAAGGCTAATTCACCTGTTATATTTGGGATGTTTGTTTCTGTGATTTGTAGGTTTGTGATAGAAGAAGCTGTGATTTTTTGAAACCAATACCATTGGGCTGTTGAGACCTGAGATTTTGTATCGCTTGCTAGAACTTTGATTTTGTATGAGCCAACAGCCAAGCTATTTACATCTATCGCAAAATTTGCACTTCCACTGGTTCCACTTAAGTTCACACTATCTATTTGTTCTGCTGCTGTAACACCTAATTTGAAAACCTGATAAGCCACGGATTGCAAAGCAATATCATCACTTACACTCACACATAATGTAAAGTTCGACGTCATTGGATTATTATCACCACTTCCTGTAGTGTTTATTATTACTGTTGGAGGGTTGTCTGGCGGTGTTTGCTTGTAACCACTATTAGCAGAACTATAATTACTGCAACCGCTACTGTTACATGCTTTTATTTTATAATAATAGGATGTTCCTGCACTTGCTCCAGTGTCATCATAGGATGTAGAGGCTAGTGAATTGATGAGACTGCCATTGGTTGATGAAGAGGTCGATCTGTATACTTGATATGAAGTAGCTCCTGAAACAGCACTCCATGACACCCTCACCTTATCTGTATAAGTTCCATCTGATGCACTAGGGGGGGATGGAGTAGATGGAATAGGCTCAATAACAGAAAAAGACCCGTTCCATGAGAAATCTGCCACCTTTGTACCATCATCCTGGTGCAAATGATACTTTACATTAAACACACCTGTGACTGGGACCTGTAGCTCTAAAGACCAGTCGTTACTATTTGAATTTGACATTTGCCTTGCGCGCCATCCTACCTCATGTAATTCTGGGACTCCTGTCGCCCTCATTAATTCGCTTACGGAGCGACTGGGTAA
>ENA-OSET01003914-OSET01003914.1-sediment-metagenome-genome-assembly--contig:-NODE-3914-length-13417-cov-6.351349_pt1 | contig 13417 bp, 11 predicted proteins | sample MGYA00237882_ERZ534229 | MGnify/ENA primary metagenome ERZ534229 (study PRJEB26408, sample SAMN06266212) | sediment metagenome | isolation source: Hudson Canyon methane seep mesocosm | place...
CAGTCCATTAGTTATTGGTGTGGGGATCGGTGAGTTTTTTATCGCCTCAGATGTATCTGCATTATTACCTGTCACCCAAAACTTTATTTTTCTAGAAGAGGGCGATGTTGCAAAATTAACCCGTCAGTCAATAGACATTTATGACGTGAATGGCCAGAAAGTAGAACGAGAAATAAAACAATCTAGCCTAAGTATTACAGCTGTTGAACTTGGCGAACATCGCCATTACATGCACAAAGAAATTTTTGAACAACCACAAGCAGTCATTGATACCTTAGAAGGTCGAATCACATCAGATAAAGTACTTGTATCTAGTTTCGGACCTCAAGCAGAGGATATATTTAATAGCATAGAACAGGTACATATTATTGCCTGTGGCACTAGCTATCATGCAGGACTAGTTGCAAAATACTGGTTTGAGGATATTATCGGGTTACCTTGTCAGGTTGAAGTCGCCAGTGAGTTTCGGTACCGAAATCCTGTTATTCAAAACAATACCTTGTTTGTTACTATCAGCCAATCAGGTGAAACGGCAGATACGTTAGCAGCATTACAACAAATCAAAGCATCTCGTCATCCCCGTGAAAACGGAAATCCAAACATCCCAACCCTAACGATCTGCAACGTCCCAGAAAGCAGTCTAACTAGAGAGTCAGACTTAAGCTACCTCACGCATGCAGGTCCAGAAATAGGTGTGGCCTCAACTAAAGCCTTTACAACTCAGCTAGTCGCTTTAGCATTGTTAATTACCAGCATAGGCAAAGTAAAACAATTATTAGATGAAAACCGTGAAGCATTAATAGTAAGTGGCCTACAAAAATTACCAAACTTAATTTCTCATGCTTTAACACATGAAGGTGAAATTGAAAAAATCGCTCAATTGTTTGCAGATAAACAACACGCCTTATTTTTAGGCCGAGGAACAATGTACCCCATTGCTTTAGAAGGTGCTCTTAAATTAAAAGAGATTAGCTATATTCATGCCGAAGCCTATCCTGCTGGAGAGCTAAAACATGGTCCCCTAGCTTTAATTGATGAGAATATGCCAGTAGTCGCAATTGCCCCACTGGATGATTTATTAGAAAAACTTAAATCAAACCTACAAGAAGTTAAAGCTCGCGGTGGCCAGATGATTGTATTTGAAGATGAGCAATCAAATATTAGTTCAGAAGTTGGGTTCAAAGTTATTAAAGCAACTACAAATGTTGGTCGGATCACTGCCCCGATTACTTACAATATCCTGTTGCAACTACTCAGTTATCATGTGGCTTTGATAAAAGGCACGGATGTTGACCAGCCGAGAAATTTAGCCAAAAGTGTTACAGTTGAATAAGTGGATAAACGAAAGTTACTGAACAATATATCGCTACTTTGGGTATCTTCTGTATTGGGAGGTGCGAGTACATTTTTGATTCAAGTTTTATTGGCTCGACAGTTAACCACCAATGATTTTGGGGTGTTTGCAGCTTCGTATAGCCTTGTTAGCTTGTTTATACCTTTAGCGGGCTTTGGTGTCGCTCAGTTATGGTTAAAAGTATATGGTAAAGAAGGAATAGGTGCTAAACGATGGCTTCACACTTCTTTGAAGCTAGTTGCAATAAATAGCTTGGTGGTTGTATGTTTAATTTTGTTATGGACTGTTTTAGGTCCGAATGAGTTAGGTTCTCAATATGTATTGGTTTCGTTAGTGCTACATATGTTGGGGCTGGTGATGTTAGAGTTAATGATTGCTAAATATCAATTAGAAGGTCGTTTTTCTTTAATCTCTTGGTGGCAGTTTTCTCCCAATTTCATACGACTAATGATTGTACTATCTATCGCTACCATGACTCAGGTTAACTTAGAGTTAGCTGGCGGGGTTTATGCTTTCGTGGGATTGGGTTTGATTATGGTAAGCGCTAAACAGTTATATGCAATGTTTCGAGGGGATTTATCACTGGAAGTGCAAGCAAAGCAATCCGGCAATGAGAAGTTAAAGATTGTAAGCACACAAGAAGTCGATTCGATTCGATTGTCTTCAGTATTTGGAAAAGCCTGGCCTTTTGGTTTGGCAGTCTTTTTTCAGATGATTTATTATCAAAGTGACATTGTAATATTGAAGTACCTAGCAGGTAATGATGCAGCTGGGATTTATAATGTAGCATTTGTAATGCTAGCTATTGTTTTTATTCTCCCAAGTGCTATATATCAAAAATTTCTAATGCCCAAAATACATTATTGGGCTAATTATGAAAATGAGTTTTTACTTAAGGCTTATCGTAAAGGTAATAAATATATGTTAATTCTTGGAGTGCTGTCTGCTCTAATGATTATTGCCACTTCTAGTTTCCTCGTCCCATTATTGTTTGGCCCAGAGTATTCAGGAGCGGTTATTTTGCTTAATGTATTAGTGTTGTCGATTCCTTTTGTTTTTATGGCATACAATTCTGGAGCTGTTTTAGTTACAAAGCACCATGTGTATAGAAAGGTGAAATATATGGGAATTGTCGCAATTATAAATGTAATTTTAAATGTGATTTTTATTCCAGCTTATGGGGCAGAAGGTGCTGCTATAACAACAGTGGCCAGTAATTTAATACTGTTTTCCCTTTATTTTTTAGCAATGAAAAGGCACGTTTTTGAAGTGTAAATCTACTTCAAAAAGATTAAATATGATTGAGTTTTTAAAAAATGTATTAAGACCTATAAAAAACATTTTATTCACAGTGGTGTTTTTTATTTACGATCTTCATCGGTTTTCAAGATATTCAGGTATGTTAAAAAGAGATCGAGTTCAAAGAGATTTTAGATTAATTAAGATCTACCATACACTTGAAAAAAGCCTGTCTTTTAGAAAGCAGAAGAAAGGGGCTGGTAAGTCGGTAGAGAACTTGCTTCGGGGGTATTTAGGCCCGAATATAAAAAATAAGAGCTTTAGCGAGAAGGTTGCCGAAGATGTTTTGACTGAATTTAAGGGTAAACAAAACATAAACTCGAAAAATGAAGGCGTGGGCTCATTAGGAGGTGTAATCCCTTATTCAGTAGCATTAATGAGAAAAGGCGTTTTAGAACACCCCGAGGACTTTTTTTTCAGTCGTTACTCTATTCGCGAGTTTGATGGAAGTAAAATAGGACGTGAAAAAATAATGCGGGCGATTGAATTAGCTAGTAAAACACCGTCCTCCTGTAATAGACAACCTTGGTTCACTTATCACCTCGATGATGGGGAGTTAATTAACAAAGTATTAAGTATTCAAGGCGGTGCAAATGGATTTGGAGAAACAATATCAAACTTAGTCATTATCTCAGTTGACCAGCGAGCTTATGATACCGCCGTAGAAAGGTATCAAGGTTGGATAGATGGTGGAATGTACGGGATGTCGTTTATATATGCTTGCCACTCTTTAGGGTTAGGAACGTGTTGTTTGAATTGGGCAAAAAACACCTCGGATGAAAAAAGTTTAAGGAGTCTTCTACCGATTAAAAATGAACATAGTGTGTTGATGATGATAGGGATAGGACTTCCATGCTCTGAATTTAAGGTTTGTCGCTCTAAAAGAACTCCTGTATCAGCAAAATATAGACATATACAATAAAAATAAATAGAGAGTTTTAGACAGTGAAAAAAATAGGCTTAGTAACTATCCATGCTACGACCAATTATGGTGGTGTGCTTCAAGCGTTTGCAACACAAAAGGTGTTGGAGCGATATGGTGATGTGCAGATTGTTGATTATAGAAATAGCTTCGTCGATAAAACGATGCAACTGATACGTTTTGGAAGAAAGCCACGGGATGTGCTGAGAGTTTTAAAGGATTTATTCAGGCTATACCCTCGTTATCAAGTGATTAAAAAATTTCAAACATTTATAGATGAAAATATGAATGTATCTAGTTTTGCAAATTCTAGGTTAGTAGAGGTTTCAAACGAGTTTGATATTTTTGTAACCGGTAGTGACCAAATATGGAATCCAAGTACTGTGAGTGAAAACTATCAGTTTGATGAAGTTTTTTTACTGGACTTTGTAAAAGGTAGAAAAAAAGTCGCATATGCTTCGAGTATAGGCGATTATTCTGTTAAAGATGGTGATATTTTAACCAGTCGATTAAAGGATTTTGACCATTTGTCTGTTAGAGAAAAGAGCGCAGCGACTGTCATATCGAATGTTTTAGGGAGGGAGGTATGTCATGTACTTGATCCTACATTGTTGTTAAATAAATCGGAATGGGTTGAACACCTAAAAATAAAGGGTTTACCTAAGAACTCTAATAGATATATATTTATTTACGCGTTAAAAAAAGATTATTTACTAAAAGAAACAGTTAAATATATATCTAGTTTGTTAAATATTGATGTGGTTATTGTTGATCAGGATCCTTTTCTTGATTTGCCAGTCACCAAGCACTATAGAGATGCTAGTCCATCAGAATTTATATCTCTACTTCTTAATGCTGAAATAGTTGTTACAAATTCATTTCATGGGGTTGCATTTTCATTGAATTTTGAACAGCCTTTTGTGGCTGTGATACCGCCGAGTTCGCCGAGCAGGGTAACTGATTTGTTATCATCTGTTGGCTTGAGTCATAAGTTGATTTCAAATATTTCTAATTTGGATTCACTGGATGATTTGGATGTTGACTTTAATGAAGCAACTAATAAGCTGGATGAACTAAGGGCTTTGTCATTACATTATTTAGAATCAAGCATTCTTGAAAAAGGATATGAGGCCTCTAAAACATGAGCAGAAAGAAAATTCTAACCTTTATTCCATATTATCTACCAGGATTTAAATCTGGTGGTCCGGTGAGAACGGTTTCAAATATGATTGAATATATGGGGGATGAATATGATTTCTATGTTGTTACATTAGATAGAGATCTCAATGAGAGTGAGTCGTATCAACATATTAATTTCGATGAATGGAATGATGTTGGAAAGGCTAAAGTATTTTATTTACCCTTTAATAAGCTAGGATTTAATTATATTCGTAAGATTTTACGGGACTTCGATTATGATGTTATTTTCTTAAATAGCTTTTTTGATAAGCGATTTACTCTTCCTGTACTTATTTTAAAGTGGATGTGTTTGGTTCCGAAAAAGCCTGTGGTCATTTCTCCTAGGGGGGAGTTTTCGGATGGTGCGGTTGCTAATAAACCGTTTATTAAGAACATCTACATATACGTAACACGTGAACTTGGAGTGTTAAAAAATCTCATTTGGCAGGCTTCGGCGCTTCCTGAATACGAAGATATTCAAAGCAAAGTCGCAGTTGATTCTGAGCACCTATTTCTTGCTCAGGATTTCCCCACGCCATTTAATGAAAGCTTTAAAAATAAAGAAGAGGTTAAGGCGGCCAATGGTACGCTGAAAATCATTTTTCTTTCAAGAATTGCCCCGATGAAAAACTTGTTGTTTGCGATTGATGTTCTGAGCAAACTGGAGATACCTTTTGTATTTAATATTTATGGAATGATTGATGATGTTGACTATTGGCGACAATGCCAAGAATCGATAAAAGCAAAAGGGTTGGAGGATTCGATTATATATAAAGGTGCAGTTAAACATGAAGAGATTTTTGACAGATTAAGTGGTCACGATGTGTTTTTTCTGCCTAGTCAAGGAGAGGGCTATGGACATGCAATTATTGAAGCTATGACGGCTGGTCTGCCGGTATTAATTAGTGATAGAACCCCTTGGAGGAACTTGAATGATGCTAAGGTGGGTTGGGATATCTCTTTAGATAGTACCGATGAGTTTGTTTCAGCAATAACTAATTTTAGTAAGGTGGATGATTTAAAAAGGCTTCAACAGCGCGAAAATGTGAAAGCATATGCATTAAATTTATCTAGTAGTGATGTCTTAGTGAGTAATCGCAATTTGTTTGAAAAGGCTTTATCTAAGAGAAGCCCATAATGCATAATCTGTATGCTAAGCCTCAGAGGATATTACTTGTTTTTTTTCTAATTGCGTGTCTATTCCCGTGGGTATCATTTGGGTTGAATACTATGGATACACAGCCATGGGCTCTGGTTTTTAGTACATTTTACGTAATATTAATTCTCATGTTTTACAAGATAAACTCAGCTGTTTTCATGATAATTCCAGCTGGACTATTAGTTGTTACTTCTTCTATTTTAGCCTCTGTACTCTATTACGCCACCTTCACACTAGATTTCTCCTTTTTACGAGGTGTTTCAAGCTATTTAACTTTTATATTTATTTTTGTAGCATATTATTTTGCATATAAGAGGTATGGTTTCCAAAAAAATGTTTTTTATGTGGCTAATTCAATTTGGTTGTTTATTGGTGCTGTTCAAATTTTCATAGATCCATATATATTTGACTCTTTAGTTCAGGTTCGAACTTCTGAATCACGTGGTGTAACTGGCCTTTCACCAGAGCCAACCTTTTATGGTTTTTTCTTGTTTTTTCTGAACTTTATTTACTTAATTGAATTTAATTACAAACTAAATGGTTTTGTTAAAAAATTGTTTATTCTTAATGTTGTATTTATATTTTTTGTTGCGCAGTCTTCCAGTGTCATTTTTTTATTGTTTGTTGGTATTATATTTGTTTTGTTTAATAGGGCTAATCTTATAGCCCTAGTTACGATGTCTCTTATTTTGGTACTACTTATTTTTGGACTAGATTATTTTTCCCCGAATTCTAGATTAATTACGATATTATCTCTTCTTTATGAAGGTGGACCGTTGTATTTACTGAGTATTGATGAAAGTGTTTTTGCAAGAATAATGAGTATTTTGTATCCATATTATTGGGGGTGGCAAAATTACTTAATTCCAGGAGGTTTTGATTCGATTGGTTCTTTACCAGCAGTTCAGATCACTCTTTCAGATCACTCTTTCACATATGATGTTCAAAGTAAGATAATGTCTTATTTCGGCTCGATATTTTATGAGCTTGGAATTTTTAGTATGCTAGTAGTCTTTTTTTTCTTTAAATGTATTTACGATAAAACATTTAAAAGTATTTTAGAATTCTTATACTTGTTTTTCTGTTTACAGTTTGCTTTAACAGTAGCATTTTCTTTAATTCCAATTTTATTAGTAACATTTTATTTTCGGAAAAATATTAATCTAACTAATGGTGCAGCATTTTATGTTCAAAGGTAAAATTCTTTTAATTACAGGTGGAACAGGGTCATTTGGAAACGCGGTTCTAAAGCGGTTTTTAAATTCTGATATTTCAGAAATTCGGATTTTTTCTCGAGATGAGAAAAAGCAGGATGATATGCGTAAGCGATATGAGAGCAATAAGCTTAAGTTCTATATTGGAGATGTACGTGATTATCAATCAATTTTAAATGCGACACGAGGCGTAGATTATATTTTCCATGCGGCAGCATTAAAGCAGGTTCCTTCTTGTGAGTTTCATCCAATGGAGGCGGTTAAGACTAATGTATTGGGTACGGAAAATGTACTTGAGGCTGCAATTCAGAATGAAGTTCAGCGTGTGGTCTGTTTAAGTACAGATAAAGCCGTCTACCCAATCAATGCTATGGGTATTTCTAAAGCGATGATGGAAAAGGTGATGGTGGCTAAATCACGCAATGTGGATGGAACGAAAACGGTTATTTGTGGTACGCGATACGGCAATGTTATGGCATCACGGGGCTCGGTGATTCCATTGTTTATTGGGCAAGTTAGGGTCAATAATCCCTTAACTATTACTGATCCTAATATGACGCGCTTTATGATGACATTGGCAGATGCTGTGGACTTAGTTTTATATGCGTTTGAGCATGGTGATAATGGTGACATATTTGTACAAAAAGCACCTGCGGCAACGGTTGAGGTGCTAGCTAAAGCGCTGACTAGCCTTATGGGAAAAGCTGACTTTCCGATTAATGTTATTGGTACGCGTCATGGTGAAAAGTTGTATGAAGCCCTGTTAAGTCGAGAGGAAATGGCCTGTGCTGAAGATAGAGGGAATTATTATAGAGTGCCGCCAGATTTACGTGATTTGAATTACGCAAAATTTGTTGAGGTCGGTGAAGAAAAGATATCGCACATGGAAGATTATAATTCTCATAATACTGAAAGATTAGATGTTGATGGTATGAAGAAACTGTTAATGAAGCTGGAGTTTATGGAAGCAATTTCTCGTGGTGAACAAGTAATCCCTGAGGAATAATAATGAAAGTTTTAATTACTGGATCTAATGGCTTTGTTGGAAAAAATCTAGGTATTCGATTATCTGAACGTGATGATGTGGAAGTGATTAACTTTACTCGAGATCACACTATAGATGACTTATCGAATTTAATTAAAGAAGTAGATTTTGTCTTTCATCTGGCTGGTGTCAATAGACCTGAGAATGTTGAAGAATTTCAGCAGGGTAATACTGAATTAATGGCGGCCTTATGTTCAGCGATTGAATCTAGTGGAAAAAAAATCCCCATTATTTATAGTTCTTCCATTCAGGCTAAGTTAGATAATCCTTATGGTGAAAGTAAGCTGGCAGCAGAACAATTGCTCTTAAATTTGGAGAAAAGAACGGGAAACTCGGTTTATATATTCCGTTTGCCAAATGTGTTTGGTAAATGGTGTAAACCTAATTACAACTCTGCAGTAGCCACATTTTGTTATAACACTGTACACAATTTGCCCATTCAAATTAACGATCCTTCCGCTTTAGTTCAACTGGTGTATGTTGATGATGTTGTAAATCGTTTTATATCAATTATGGATGGCTCCATCGTTAAAGATATTTATTGTGATGTTACTCCCGTGTATGAGATTACGGTCGGTGATTTAGTTGATAAAATTAATACGTTTAAATTAAGCAGAGAAAATTTAATTACCGAGCGAGTAGGTACTGGCTTTGATAGAGCTTTACATTCAACATATTTGAGTTATTTCCCCCCGGATGATTTTTCATACACATTAACGAAATATGGCGATGAACGTGGCGTGTTTGTCGAAATGCTTAAGACCAAAGACAGTGGCCAGTTTTCATATTTCACAGCACATCCAGGTATTACCCGTGGAGGCCATTATCACCACTCTAAAACTGAAAAGTTTTTAGTAATAAAGGGTGAGGCTTCTTTTAGATTTCGCAATATTATCTCGGATGAGTTTTATGAGCTGAATACATCAGGTGATAAGCCCGTTATTGTCGAGACTGTACCTGGATGGACTCATGACATCACCAATGTCGGTAATGATGAAATGCTAGTGATGTTATGGGCTAATGAGATCTTTGATCGAGATTTTCCAGATACTTATTCAAAACCGCTTTAAGGACTAAAATGAAAAAATTAAAAATCGTCACTGTTGTTGGCACGCGTCCTGAAATTATTCGATTATCAAGAGTAATGACTAAGCTTGATGAGTATTGCGAACATATCATTGTGCACACTGGACAGAATTATGACTATGAGCTGAATGAGATTTTTTTCACAGATTTAGATATTCGTAAACCAGACTATTTTTTGAATGCAGCGGGTAGTTCAGCTGCTGAAACGATTGGCAATGTGATCATAGCAGTCGATAAGGTATTGGCTGAGATTCAACCTGATGCACTTTTAGTCTTGGGCGATACTAATAGCTGTATGGCTGTATTACCTGCCAAACGACGTAAAATCCCTACCTTTCACATGGAAGCTGGTAATCGTTGTTTTGATCAGCGGGTTCCAGAGGAAATAAACCGTCGCTTAGTTGATCACATGGCTGACATTAATCTAACGTATAGCTCCATTGCACGGGATTACCTTTTGCAAGAAGGATTGCCAGCAGATATGGTGATTAAAACGGGCAGTCCAATGTGTGAGGTACTTAATACCTATCGTGATGGAATAGATAACTCTGATGTGCTTGACCGTTTAGGACTAGAAGCGCACAAGTTTTTTGTAGTGAGTGCTCACCGTGAAGAGAATATAGATTCTGATAAAAACTTTTTAAATTTAGTAGAAACACTAAATACGATTGCGGAAACGTATCAATTGCCAATTATTGTTTCAACACACCCTCGAACTCAAAAACGTGTGGATGCGATGGGTGTCGTTTTTAATCCGTTAGTGCAATTGCTAAAACCGTTGGGTTTTAAAGATTATAATAAACTTCAGCTTTCAGCTAAGGCATCCTTGTCTGATAGTGGCACAATCAATGAAGAGTCATCTATTCTAAATTTCCCAGCGCTTAATTTACGTGAAGCTCATGAACGACCTGAAGGGATGGAGGAAGCTTCTGTCATGATGGTTGGTCTAGGTGTTGAAAGAATTATGCAGGCGCTTGCGATTATTGCAGAACAGCCAAGAGAAAAGAATCGATTGCTACGCCAAGTAGCTGATTATTCCATGCCAAATGTATCCGATAAGGTGATACGAATTATCCATAGTTACACGGATTATGTGAATCGGGTTGTCTGGAAAAAATATTAATTCATGAAAATATTGGTAGTAAGTCAGTACTTTTGGCCTGAGAATTTTCGGATTAATGATTTGTGTGCTGAGTTAGTTCGTCGAGGACACCAAGTTACGGTATTAACCGGTAAGCCAAATTATCCAGATGGAAAGGTATTTCCAGACTTTCATAGTAATCCTGATGATTTTAATCAATATCAAGGGTGCCAACTTGTCCGAGTTCCCATGATTCCTAGGGGAAAAGGAAGCTCAGTTAAATTGCTTATGAATTATATCTCCTATTTTATATCAGCATCTATAGTGGGAAGTTGGAAGTTAAAAGGGCAATCATTTGATATGATTTTCGTATTTGAGCCTTCACCCGTGACGGTCTGTTTGCCTGCACTATTTCTGAAAAAGTTAAAAAAAGCACCAGTAGTATTTTGGGTTTTAGATTTATGGCCAGAAACGTTAGAGGCGGTTGGTGTGGTTAAGTCAAAGCCTCTTTTAATCTTGGTTAGTAAGCTTGTTGCCTTTATTTATAATCGCTGTGATTTGGTGCTGGGTCACTCTAAAGCTTTTTATGACGGCATTGCTCGTTACTGTACTGATCGGAGCAAAATTAAATATTTTCCCAGTTGGTCTGAGGATGTATTTTTAAATACAGTAACATCTTCGGTGCAAGATATTGTAAAGCATGATGGGGTGTTCAAGATTTTGTTTGCAGGAAATATTGGTGATGCTCAAGACTTCCCAGCTATTCTTCAAACCGTTAACCTTCTAAAAACAAAGCAATTAAAAGTGAAGATTTTTGTCGTGGGGGATGGGCGTGCTTTTGAATGGGTAAAATCAGAAATTATTAAGCAAAAGTTGGAAAACTACATTTATATGTTGGGTCGTCACCCGCTGGAATCTATGCCATCTTTTTACATGTCGGTTGATGCACTATTGGTTACATTACAAGAAAGTCCAGTGTTTGCCATGACTATTCCTGGTAAAGTGCAGTCGTATATGGCTGCTGGAAAGCCTATTTTAACAATGCTATCAGGTGAGGGATCACGTGTTATTCAAGAGGCTGAGTGTGGATATACTGCGCAATCAAGTGATTATAAGCAGTTTGCCAAGAATATCATTGATATGTCAGAGCTTAATCAAGACGAATTACTGAGCTTAGGTAATAAAGCCAAACAGTATGCTCAAGTAGAGTTTGACCGAGATACACTCATTACTCAATTAGAAAGTTGGTTTACTGAGCTGGATATGAAACCAAAAGGAAAACTGTAATGATTTTTGTTACAGGTGCAACTGGTTTTGTCGGCCGAGCTTTAGTTTCTGCATTGTTAGCTATGGGGAATGACATTAAGGTGTTAGTTCGGCAGGAATCTACTGACTTATCTGACAATGTTCAGCAGATCCAAGGTTCCCTAGAAAGTATACAGGCATTAAACTCATCATTGACAAACGTAAATGTGTTAATCCATTGTGCAGCACGAGTACATATTATGGATGATCCTGCAGCCGACTCTTTAATTGAGTTTCGCAAAGTTAATGTGGATGCTACTTTGAATTTAGCAAGGCAAGCTTCAGAAGCTGGTGTGAAGAGGTTTATATTTCTAAGTTCAATTAAAGTGAATGGTGAAATAACATCAGATGGTCAAACATTTAAGGATGATGATACATATATACCAACAGATCCTTATGGTTTATCTAAATATGAAGCGGAGCAAGGATTGTTAGCTTTGGCGAGAGAAACAGGTATGGAGGTTGTTATAATACGTCCGCCGCTTGTATATGGACCAAATGTAAAAGCTAATTTTGCTTCGATGATGAAGTGGGTTAGTAAAGGTATTCCATTACCTCTTGGAGCTATCAATAACCAACGTTCCCTTGTCGCATTGGATAATTTAGTAAGCTTTATCATTCAGTGTATTGAACATCCTAAAGCTGCAAATGAAGTGTTTTTAATATCTGATGGTGATGATGTTTCCACGTCTGATTTATTAAGAAGAGTAGCTAAGGCATTCGATAAGAAATCTTGGCTAGTTCCTGTGCCAGTGTGGTTAATGGCTATCGCAGCCAAGCTGATAGGAAAAGGTGATATGGCAAGTCGATTATTTAGTTCACTTCAAATTGATAATTCTAAAGCGCGTAATCTATTAGACTGGAAACCTGTTATTACTATGGGTGAACAATTGAAAAAAACAGCGGATGCATATTTAAAACATGAAAAGACTCTTTGATCTTATATTGGCCTTGATTGCCACAAGTATCTTACTTGTTCCTATTATTGTGGTTGCCGTAATGGTTAAATTGACATCTAAAGGGCCTGCTTTATATTGGTCTGAACGGGTAGGGAAAAATAATCATATATTTAGTATGCCAAAATTTAGAAGTATGAAGGTGGATACCCCCGCTGTTGCAACGCATTTATTGGCTGATCCTAAAAGTGTACTAACATCAATAGGTGATTTCCTACGGAAGTCGAGCTTAGATGAACTGCCACAACTATGGTGTATCTTAAAAGGTGATATGAGCTTTGTTGGGCCTAGGCCAGCACTATTTAATCAAAATGATTTGATATCCCTTAGAACAAATAAAAATGTACATACTTTAATACCAGGATTAACTGGATGGGCACAAGTTAATGGGAGAGATGAATTACCTATTCCTGATAAAGTAGAATTAGATATCGAATATGCCAATAAACAATCATTTAGTTTCGACCTTTATATCTTGTGGCTTACTTTTATTAAAGTAATAAAGCGAGATGGTGTGTCTCATTAAATAAGGATGGAAGATGATAAGCAACAAGGTGCGTAAATGTTTATTCCCCGCAGCAGGTTATGGAACACGCTTTTTACCAGCAACAAAGGCGATGCCGAAAGAGATGTTACCTATCGTGAATAAACCGCTTATTCAGTATGGTGTTGAAGAAGCGCTGGAGGCAGGAGTTTCTCAAGTTGGATTCATTATGGGACGAGGAAAGCGTGCCATTGCCGATCATTTTGATGTGAGTTATGAGTTAGAACACCAAATTTTAGATACACCGAAGGAAAAGTATCTGACAGAGATCCG
>ENA-OSET01003915-OSET01003915.1-sediment-metagenome-genome-assembly--contig:-NODE-3915-length-13416-cov-15.486168_pt1 | contig 13416 bp, 12 predicted proteins | sample MGYA00237882_ERZ534229 | MGnify/ENA primary metagenome ERZ534229 (study PRJEB26408, sample SAMN06266212) | sediment metagenome | isolation source: Hudson Canyon methane seep mesocosm | place...
GATGGGTAAGGTTTGTAAGCTCATTACTCTATGTTTTGAACTTGCTCACGCATTTGCTCAATCAACACCTTTAATTCAATCGCGATAGCCGTCATGGCTTTATCAGCGGATTTAGATCCTAAAGTATTCGCTTCACGATTCATTTCTTGCATTAAAAAATCAAGTCGTCGCCCTATCGGTTCATCGCGTTCTAAAATCGCTAATACCTCATTAATATGCGTATCTAAACGATCTATTTCTTCATCGACATCTAATTTTTGGGCAAAAATAACTAACTCTTGCTCGATACGCTCATAATCAGGGGCGGCAACCAGCTCTTCAATTTGAGCAATTAATTTTGTGCGTATCTTTTTTAATACTAATGGTAAACGGACTTTAGCTTGCTCAACACACGCCTGCATTTTATGACAACGTAAACTGATTAATTGTTGTAACTCAGCTCCTTCTCTCGCCCTTGCATTAATTAATCCCTCTAAGGTTTCGCTTATTAATATAGATAAACTTTGTTTTAACGCCTGCTTATCGGTACTCGGTTCTATTTGGATATTCGGATAATTCAAAATATCTAGGGCTGAAAATGACTGCGGTGCCATCATTAATTTTTCAATTGCATCAGTGCTTTTTAATAACGCCTGCACTGCCTCCATATCAACGCTTAATCCTTCATCGGTGCTAAGTTGTTTTTTATAACTCAAACTACATTCAATTTTGCCACGCTTTAATTTTTGAGCAACTAAACGCCGTGCATCGGTTTCGATAAAACGGAAGCGTTCTGCAATTTTCAAACTAATATCGCAATAACGATGATTAACAGAACGTAATTCACAATGTAAGATTAGATTTTCAAATTTAAGTTCGCTACTAGCAAACGCCGTCATGCTATAAGTCATCATTTACGCCTTATTTAATATAAAAAAACACTGTAATAATCGTTGCACATCACTCATGCCCTGTTCAAGATTGTGCATAATCTCTGCCATACTAATTTCGGCCTGCGTCTTACCCGCCGCCCAATTTGCAATCACCGCACAACAGGCATAAGGTATTTTTAACTCTCGTGCTAACGCGGCTTCCGGCATCCCAGTCATGCCCACTAAATCACAGCCATCACGCTCTAATCGAGTAATTTCCGCAGCTGTTTCTAAGCGTGGCCCTTGCGTGCAACCATAAGTCCCCGAAGAATAAACGTTTAAATTAGCCCCGCACTTAATTAACGCCAAGCGTAACGCCTCATCATAAGGAAAACTAAAATCAATATGCTCAACAGCGGCTGATGCTTCTGCAAAATAAGTCTGCTCACGCCCATAACTATAATCAATAATTTGCTCTGGGATAACAAGTCGAGCTGGTGTCATTTCAGGCGTAATCCCCCCGACTGCGGCAACAGCAATAATTTGTTCCGCCCCTAACGATTTTAACGCCCAAATATTAGCGCGATAATTTATATTATGTGGTGCAATTTGGTGCGGATTACCATGTCGAGCTAAAAAAATAAGTCGTTGCCCTGCTAATTCACCGACTATCAAATCTGCTGATGGCTTACCATAAGGAGTATCAATGCTCTGAGTTTCAAGAACATTCAATCCCGCTAATTCACTTAAACCCGAACCGCCAATAATAGCTGTTGTTTTCATATTATTGCTCACACGCATAAATCCCTGCCACATTACGACAATAGCCTTTGTAATCCATGCCACTGCCATATAAATAATAATTTGCAACCGACAAGCCAACAAAATCTGCCTTTACCGGCTTAGGCTTTGATAATTGTTTATCCACTAATACCGCACTAAAAATAGCAGATACACCTTGCTGTTTACAGTAATCATAAATAGCCGCTAAGGTCAGTCCCTCATCTAAAATATCATCGACAATTAATACCGTTTTATCGCGTAAATTCAATGTAGGTAACTGCTTCCATGTTATCTCAGTACCGGCTATCTCCGCGCCATAACGACTCGCATTAATTCCATCCATGGTTAAAGGAAAATCTAATAATGGCAACAGCTTTCCCGTGACCACTAAACCGCCATTCATCACACATAAAACGATAGGATCTAATTTTGCTAACTCACTCGCATTAATTTTCGCCGCCATCGCTACAATCGCTGCATCAACTTCAGCTGCTGTGTGGATAAGTGTTGCGTTTTTTTGCACTGCCTCTATTTCAGTCAACATAGTGTTCCGCTAATTTGCTAATATTTTTATGGGCAACTTGCCACGCATCACTATTTTTAAGGATTTTTTCACTTAACTCGCTTTGCGAAAGCATTGCTTGTAAACGCTGTTCACGCAAACCATCCACTTTAATTTTCAGATTTTCTAATACTTGTTCAGCAGCCGTTTCATTATTACAAACTAACATCATATCGCAGCCGGCTTGCTGTGCTAGTCTTGCTCGCTCGACAAAATCACCGATACTTGCCGCCCCTTGCATACTCAAATCATCGGTAAACACAGCCCCCTCAAATCCCAATCGCTGCCGTAAAATTTCCGTCACCCAATGATATGAAAATCCAGCAGGCAACTCATCAACCTCAGAATAAACAATATGTGCAGGCATAATACCTTCCAAACCATCCGCAATTAAGCGTTTAAAAGGCATAATATCTTTTTGCCATATTTCATCATAAGCCCGCTCATCAACTGGCAAGGCTAAATGTGAATCCAATGCCACCGCACCATGCCCCGGAAAATGCTTGCCTACTGCCGACATTCCAGCCTGTCGCATGCCTTTTCTAAAATCAGCCGCTAGTTGAGTTACCTCTGTCTCATCACCAGAAAAAGAACGATTGCCAATAATTTCACTCACACCTGCATCAACATCCAAAACTGGGGCAAAACTAAAATCAACGCCCTGCACCAATAATTCAGCCGCCATCAACCAACCGGCTTGTTGCGTTAAGTCAGCATGATGGGCATACGCAGCAGCAGGGGGTAAACGTGTAAAGCCTTGTTGGCAACGTTGAACGCGTCCGCCTTCTTGGTCAACCGCAATTAATATATCACCGCCTCTTGCCTGTTTAATCGCTGCTGACAATTCAGCTAACTGTGCAGGGGATTCATAATTACGGGCAAATAAAATAACCGCCCCTGTATTCGGGTGAGCAATTTTTTCCTTATCATATTGACTTAATGCTGTACCAGCAATATCAATCATAATAGGCCCCATCAAACATTTTTTTTTCATAAGCAGTGATAATTAACAACAAATGCCTTATATTATAAACAAACTTAGCTAATATCATATTGATAATAGCCCCAAAAAAATATTTACTGTGGAGAGTGTTGTTATGCGGATTTTTTTATTATTATTTGGCTTATTATGTCTGCCGACTTATGCAATAGCCGAAGATGACGAGCAAGAAGTTATTGTTGAATATTTAGAACTAAAGCCTAAATTTATCATTAATTTATCCGAACCAAAGAAATATATGCGGATTAATGTACAACTAATGGTTAAAGGGGAAGATGCCGTAGAAAGAATTACCAAACATATGCCTTTATTGCGTCATACTTTAATTATGACCTTTAGTGGTTTATCTGCAGAAATTTTACGCACCAAAGAAGAACGTGAAAAAATCAAAACTAAATCATTTGAAGTCCTAAAAGAAGCACTTGAAGAACATGCGAATACCAGTGAAGGCTTAATTGATGTGTTTTTTACAGAATTTTTAGTACAGTAATAAAAAAGGGCTTATCATTCAAAAAATGACAAGCCCTTAGTTTAGATAAAATCTATAAATTATATTTTATAAATCATCTGCATTATCTGTTAAGTAAGACGCAACGCCTTCAGGTGTCGCCGTCATACCTTTATCGCCTTTATTCCAACCCGCTGGACAAACTTCACCATGTTCTTCGTGGAATTGTAGTGCATCAACCATACGCAACATATCATCTATATTACGACCTAAAGGTAAATCATTAACCACTTGATGACGTACTAAACCTGTTTTATCAATTAAAAAACTACCACGGTAAGCCACTGCAGGTGCTTCAGCTTCAACGTCATAATCTTTAACAATAGTATGGGCAATATCAGCCGCCATTGTGTAACGTACTTTACCAATACCGCCATCATTAATCGCAGTATTACGCCATGCATTATGCGTAAAATGAGAATCGATTGACACTGCAATCACTTCTACGCCACGGGCTTTAAAATCATCCATTTTATGATCTAAGGCGATTAATTCACTTGGACAAACAAACGTAAAATCTAAAGGATAAAAGACAATAACCGCATATTTACCTTTTGTCGCTTCTGAAAAACTAAAAGAATCAACAATGTCACCATTACCTAAAACAGCAGGTACTGTAAAATCAGGTGCTTGTTTACCAACTAATACGCTCATGTATGTACTCCTAAAAGGGATAAAATCGAATCAATATTTACACTAAAAGTGTCAATTAAAAATTCTACACTAAAATGCTTGGTATTTCATTACAGGCGGTGCAAAAAATCCTTTACTGCTGTATTCTACGACTTATGAAAAAAACACATTTAACAGACACACGCTTTCTTAATTTAGAGCTTTCAAAGGCTATTTTAAAAGGCTTAGATGATGCGGGCTTTGATCAATGTACCCCTATTCAAGAGCAATCACTTCCCATTGCTTTACGTGACCGCGATGTCGCGGGTCAAGCACAAACAGGTACGGGAAAAACCGCCAGCTTTTTATTAGCCACTTTTCAACGTTTGCTGAATGATGAAAGTGAAGTTATAAAATGCCCACGGGCTTTGATTCTCGCCCCTACGCGTGAATTAGCCATTCAAATTCATAAAGACGCACTGTTACTTGGAAAACATTTAGATTTTAATATCGCGCTTATTTATGGCGGTACAGACTATAAAAAACAGCTTAAAGCCGTTCAATCCAGCCCCGATATTATTATTGCAACACCCGGTCGAGTGATTGATTTTTATCGTCAAAAAGCATTTTCATTAAATTTTATTCAAGTCATGGTGATGGACGAAGCCGACAGAATGTTTGATTTAGGCTTTATCAAAGACATCCGGTTTTTATTATCACGGATGCCAGCCCCTGAAAAACGCCTCAATTTGCTGTTTTCTGCAACTCTATCCTTTAAAGTATCAGAACTCGCCTATGATCATATGCATCAGCCAGTAATGATTAAAATTGAAACAGAGACCATGACCTCAGATTCAATTAATCAATTTGCATTCTGTCCTGCGAATGACCAAAAAATACCTTTGCTCATTGGGCTTATCCAAACTCATCAGCCTAAACGTAGTATTATTTTTGTAAATACTAAAGCCAGTGCTGAACTACTCGCTCATACCTTACATACTAATGGCTATCAAAGTGTGCGCTTAACGGGTGATGTCCCCCAAGAAAAACGTCAACAATTACTCACTGATTTTCAAAATAATAAAACCACTATCATGATTGCCACCGATGTTGCAGCACGTGGCTTACATATTGATGCAGTCTCACATGTCTTTAATTTCGATTTACCCCAAGATCCTGAAGATTATGTACATCGAATTGGACGAACTGCACGCTTTGGCACAGAAGGCGAAGCGATTAGCTTTATTTGCGAAGAGTATGCTTATTCAATGCCCGATATTGAAAGCTATATTAAACATAAAGTACCTGTTGAAAAAATAACCGCTGACTTATTACCTGACATTAAAATTCCCGTCATTCGAGCTCGACCTCAGAAAAGACCTCCTTCAAGAAAACCACGTCCGCATTCAGCCCCTAGAAAATCTTAAACAATACATCAAATGCGACTAAAATAAGACATCGTTAAACTTAATGAACCGCACGATGAATATGACTATTTTCACTAAACCCTTAATAGTTTTAATCAGCATTATTATCAATCTATTTTCTATGGTGCAAGCCGATACCGAGATTAGATTAGGCGTAACCGAACGATGTCCTTATATTTGTGCTGAAAATTCAGCCAATCAGGGAGTGCTAATTGATATTATAAAACGCATCTTTGAAAAATCTAACATTAAAGTAAGCATTAGCTATTTCCCAATGATGCGGACAATATCATTAATAAAATCTAAAGAAATTGATGGGGTTATTGGTATTTTGCAAAGAAATGCCCCTGAACTTATTTTTCCCAATGAAAGTATCGGCCAAATCCGTTATTTATTTTATACCACCCCAAAAGATGACTGGCTTTATACCGGTTTAAATTCATTAAATAGCCGCACCATTGCCGTTGAAAGCGGAAAATCCTACGGTGTTTTTGACAGCTACATTCAACGCTATAGCCACGATGAGGCATTAATTTTGCCACTTCATGGTAAAAATATCAGCCAACGCATGATAAAATTGCTGCAAGCCGAGCGCATTAATTTATTCTTAGAAGATAAAAATATCATCGACTTTCATTATAAAAAAATGAAAATCGAAAATTTCAACGAAGCCGGTTCAATTCCCCCTGATAATCTATTTATCGGTTTTTCACCAAAGCACAGCAAGGCTCAAGTATTTGCAGATACGATCACTAAAGGTATCACTGAGCTTAGACATACCGGCGAATTTTCTCAAATATTAGCCAATTATGGCATGTCGGATTGGGTGGATTGGCAGCCTAGCCATCGAAATCCCTTTGCAGATAACTATAAGCAACGCTTAGAAAAAGCATTCCCTAAAACGCAAACAGCTAAAATTCACACCGCAACACTAATATTTGAGGCTTCAACTGCAAAGCAAACCTCTGGTTATTGGAAATATGCGGCAAAGTTCAAAGAATCCGTCGAACGTCTTTCTGGTGGAAAACTAACTGTACAACTTAAATTTGGTATCACCACTGAGCAAGATATTGTAATGAATATTGCAGATGGTAAAACCCATATGGGTATGATTGCCACCAATAATCTAACGCCCTTTGCCCCTTCTCTAGGCTTTCTTGCCTTACCTTATCTATTTCCCAATGAAGCCGGCATTAAAAAGTTATTCCATGACCCGCTGATGAAAGAAATAGCACAGCGTTCAGCACTGGAATCTAATGTTCGCCCTTTGAGCTTTTTTATTGGCGGCTATAGACTCTTGGCAAATAATAAAAGACAGGTGACAAAAACCACTGACTTGAAAGACTTACGCATTCGTGTTCCGCGCAATCAGTTAATGCTTGAAACCTTTCGTTCATGGGGAATAGAAGCCCTACCACTGCCTTGGACTGCAATATATCCGTCATTAGAATCTGGTTTAATTCAGGGACAAGAAAATCCTATCACCATTATTTTTGATGGCGTGAATATGAAAAAAGAGGCTTGGGAAGTCTTAAAATATATTACCAATATTCACTATTTTATGTTTACAGCCCCGCATATGATTTCTGAATCGTTTTACCAACAATTAAGCGCTGAAAATCAGTTATGGATAACGCAAGCTGCAAAAGAAGCAGAAGCGTACAGCTGGGATAGTGTCAAAAAACAAGATGCAAAAATCACTCAATTTGCTAAAGATAAAGGCATGATTTTTATCGATCCGCTTAATGAAGTAGATGATTGGCAAGCTAAAGCTCATGCTATTTGGCCTAATTTCTATTTTCGAGTAGGGGGAAAAGTGTTAGTCGACCGCGTGTTAGAGGTCATTAAAGACAAATAACATTGAATATCATATGGTTAATTTATACTGTCAATGATAGAATCTGATAGTATTTACTCAATAAAAAAATATGCTTGAAAAGCATCGAGTATTACATTGATGCTTTAAATTCATAGATACATTATTTCACCTTAATTTAAGAAGAATTATAAATGTATAATGAAACAGAAAAAGTTAAAAACCCTATTTCAATCAAGCTATTAAATATCATCTTTAGTATCTATTTCTGTTTTACAATTATTATTACCGCCACACAAATTTTTATTGAATTAAAAGATTCAAAACAGGTGATTATGTCCGAATTACAATCTGTTGAGCAGTCTAATAAACGGGCGTTAGAACAGGCTTTATGGGTTTTTGATGATGAGCAGGTAAAAAGTATTGCCGATGGCGTCATTCAGTTGCAATTTGTCACCGGCCTATCAATTAAAGATAACAACGGCAAGCTGATGCTCTCAAGGGGCGAAGTCAATGATACCCATTTTATTTACCATCAATTCAAAATAAATCACGGTCAAGCCATTAGAGATCAAGCATTAAAAAAAATAGACCTTGCCGATATAGTGATTTTCTCAGATCGAAGTATTTTATTTGAACGCACCAAAACTCGTGTCATCTCTATTATTATTTCTGCGGTGATTAAAAGTATTATCTTATGGCTTATTATTTTTTGGGTTTTAAAAAAATATCTGTTCAAACCGCTATGTCAATTTGTACAAAATATTGAAAAGGTAGACTTAAACAGCTTAAACGACAAAACTATCTTCTTTGGCATCAAAGAAAAAAATGAACTAAAAGTCATTGAAAAATCATTTAATTCAATGCTTTGCCATCTTGAATTACAAAAAGAGCAATTGATTCATCATGAACAGCAATTACTGGATGCAAGCTATCAATATAATGAGAAGCTAGAAATTACCGTTGCAAAAAGAACCCAAGAACTTGTCATCAGCAATGAAAAATTAAAAGCATTAGCCAATACCGACCCCCTAACAAAACTCAATAATAGACGCTATTTTTTTGAATCCGGCCATAAATTATTAGCGACCGCTATAGAACGAAAACAGCCATTATTTGTAATTATGTGTGATATTGATTTTTTCAAAAAAATTAATGATGAATATGGGCATGCGGTAGGTGATGAAGCCTTAATTGCGTTTGCAAAAACAGTATCGTCCTTAGTCAGAGAGGGCGATGTGTTTGCAAGAATGGGTGGTGAAGAATTTGCGTTAATTATCTCAAATTTAGAATTTGATATCTCAGTAGCATTAGCCGAGCGTATTCGTCTCGCCCTTGCTGCAATCAAAATCGAATCAGAAGGCACAATCATTCAATTTACCGTCAGCTTTGGCATTGCCTCGTATCAAACAGACGATGAAAACCTCGATGATATCCTTCATAAAGCAGATGTCAATCTCTATCGAGCCAAAGAAACCGGTCGCAATAAAATTTGTTTTTAAGCTTGATTGAGCTTTATGCACCAATAAAATCAGCCATACACTAAATACCTACCGTTAAACGCAATCAAATAAAAAGCTTTTTTTTCACCTTAATATGTAATATTATAACATTTCATTTTTACTTAGCATTTGATTTCTCCTATGAGACTTATTTACCCACTGGCTTTACTTTCTGTAACCTGTACAGCAAAAGCCGAACAGCCACAAAAACTAGAGCCTATTATTATTTCCACGCCGCTACATAAAAAAGCAGCCGAAACCATGCATCCGGTTAATATTTTGACCGGCACTGATTTAGCACTTAAACAAGGTGCAACCATCGGTGAAACTTTAAAGCAAGAATTAGGCATACATAGTAGTTCGTTCGGCTCTAGTGTTGGGCGGCCAGTGATTAGAGGGCAATTAGGTACACGCGTACAAGTACTGCAAAATGGCATTAGTAGTCTGGATATTTCCGATGTCAGCCCTGACCATGCCAATAGTACCGAAGGTATATTTGCCCAACAAATTGAAGTCTTACGCGGCCCTGCAAGTTTACTATACGGTAGCGGGGCAATTGGTGGCGTAGTTAATGTTATCGATAATCGTATTCCCATGTATGTGCCTGAAACGCTGAAGACAACATTTTCACAAGGCTATAATTCGGTTTCCAATGCATGGACGAGTGCCTTAAAAAATGAAGGCGGCGTGGATAAATTTGCTTGGCATCTGGATGGTTTTTTTCGGGAGAATAGCGCCTACCAAGTGCCAAATAACGCCAATAAAACAGGCGTTGTGAGTAATACGGATGCACAAAAATGGAGTGCAACTGCAGGGGGTTCATGGAACGATGATTGGGGCATGTTAGGGCTTTCAATTAATTATCTAGATAATAATTACGGTGTGCCACCAGCAGATCCAGACGAGCTAGTACGCATCGCAATGCAACAAATTCGCTATGATGTAAAGGCAGAAATTTATGAACCTTTTTCATGGGCAGAAACACTAAAATTACGCTTCTCGTATAATGATTATCAACATGTTGAACTCGAAGATGCCATCACTGTTGGCACCCAGTTTGATAATCAAGGCATAGAAGCTCGTGCTGAATTAGTCCATAAAAAACTGGCTTTTATTGATCACGGAGCACTTGGCTTTCAGATGCAACATAAGGATTTTGAAGCGACAGGCGAAGAAGCCTTTATACCGCCATCTATTTTACAAAATTATAGTTTTTTTGCCGTTGAAGATATTCATGTTGGGGCAGTAACCTACGAAGCAGGATTACGCGTAGAGTATCAGCATATCGCAGCCGTAAATCATACGGACAAAGAACATACCCCGGTTAATTTTTCACTATCCGCCTTATGGTCAGCAACCGATAATATTCAGCTTAGCTTGGCATTTACCCATGCTCAACGAGCACCTAATGTGCAAGAATTATTTGCCAACGGCGTACATTTTGCAACACAAAGTTATGAGCTAGGTAATGAAGACTTAGCATTAGAAGCCTCGTATAATTTGGAAATGAGCTTTATAACCGAATGGCATGGCTTATCAACTGAATTAAATGTGTTTCATAACTGGAGTAATGATTATATTATTCAACAAGCGACAGGAAATTATTTTAATTTAGATACTGAACAAATCAATGCCTCGTGTGACGGAAGTTGCTTACCGGTTTATCAAGTAGACCAACAAAATGCACGGTTTTATGGTTTTGAAGCTCAAGTTGCTTTTCCACTTTGGCATGCGGATAGTTATAGCTTTGATGGGCGACTATTTGCAGATTATGTACGCGGAGAATTAAATTCAGGCGGCAATGTACCGTTTATGCCGCCACTGCGTTATGGATTTCAAATTGATGCCACCGCCTATTCAGACTTTTCAGCCGGCTTAAAATTAACCCGAGCAGCAAAACAAACCCATACTGCTAATAATGAAACTGACACCGCTGGTTATGTATTACTGGATGTGAATATGGCGTATAACTGGCAAATTTCTCAGACGACCGATGCGTTATTTTTTGTAAAAGGTAATAACTTGCTGAATCAGACAGTACGCAATTCTACGTCATTTTTAAAAGCCGTCGCACCAGAGCCGGGAATAGGTGCTGAAATCGGGGTGAAAATAAATTTTTAAGATGACTAAATTAATGCATAACGACGAATTACAACACCCCCACAATCATCAAGCTTGTTTAGAACAAGCTTTACACATCGCGGATACTATTTGTGTCAAAAAAGGCGTGCGCTTAACCACTATCAGGCGGCGTATTTTAGAACTTATCTGCTCTAGCCATAAAGCTATCGGTGCTTATGAATTACTGGATTTATTTCGTGTAGAAGATGCCAAAGCAAAGCCTGTTACCATCTACCGTGCATTAGATTTTTTAATAACCGCTGGGCTTGTTCATAAAATAGAATCACTGAATGCCTTTATTGGCTGTTTACAAGCTGAAAAACAACATCAATCCGTCATTTTAATTTGCGACCAATGCAAGAATGCTTATGAGCTTAATGCCGCTCCCGTATATGAGTCATTATTTACCATGAGTAAAAAAATTCAGTTTAAACCCACATCCTTAACAATAGAGCTGCACGGATTATGTGTTGCTTGTGCTTAAGCTGAATTTACATCCGTTTTTTCAGATAAATAATAATCTGTTTTTCACTTTGATGAAGCTATTAGTATTATAATATTAGAGTTATTTAATATTGTTTTTGGTGCTTACTCGTTAGTGACATCATCAATAACTCTGAGCAACCAAATATAAATAAGTTAAAAAAGGTTATTATGCAAGGTAATGTTATGCTTCGACAAATGTGGGCAATTTTTTTATTCATACCGATGATTGTTCAGGCCGAATGGCACGGCGGTGGTGATTTTAGCGTGTATTATACAGATGATGTGGGCTTATTTTCCGTGACCAGAAAGCTGTCTTTGGAGGAGGATCCGACTCAACCGATTGTTGATGAGCCGGGACAGGGCGCTGATGCGGTCTATGATCCGAATGTGTATATCAAGTGGCTTACGCAAAATGAATTGGGTGAATTTGAGCTTGCCTTTGATGCGGGTGGGTATATTTTTCAAAATCATTCAGTCTATTCGCATGGTTTTTTTCAATTAACGCTGGCACAAGAGCTTAGTGCTGATACCAGAATAAAGTTACTGTATGACTTCGTACCTAGCTTATATATAGGTAAAAAGTCTTTATCACATGACAGCCATGAAGAATTTGAACAAGAAGCGGATGAACGACTTGATAATCATATTTTGTCTATGAATTTAGAGCATAAGCTTCTTGATAACCTAGCTCTGCGTGCTTTAGTGCGATATGGTATGCGCGATTATGATGCTCCTTTTGCTTATCGAAATACACAGTTTTTTACGGTAGGATCGCATATAGAGTGGCAAATTAATCACTATGTGGAGTTATTGGCCGGGTACCATTTTGAACGTGGTTATACAGATCACGCGAAAAGCGCGCAATATCATGATGATATTGGCTATATTAATCATTTTGCTTCCGCAGAATTAAAAATACATCTCTTGCCCGATTTGCAGATGATGCTGATTTTCGATTATGAACATAACGATTTCACTAGTCCTTTTGCACAAGATATTCATCATAATGGCGAGGAAAACGTTTTTCAGGGTGAAATTGAGTTAGTTTATGAACTTACTGAGCATACTTCACTGAAAGGCGGTTGGCAGAGAGGCGCACGGAAATTTAATTATGAAACTCAGAATGCTTTTGATACCTTCCTGACAGAGCAACTTGTTTGGTTATCTAATAACTCAGTCCTGATAAATTAAATCGAAGGATGAGATGCTAACTATAAATCAAATTCCGAATATTTTGACAATCATACGTATACTATTAATTATTCCCTTTGCGGTATGCGTTTATGATCAGCAATACCTTGCTGCTCTAATCATATTTTTTATCGCAGGATTGTCAGATGGTGTGGACGGTTTTCTAGCACGTCAGTTCAATTGGCGCTCACGTTTCGGTGCTATAGCCGACCCTTTGGCCGATAAATTATTACTGATTACGGCTTATGTTATGCTGGCCTGGACAGCGCAAATTCCTCTTTGGCTTGTTTTATTAGTTTTAGGTCGAGATATTGCTATTGTGATTGGGGCATTGATATACCATTTTTTTATTTGCCATTACGAAATTCAACCTTCATTACTTGGTAAAACCTGCACCTTAACTCAAATAGTTTATGTGCTCTTGGTTATTGTCAGTCTCGCCGATCTGCCAATGCCATATTGGGCAGTTGAGTATGGTTTATGGGTAGTCACTATTATTACCTCACTGAGCGGAGTGCACTATTATATTGTGTGGGGTATAAAGGCATATCGACAAC